>Ga0172375_10012518_pt1 | contig 10624 bp, 10 predicted proteins | sample LakKiv1m_FD_114537 | JGI IMG/M metagenome (GOLD analysis project Ga0172375, IMG submission 114537) | Freshwater microbial communities from Kabuno Bay, South-Kivu, Congo - kab_092012_11.1m | ecosystem: Environmental > Aquatic > Freshwater > Lake | place: Democratic Republic of the Congo...
AAAAGATGGGCAGATGGGTGAAGACGATAAATTCGCTGGCAAAGACGCATTGCAAAAAGTGATTGATGAGTATAATGGAAAGATTGAAGAAATTCGCGCTAAAAAAGAAGAAGAAATAATGACAATCTAAATTTACAATTTTCAATTTACAATTTTCCTACCTACTGACAGGTAGGCATTCAATTTTCAATTAAATAATTTTCAATTTTGAAAATTTAGTAGTTGATTATTGATAATTGATTGTAAATTGATCATTGATTATTGAAAATTAAAATTTTATGTTAACAGCGATTATTTTTATTATCACTATTGGAATTTTAATTTTTGTCCATGAATTGGGACATTTTTTAACTGCGCGAAGAAACGGTATTCGAGCGGAAGAATTTGGCTTTGGTTTTCCGCCGAGAATTTTTGGAATTCAACGCTATTCAGGAAAAAAAATCGAGAAAGTAGGAGAAAAAGAAGAAGAGACTACAGAAATTTTAGATCTCAAAAATGAAGACGAAACGGAAATTATTCAAGAAAAAATTGTTGATAAGATTACGGAAATTGATGAAGTGGTGCCAATAAAAAAATGGCGCGTGATTTGGGGACCACGAGATGGTGATAATGAAAATGAAGCCAAGGATCGAAAAGAAATTCGAGAGCATCAATATGAAAAAGGCACCATTTATTCCTTGAACCTTCTGCCTCTGGGTGGTTTTGTGAAGATTAAGGGCGAAGACGGAGAGAATAAAGATCCGGACAGCTTTGCTTCCAAGGGAGCTTGGCCGAGAATTAAAGTTTTAGCAGCAGGGGTGCTCATGAATTTTCTTCTAGCTTGGTTTTTGATTGCGATTGTGATGATACTAGGAATTCCGGAGGCCAAGGAGAGTGAAATGATTTTGGAAGGAGCGAAAGTTCAAATTTCCGGAGTAGTTTCTGGTTCGCCGGCGGAAACAATGGGACTTAAAATTGGCGACGAAATTGTTTTGGCGCAAAAAGATTTTCAAATTAAAAAATTGGAAGACATTCGAAATTTCATCAATGAAAATCGGGGCCAAGAAATTACCTTGAAAATCAAAAGAGGCAAAGAAAATTTAGAACTCAAAGGAATGCCAGCGGAAAAAGTTGGAGAAAATCAAGGAGCATTGGGAATTATCTATTCTCAAATTGTAATGGAAAAATATCCTTTCTATAAAGCGATTTGGGAATCCTTGAAAACCGTTTTAAATTTAATTTGGATGATGCTTTCTGCACTCTACTTGATTTTGAAAAATTTAGCGACTGGTGGTGGAGGAGTTGGTATGGAGGTGGCTGGTCCAATTGGTATTGCGGTTCTCACTGGACAGGTCGTTAGCCTAGGCTTAGTTTATATTTTACAATTTGTAGCCCTTTTGAGTGTTAATTTAGGTCTTATTAATATTTTGCCAATTCCAGCCTTGGATGGTGGACGAATCCTTTTCATTTTAATTGAAAAAATTAAGGGCTCACCGGTGAGTCAAAAGGTGGAACAGACTTTTCATTTTGTCTTTTTTGCTTTGCTTATTTCCCTAATGATTTTCATTACTTATCGCGATATCTTGAAGTTTTTTTAGTTAAAGTCAGGGCTTTAAAAAACCTTGTTTTGACAAGGTTTTTTTTGTGGGTTAATATCAATAGTGAGCTTGTCCTTGGCAAGTTAGAAATCAAAATAAATTAACGAAAACTTCAGGATTTCGGTTTTTGTTTTATAAAAAATGAGTTTCATAAATTTAATCAGGGGAATACTGGATCGTTTTTTTGGAAATTTTTCCAAGGATATTGGCATTGATTTGGGAACGGCTAATACCTTGGTTTATGTCAAAGGTAAAGGCATTGTCATTAACGAACCATCAGTTGTAGCGGTAAATAAAAAAACCGGTCAGGTTTTGGCAATTGGGAGAGAAGCTAAAAGAATGGTTGGAAAAACTCCTGGCCACATTGTGGCCACGCGTCCATTGGTAGATGGAGTGGTGAGTGATTTTGAAGTGACGGAACAAATGCTAAAATATTTTATTGATAAAGTTAGTAGTGATAATTTATCTTTTTTTTCTCGACCGCGAGTGGTGGTTGGCGTGCCATCAGATGTAACAGAAGTGGAGCGCAGAGCGGTGATTGATGCCACGATGAATGCTGGCGCGCGTGAAGTCTACCTGATTGATGAACCGATGGCAGCGGCGATTGGCGCTCGATTGCCAATTCAGGACGCAGCTGGCAATATGATTATTGATATTGGTGGTGGAACAACGGACATTGCGGTAATTTCTTTGGGTGGCGTAGTTGCTTCTCGCAATTTGCGCATTGCTGGTGACGAAATGAATGAGGATATCATTCGTTATTGTCGAGACGAGTTCAATCTTTTGGTAGGAGAAAAAACCGCTGAAGACACGAAAATTGCTATTGGTAGTGCCTATCCATTGAAAGAAAAATTATTCAAAAAAATTCGTGGACGCGATTTGGTGACAGGACTACCTAAGGAAGTGATAATTGATTCTGATCAAGTTCGCGAAGCTCTTTCTCGTTCCATTCGCATTATTATTAACAATATTAAAACAACAATTGAAGAAACTCCGCCAGAACTTTTATCGGATGTTATGCAGCGTGGAATAATTTTAGCTGGTGGTGGAAGTTTGATTCGCGGTTTAGATAAATTGGTGGCTGATCAAAATGAAATGCCAGTGTGCATGATGGAAGATCCGCTCACGGCGGTGGTGCGTGGAACGGGTTTGGTTTTAGAGGATATTGATGCGCTTCGAGAAATTCTGACTGAAAATCAACCGGAGAATTCTTTGATTTAAATTCGGAAAAATGGGAAGAAAATTTTTTACCAAAAGAACGATTAAATTTTTGGCGGTAGTGGTCGTTTGTTTTGGCTTGATTTTTTTTAATCCGGGCGGATTTTTTTCACCTTTGAGAGCTTTAGTTTTAAAATTGGCTTATCCTTTTCAAAAAACTTTCTATCTGGTTGGGCAATCAACAGAAAGGTATTTAAGTTTAGCCGGTTCTTTCTGGGAAGTGAAAAAAGAAAATGATCGCTTGATTAAGGAAAATTATTTTTTACAAAGTGAAAACAGCAATCTTAAGGAACAAAAAAAAGAAAATGAACTTTTGCGCAATCAGTTAAAATTGGCTCCGCGGGAAAAATTTAATTTAGAAGCCGGTTTTGTGATTGGCCAAGATCCGCAAGGATTGGGTAATTGGATTATGATTGATAAGGGGAAAAATGTGGGAATTCAGACTGGAATGTCAGTCATTATCTCTCAAGGAATTTTGGTGGGACGAGTAGAAGAAGTTTTTGCAGATAGTGCTCGCATCATTCTTCTTTCTCACGCGGAAAGCGCGGTCAATGCTTTTGATTTAGAAACAGGAGCTAAGGGAGTATTGAAAGGTGAGTATGGCTTGGGAGTGATTTTGGACTTAGTTTCTCAAAAAGAAGTTTTAAATGTTGGCGACACAGTGCTTTCTTCAGGATTGGGGGGAAATTTTCCTAAAGGTTTGCTTTTGGGAAAAATTCAAGAAGTGCGGGTTTCTGCGGATAAACTTTTTCAACAAGCCGTGGTAAATCCAGGCGCAAAACTTCAATCCTTGGAAGTAGTTTTTGTTATTAAAAATTAAAATGGTTCAAAAAATATTTTTTTTCATCTTCATTTTCCTTTTGGCACTTTTCCAAGTTTTTTTTCTGAGTAAAATTTTTCCAATGCATTTGGTGCCCAATTTGATTTTGTTGTTTGTTGTTTTCTGGACGCTCAAGGCTGGTTTTGAAAAAACTTTGAAGATTGCGATTTTTTCCGGAATTATTTTGGATATTTTTTATTTCTGGCCGATTGGAATAAATGTTTTAATTTTAGTTACCGTTTCTTTTTTTGCGCGTTTTCTTGGTCGGCGTTTCTTGGTAGGAGATTTTTTCTTTCGTTCTTTATGGCTCATGGTGGCAGTTTCTGGAGCGGTTATTCTTAATGAATTTTTAACTCAATTAATTTTTTCTGGTTTAGCTTTTTTTCAAAAAGGAATACCTTTTCAATTTTCTTTTGGTTGGCGAATTGTTTTGGAAATAATTTTCCATCTTTTAACTTTTGCGATTATCTATTGGCCACTGCAAAAAATTGAAGCGCTGATTTCTCTTTATGGCCGAAGAATTGATCCAAAATATTATGTTAAATAGATATCTAAAAAAAGATCAAGGTGACAAGGGCTTTGAAATTGAAGACTCAATCATGACTGTTACGGAAAAAGAGGAAGCCATCGTTGAACGGCCCTATGAAAGAAAAGGACTCAACTTTTTATATTGCCTAGCTTTAGCAGTAATCGTCATTCTTTTTGGACGAGTTTTTCAATTAGCTTTTTTGCAGGGAGAATATTATCGCGATTTGTCCAAGGGCAATCGTATCCGCTCTATTATTATCAAAGCACCACGAGGAAAAATTTTGGATCGTAGTGGTCAAGTTTTAGTGCGCAATGTTCCTAGTATCGATGTAGTTATTATTCCCAATAAACTACCCAGTGACCAAGAAAAAAGACGCTTTCTTTCTTCCGAGTTAGCCAAATTACTTTCCTTGGAAAAGGGAAATGTGGAAGTGGCTATCGAAAGCCAAGATCGAGAATCTCCAGAGCCAGTTCTTTTGAAAGAAAATGTTTCCGAAGAAGAGGCTTTGATTGTTTCTGAAAGACAAAGGGAATTTGAAGGAATTGCTTTGGAAAATACGGCTATTCGCAATTACGAAAACAGCGCCATTTTTTCTTCTATTATTGGTTATGATGGAAAAATTTCTCGTGAAGAATTAGAAAAAAATCCTAGTTATCGTCTGACGGACTATATTGGTAAAGCGGGAATTGAAAAGCAATACGAAAAAGATTTGAAGGGAATTGATGGTGCGCGCCAAGTGGAAGTGAATGCGGAAGAAAAAATAAAAAAAGAATTAGGGATAAAAAATTCCATTTCTGGTAGTGACTTGATTTTGAATGTGGACGAAGGCTTGCAGAAAAAAATTTATGACAGCATTGCTTTCAATTTGGAACAGACCAACACCAAAGTAGCCTCAGCGGTGGCGATTGATCCGCGAACGGGAGGAGTTTTAGCGTTGGTAAGTTTTCCTAGTTTTGATAATAATCTTTTTGCGGGAGGAATTTCTAATGAGGATTATAAAAAAATTATCACCGACAAAAATCTTCCGCTTTTCAATCGAGCGGTGAGTGGGGAATATCCGCCTGGTTCGACCATCAAGCCGGCGATTGCTTCGGGTGCTTTGGAAGAAAGAACTATCAGTCAAGATACATCTGTTAATTGCTCTGGTGGAATAAGTTTAGGTGTGTGGCATTTTGGTGATTGGAAAACGCATGGAGGCGGAATTGATGTTCGGAAAGCCATTGCCGAAAGTTGTGATGTTTTTTTCTATTCGGTTGGTGGCGGTTATGGAAATATACTTGGCTTGGGAATGGATCGAATGAAAAAATATTTGAATCTTTTTGGCTTTGGAAATTTAACAGAAATTGATCTTCCAGGTGAAACTAATGGACTTATTCCAGACGAAAAATGGAAAGAGGATAAAATAAAAGAGCGTTGGTATATTGGTGATTCTTACCATTCGGCCATTGGTCAGGGTTTTGTTTCTGTTACTCCTTTGCAATTAGCCAATTATACAGCTGCTTTGGCGAATGGAGGAAAACTTTTTGTTCCCCAAGTAGTTAGCCGAATTGAAAAAAGTAATGGAGAGAAAAAATCATTTCAACCCAGAATTGTTCGCAGTAATTTTATTTCAGCGGAGACGATGAGAATTGTTCGCGAAGGAATGCGTCAAACAGTGGAATCAGGAACAGCGCAATCACTCAAAGATTTGCCGGTGGCGGTGGCGGGAAAAACTGGGACAGCTGAATTTGGATCGGAAAAAGGCAAATCTCATTCTTGGTTTATCTCTTTTGCGCCTTATGAAAATCCGGAAATTGCGATGGTGGTTTTAGTTGAGGGTGGAGGAGAATTTAGCTCTAAGGCAGTTCCGATTACCAGAGATGTGTATAAGTGGTATTTTGAAGAAAGAAAATAATTTTAAAAAAAGTCTATTTGAGGCTTCAAAAAGCCAAAAAATAGCTTTTTTTGTTTCAATTTAAAAGCTGTTGACATTTTTTCCGGTTGTGATACAATTTGCCTTACGTTTTTAATTTTTTAGACAAAGTTACCATGACAAAATTTATTACCCAGGAAGGTCTCAAGAAAATTCAAGAAGAATTGGAACAAAGAAAAAATGAAGTTCGCCAAAAAATTGCTGCTTCCATCAAAGAAGCTAAAGAGCAAGGTGATTTAAGTGAGAACGCAGAATATAGTGAAGCCAAATCGCAACAAGCAGAAAATGAAGCGCGAATTGCTGAATTGGAATTTATGCTTAAAGAATCAGAAGTTGTTTCCTTCAACAAATCTTCGGAAACTGTTCAAATGGGTTCCAAAATCAAAGTGAAATTCAACGGCAAAGAAATGGATTTTCAAATTGTCGGTTCTAATGAAGCACGTCCTAGTGAAGGAAAGATTTCCAACGAATCACCAATGGGCAAAGGATTTCTTGGCAAAAAGAAAGGTGAAGAATTTGAAATTGAAGTTCCATCTGGAAAAATGAAATATAAAATTCTGGAAGTGAACTAATCAAGATACGCATTTTAAACCAAAGCCGGGAAAGTTGATTTTCCGGCTTTTTTATTATACAATTTAAGTATTAAAGTTTAAGAAAATAACTTATTTTTTATGCGCGAGGATATTTTAAAAACCAAGTTAGAAAAACTAGAACAAATCAAAAATTCCGGAATGGAAATTTATCCGGAAAAGACCCAGCGCGGTCTCAAAAATTTGGAGGCCCTGAGAGATTTTGACAAGCTCCAAGATCAGGAAATAATTTTAGCTGGCCGAGTTAAATCAATGCGCCCAATGGGTGGTTCGGCTTTTGCTCACATTGAAGATGGCACTGCCAAGATTCAATTATTTCTAAACAAAAATAATATCCCAGAAGAAAAATTTAAATTGTTTGCCAAAGCCATTGAAATCGGAGATTTTATTGAGGCCCAAGGAAAACTTTTTAAAACCAAACAAGAGGAAAAAACTTTAGAAGTGCATGATTGGAAAATGCTCTCCAAAAACATTCGTCCGATTCCAACGGAATATTATGGACTCAAAGACACTGAAGAACTTTTGCGAAAACGTTATTTAGATTTGATGATGAATCCAGAAACCAGAGATTTGTTTCAAAAGAAAAATATTTTTTGGCAAACAGCCCGTCAATTTTTGGTGAAGAATGGATTTTTGGAAGTGCAAACTCCAGTCTTGGAACATATTCCTGGTGGAGCGGATGCGGAACCTTTTGTGACGCATCACAATGCCCTAGACCGAGATTTTTTTATGCGCATCTCATTAGAGCTTCCCTTAAAAAGATTATTAGTAGGAGGCTATGAGCGAGTTTTTGAAATCGGACGAGTTTTCAGAAACGAAGGCATTGACCGAGAGCATCTTCAAGAATTTGATCATTTGGAATTTTACTGGGCCTATTCTGATCTGAAAAAAGGTATGAAATTTTCCGAAAAACTTTTCAAAACAATTACCAAGGCAGTACTCGGAAGCTCGGTTTCCAAGTGGGAAAATCAAGAAATTGATTGGTCCAAGAAATTCCCCGTAGTTGATTATTTCAAAGAATTTAAGAAAGAGACTGGAATAGATTTGAGTAGAGCAGACTTGTCCGTCGAGGCTTTAAAAGCAAAGGCGGATGAATTAGGAATAAAATACGAAGCTTCTTATGGTTTGGGCAGAATGATTGACACAATCTACAAAAAAACGGTTCGTCAAAAACTCATTCAACCTTGCTTTTTAGTCGGACATCCCTTGGCCATTTCACCCTTGGCGAAAAAAGATCCAAAGAATTCGAAAAAAGTTTTGCGTTTTCAAATTGTGGCTGGCGCTTCGGAACTTTGCAATGCCTTCGCAGAACTCAATGACCCAATTGATCAAAAACAAAGATTTGAAGAGCAAATGAAAATGCGCGAAGCAGGTGATAGCGAAGCGCAAATGTTTGATGAAGATTTTGTGGAGGCGCTGGAGTATGGAATGCCCCCGGCTTTTGGCATGGGCTTTTCGGAAAGACTTTTCTCATTTCTCATGAATAAATCCATCCGCGAAACAACCATCTTCCCGCCAATGAAAACTAAAGAATAAATTTATGAAGTATGAAATCAAAATTAATTTTAAAAAAGAATCCCACGCTAAAAGATTTTCAAAAATATGTCGCTGACATGATCATTGAAAGAGGTTTTGATAAAGAAACTATCCCGGAACTTTTTATGTTATTTTTGGAAGAATGTGGAGAATTTGCCAAAGCAGCACGAAAAACTCAAAATATAAAATCAGATAAAAAATCAGATAAATTTTATCTGTCAGAAGAGGCGGCAGATGTTTTCATTTATCTTTTGGATTTGTGTAATCAAATGGATATTGATTTAGAAAAAGCCTTTAGAGAAAAAGAAGAAAAAAATAAAAATAGGAATTGGGAATAAAAAATTATTTTTTATTTTCTTCCATTCTACTACATATGGAAGAGAAAGATATGTCAAAAATAAAAGTTTACCAAGTTGATAAAAAAGAGAGATATCGAATTGTTGGTGAGTTATTCGAAGTCATTTGCAATTTAAAAACCAAGCAGGAAGTCATTGATTTTCTTGTGGGCTTGATTACTTCCAGTGAAGCTTTAATGCTTGCACGGAGGCTTCAAATTGCAAAAATGTTGATAGATGAAAAGGGATATGATGAAATTCGAAAAAAGCTCAAAGTTAGTCATCAGACGATTGCAGTTGTGGAGAAATGGGTCAGGGATGAAAATAAGAGTAAAACAATTATAAGAAAAATAGCAGAGCTCAATAGAACGAAAGGTAAAAATAATTTTTATCACGAAAGATTGTTAGATAAATATCCTCAGCATCGATTTTTAAAAGATATTTTTGATTAAATATTTTTCTTCCATTCTACTACATATGGAAGAGGATAATATAAGTAGACTATTTTATGGAAATTGAAATTGTAAAATTTTTTAATCAGTTGGGCGGAAAAAAGCTAGACAAAGTTATGGAAGTGGTGAGTTGCGTTAAGTTTCTGGTGATTTTTTGGTTGGCAGTTTTGGCTGTTTTTTATCTTCTGGATAAAAATTTTGGAAAAGAAATTTTTTGGTCAGCTGGAATTGGACTGCTCTTGCATTTGTTAATTGGTGAAATTCTAATCAAAAAAATTGGTTCTAAAATTTTTGGAAAAAGAAAAAGGCCCTATGAAGCTTATCCAGAGATAATTAGACCCATCGGCCGAAAATTTTCCGATTCTTCTTTTCCTTCCAGTCATTTGGCTATCACCGTTTTATTTTTTATGGTTTTGTTATCTTGCTACTCATTCCTTTGGCCAGTAGCAATATGTGCCGTGATGATCGTTGGCTATGCTCGCATTCACAATGGCATGCATTATCTTTCAGATGTGCTAGTGGGAATAATTTTGGGAATTTTGTATGGCTGGTCAGGAACGGTGATTATTGATAGAATATTTTAGTAAAATCATTTAAATTATAAAACTATGTTAGATATCAAATTCATCCATGAAAATGAAGAAAAAGTAAAAAAGGCCATTTTGAACAAAGGCGTTGATTTGAACTTGGACGAGCTGCTTATTATTGATGAAAAGCGGGTAAATGCTTTAGTGGAAATTGAAAAACTCAATGCTGAAAAAAATAAGCTAAACATAGAAATTAAATCTGAAAAAGCGGATAAGAAAAAAATTATTAAAAGAGGAAAAGAAATTAAAGAAAAAATTTCTAAACTAGAGCCACTCTACAAGGAAATTAAAGAAAAATTTGATGATTTGATGGCTAGAGTTCCTCAAGTTCCATCCGATGACACACCAATTGGCTTGGGGGATGAAGATAATGTAGAAATTTATCGAAGTCCTAACATTCCTGAATTTGATTTTCAACCAAAAAATCATATTGAATTGGGACAAGATTTAAATATTTTAGATTTGGAAAAAGGTGCTAAGGTTTGTGGTTATCGCGGATATTATGTCAAAAATGAAGGCGTCTCTCTGATGATGGCTTTTATGCTTTATGCGATTAATAAATTAATTGAAAAAGGATTTTCGCCAATGATTCCACCAACGTTGGTTAAGGGCTTTGCTCTTTTTGGCAGTGGTCACTTCAAGGGTGTGGAATATGATCCAGAAGTGGATGAAATTTATGAAATGGCTAACAAGGGAAAAGAAGTGGATGGCAGTTATTGTAAGGAAAGAAAATTTTTGGTGGGAACAGCGGAGCCTTCCATTTTGGCTTACTTTGCCAATGATGTTTTGAAAGAAGAAGAATTGCCACTCAAGGTTTGCGGATATAGCCAATGCTATCGAAGTGAAATCGGGAGTTATGGAAAAGATACGCGCGGAATTTATCGCGTGCATGAATTTATGAAAGTGGAACAGGTGATTTTTTCTAAAGCTGACATTTCTGAGTCGGATAAATTGCAACAAGAAATGGTCGCGGTTTCCAAAGAAATGCATGAAGAATTGGGACTGCCTTATCGCCAAATTCAAGTTTGCACCGGCGATATGGGAGCAGGGAAATATAAAATGTTTGAT
>Ga0172375_10012520_pt1 | contig 10624 bp, 7 predicted proteins | sample LakKiv1m_FD_114537 | JGI IMG/M metagenome (GOLD analysis project Ga0172375, IMG submission 114537) | Freshwater microbial communities from Kabuno Bay, South-Kivu, Congo - kab_092012_11.1m | ecosystem: Environmental > Aquatic > Freshwater > Lake | place: Democratic Republic of the Congo...
CGCAGATCACTGTTACCGGTGCAACAATATCGGCGAGCCATACCAATCTAAACAATGGTTCGTGCGCATGAAGCCCCTGGCAAAAGAGGCGATTAGTGCGGTAAAAAAAGGGAAAATCAAATTCCATCCGGAGCGCTGGACCAAGGTTTATCTTAACTGGATGGAAAACATACAGGACTGGTGCATCTCCCGGCAGATCTGGTGGGGGCACCGCTTGCCTGTTTATTACTGCAAGGATTGTAAGAATAAAACCGGCGAACCGGCAGTAATTGTTTCCCGGGTCAAACCTGAAAAATGCCCGCGTTGCGGTTCAACCAATATCAACCAGGATGAAGATGTGCTGGATACCTGGTTTTCCAGCTGGCTCTGGCCATTTGCCACATTCTATTGGCCGAAGGAAAATGCGGACTTAAAATACTTTTATCCGACCTCAACGCTGGTTACCGCTCCGGAGATCATTTTTTTCTGGGTAGCGCGCATGATTATGGCAGGACTAGAATTTAAGAAACAAATTCCTTTCAAGGATGTGTATATCCACGGCACGGTGCGCGATATCGAAGGCAAAAAAATGTCTAAATCCTTAGGCAACATTATCGATCCGCTGGAGATTATCGCCGAGTACGGAACCGATGCGCTGCGCTTTAGCATTATCTCGATTACCGCCCAGGGCCAGGATGTTTTTCTTTCTAAGGAAAGGTTCGAACAAGGCAGAAACTTCGCCAATAAAATCTGGAATGCCTCACGCTTTATCCTGATCAATCTTCAGCCGGAAAATATAAACGTAGATCTATGTGTATTCTTTAAAAACGAAAAACTCGATCTGGCCAACCGTTGGATCTTGAGCCGTTTTTACGCTACCTTGAAAAAAACCGAGGAAGAACTGGATAATTTCAAATTCAACGAGGCGGCAAACACCTTATACGCTTTTTTCTGGCATGAGTTCTGCGACTGGTACCTGGAATTAATCAAACCGCAAATAACCCAGCGCCAGACACAGGTAATAATGTATAAGATCCTGGAAAAATACCTGCGCCTGATCCATCCATTCATGCCTTTTATTTCCGAAGAAATTTGGCAAAAGCTGCCCGGCGCAAAACAGTCGATCATGCGGCAAAACTGGCCGCACCAGCAAAATGCATTAATCAACAGCGCTGACGAAGAAAATATGCAGCTGGCTTTCGAAATTATCAATAGCGTCAGAAATATGCGCGCGGAACTTGAAGTCAATCCAGCAAGCAGGATCCGCATTAAGTTGGCTGCGGAAAATAAGCAAGACGAAAAAAAAGTTGAGGCCTTGTCAACCTTTATTAAAAACCTGGCTAAGATTGAAGAGCTAGTAATCCTAAAAGAATACCTGCCGCAGAAAAATGAGTTCACCGTCCTGGTTAAGCAATTGCATATCACTATGCCTTTAGAGGGTATTGTGGACGCGGCGGAACAAATCAAAAAAAATCAGTTAAAAATCGATAAATTACAAATTGAGATCAAGAATAAAGAAGGTATGCTGAAAAACAAAAATTTTGTCGAGCGCGCGCCCAAAGAGATCGTGGATGCCGAAAAACAGAAATTAAAAGATATGCAGGAGCAGATCCTAAAACTGGAGGTAATAAAAAATGGCTTACGATAAATATTTTTTATCCGACAGCAAGCCGGAGATTAATCCGGAAAAACTGGAAACGATTATCCGCCATGCCTTAATCGAGGATATCGGCCGCGGGGACATTACCACGCAATTAACCATTCCTAAGGAAAAATTGATCCGGGCTAAAATTATCGCTAAAGAAGATTTTCTGCTCTGCGGAGGCGTCGTCGCCGAAAAGGTATTTAAGATCGTGGATCCCGGAATAAAATTCGAACAGAAGATAAAAGAAGGCAAGCCGGTCAAAGCTAAAAAAACCATTGCCGCCCTGTCTGGAAAAGCCAGTAGCATCCTCACCGCCGAAAGGGTGGCCTTAAATTTAATCTCGCTTTTAAGCGGCATTGCTACTAAAACCCGTAAATTCGTCAATGAAATAGAGCCCCATAAAACTAAAATTACGGATACCCGTAAAACCATGCCTGGATTAAGGGAGCTGCAAAAATACGCGGTGAGAATAGGAGGCGGGCACAACCACCGAATCCGGCTTGATGAGATGATTCTGATCAAAGATAACCATATCAAGGTCACTGATGGATACTCCAAGCTTCCCAGTGTGCCGCCGGGTTATAAAATCGAGATCGAGGCCCAGAACCTGGAGGAATTTAAACACGCCTTATACTTTAAGCCTGATATCATTATGCTGGATAACATGAAGGTCGAAGATATCAAGGAGGCCGTTAAAATCAGGAACGCCACGGAGTTTAAGAGCCATCATAAGCCGACAAAACTTGAAGCCAGCGGAGGGATCGATTTGAGCAATATAAAAGAATACGCGGCCGCGGGCGTTGATATTATTTCTGTCGGAGAATTGACCGACTCGGTTAAATCCGTAGATCTGAGCCTCGAGGTCGTCTAGCTACTCTTTAAACATGGAACGATTTAAGCTAGTTTCGCGTTTGCGCCCCTGCGGAGACCAGCCCAAAGCAATCAAGGAGCTAACCAATTCCATCCTAACCCAAAAGCGCTATTCCACTCTTTTGGGAGTTACGGGAAGCGGCAAAACCTTTACCCTCGCCAATACCATCGCAAAAATAAACCTGCCGACACTGGTAATTTCACATAATAAAACTTTAGCCGCCCAACTCTATGCCGAATTTAAAGAGTTTTTCCCGCATAACGCCGTAGAATATTTTGTCAGTTATTACGATTATTACCAGCCGGAAGCATATATCCCTGCCACGGATATCTATATAGAAAAAGATTCTTCAATCAATGAGAGGCTGGACCGCCTGCGTTTATCCGCCACCACATCATTAATGAGCCGCAAAGACGTAATCGTGGTCGCTTCGGTTTCCTGCATCTACAATCTGGGTTCTCCACACGAATACCAGGATCAATTAGTCGTGGTCAATACCGGGCAGGAAATCGACCGGGATGCTTTGATTGCCAATCTCATTGCCATTCAGTACGAACGCAACGACTACGAATTTAAAAGGGGAAAGATCCGGGTGCGCGGAGACGTAGTCGAGGTTTTTCCTGCATACGGAGAAAAAGCCATACGCCTGGAGATGAATGGCGCCGGCATAAGCAATATATCGGTAATCGATCCAGTTAGCGGAGAGATTATCAGCAAACTAAAGAAAACCGCAATTTATCCGGCAAAACACTTTATTTTTTCCAAAGAAAAAACTGACCTGGCGATACGATCCATAAGAGAGGAGCTCACCGGACAATTGGAGGTCTTGAAGAAAAAAAATAAATTACTGGAAGCCCAACGCCTGGAATCGCGCACTAATTACGACCTGGAGATGCTTAAAGAAATCGGCTACTGCCATGGCATCGAGAATTACTCCCGGCATTTAAGCGGCAGGCCGGCGGGCAGCCGGCCGTACGCGATGATTGACTATTTTCCGGATAAGTTTCTAACGATTATCGACGAATCACATGCTACTATCCCGCAAATCAGAGGGATGTATGCCGGAGACCGCGCGCGCAAAGAAACCTTGGTAGAATACGGCTTTCGCCTGCCCTCCTGCCTGGACAACCGGCCGCTTAAATTCAGCGAATTTAACACGCTCGTAAAACAAGTGGTTTTTGTCTCGGCAACCCCAGATGAATACGAATTAAAGTTAAGCGATCACAAAGTAGTCGAACAGATTATCCGGCCCACCGGACTACCGGATCCGGAGATTATCGTGCGGCCAACTCAAAACCAGATAGAAGATTTAGTCGAAGAGGTAGCCAAACGCGCTAAAAATAATGAACGGGTATTAGTTACTACCCTCACCAAAAGGATGTCTGAGGACCTGGCAAATTATTTGACGGAAAAAGGATTAAAGGTGCGTTATCTGCATTCAGAGATAAAAACCATCGAGCGATCCCAGATTTTAAAAGAACTGCGTGAAAAAAAATTCGATTGCCTGGTAGGGATTAACCTGCTGCGTGAAGGGCTGGACTTACCCGAAGTCTCCCTGGTTGCTATCCTGGATGCTGACAAAGAAGGATTTTTACGCTCTGCAACCAGCCTGACCCAGGTAGGAGGACGCGCCGCGCGCAACCTAAATGGCACGGTAATTATGTACGCGGATACCACAACCGACTCCATGAAAAAAGCGATTAAGGAAAGCAGGCGCAAAAGAAAGCTACAGCTTGAATTCAACCAAAAAAACGCGATCACTCCGCGCTCCATCCAAAAAACAATCAAGGAAGGAATCGAGGATCTTGAAAAAACCGAAGAGTTCGTCGAAGGCTTAACCGGCGAGAAGAAAGAAGAATATGCTTTGCATAAATATTTATCCGAGCTAGAATATGAAATGGAACTTGCCGCGCGTAACCTGCAGTTCGAAAAAGCTGTTCTCTTAAGAGATAAAATCAAGGAATTAAAAAATGCTACTGGCAGTTGACATCGGTAATACCAATATAAGCTTTGGCATTTTTCCGCAGAGAACATACCGCGTAAATGCCGGGCCGGTTGCCAAATTTGATTTATCTGCGCAAAAATACTCTTCTAGCAATCTGCTCAAAAAAATCGAATCTTTTAAAATTACTGAAGCGATAATCTGCAGTGTGACTCCGACAACGACCCGTCTGGTTTCCCGAAATCTTACTGTCATTACCGGTAAACGGCCCTATATAATAGGTAAAGACATAGCCATACCGCTAAAAAACCTATACCGCAAGCCGGCAACATTAGGACAGGACCGCTTGGTCAATGCTTATGCCGCAAGCATTCTCTATCCCCGAAAACCGCTGATTATCATCGACGCAGGCACCGCGATTACCTTTGATCTACTTTCCAAAAATAAAACATATTTAGGCGGCTTAATTTTTCCAGGTATAAAAATGCTGCTTAAAACCCTGCATAATAATACTGCCTTACTGCCAAACGTAGAGCTGGCTGATCCAGCTAAGCTTATCGGCAAAAGCACCAAAGAAGGTATATTAAGCGGCGTTGTTTTCGGAACCGCGGAGTTATGCAGCGGCCTCACTAAAAGGATCCAACGCAAAATCGGTAAAGCTTGCGCAGTTATCGGTACAGGAGGGGATATCCACAGGATCAAACAATATTCTAAAATGAAGATAATTATCGACCAGGACCTAACCTTAAAAGGGATTTTCCTTATTTTTAAAGATGCGGCGAGAAAAAAAGCTTAAGCTTAAAATTATACTATTTTTGACTTTCTCTTTATGTTTTTTTGCGGAAAATTCATCCGCAGAGGATACCAATAACCAACCAGGAGAAGTAAAAACCATGGTTGAGCAAGAACTAAAAATTTTCGAACTCAAAAAACAAAATGATAATGACGAATTTAAGGCCATGCTCAGCAGAAAACTGAAAACGGCAGCTGAAGACTGGGTGGATTTAACGAAGAAAGAAAGGGATAACCAGCTAGACACGGTCATCCCGCAGGGTTGGGATAAACAGACGCGTACCGCCATGATCTTGCCGACAAATAATACATATTATCTTCGAGGCTATAAATACGATATTATTGACAGTGATATATTTAAGTCCCAATCCATAAACCCCACTTACAAAGCCGTGGTACTGGTAAAGGAAGAACTGTACGTGGAGAAGTCTCACCACTCCAATATCAGCGACATCAAACTTTATTTATACACCGTAACAAATACCTGTACCTTAAATTTTATCTACCGTAATGACGATTTTAATTTGCTGGGATGCGATAGAAAACTGGAAAGCATGGTTAATGAAGTTTCCAGTGAAGTACGTAAAGAATGGCTGTGGCAATGGCTATAAAAAATATTTTTCGCTTGATAATTATAAAAATAACTTGACAAGAAAAATTTTTTGTTTATAATTAGCACTTCAGGAAGTAGAGTGCTAAAATCAATTTTAATAACCTAATTATTTAAGGAGGTGGCAAGATGGAGATTAAACCATTGGGTGACCGGATACTGGTCAAGCCCTTAGAGGCAGCCAATAAAAGCAAAGGCGGAATCGTTCTGCCTGACACAGCCAAGGAAAAACCCCAAGAGGCAAAAGTGGTCGCGATAGGTAAAGGCAAAGTGCTGGACAACGGCACGGTCGTACCTCCAGAGGTTAAAGTTGGAGATAAGGTATTATACGGAAAATATTCCGGTAATGAAATTATGAGCAAGGAAGGCGAGGAGCTGCTCATCTTACGCGAAGAGGACATTTTAGCGATTATTAAGTAAGTGAGGCCCAAACTTACGGAACGATAAGTGAACGTAAGTTTGCTGGCCGAACTTATCCTTCTGCTTATAAATTAAAATATCTGCAGAAGGATGAGAATTATAAAATAAGGAGGCTTCAATGGCAAAGCAATTGTTGTACAGTGATGATGCGCGCCGCAAGATTTTAAGCGGTGTGGAGCAGCTGGCCGCTGCGGTCAAAGTAACCCTCGGCCCCAAAGGACGCAATGTAGTTATTGATAAAAAATTCGGCTCGCCCACCATTACCAAAGACGGCGTAACCGTAGCTAAAGAGATTGACTTAGAAGACGCCTTTGAAAATATGGGCGCCCAGATGGTCAAAGAGGTGGCAGAAAAAACCTCTGATACCGCCGGCGACGGAACAACCACCGCGACAATCCTGGCTGAGTCCATCTTCCGCGAAGGGTTAAAGAATGTCACCGCCGGATCAAACCCCATGGAATTAAAAAGAGGGATTGAAAAAGCAGTGGAAAAAGTAGTAGAGGAATTAGGCAAGCTTTCTACTCCGATTAAAGATAAAAAAGAGATCGCCCAGGTTGCCAGCATCGCAGCTAACTCCGATACCAATATCGGCGAATTAATTGCCGAGGCCATGGATAAAGTAGGCAAAGACGGGGTAATTACGGTAGAGGAAGCAAAATCTACTGCCACTACCCTGGATGTCGTAGAAGGAATGCAGTTTGATCAGGGTTATTTATCCCCTTATTTTGTCACTGATGCGGAAAGAATGGAGGTCCTTTTAGAGGATCCCTTTATTCTTATTTACGAAAAAAAGATCTCTTCGATTAAGGATATCTTACCTTTACTAGAGAAGATCGCCCGCCTCGGCAAACCCTTATTGATCATTGCCGAAGAGGTTGACGGCGAAGCCCTGGCAACATTAGTCGTCAATAAAATCCGCGGCACCTTTGTTGCTTGCGCAGTAAAGGCTCCGGGTTACGGAGACAGGCGTAAAGCCATGCTCGAAGATATCGCCGTTCTTACCGGCGGTAAAGCTTTGACCGAGGATTTAGGAATTAAGTTAGAGAATGTCGAAGTAGAGGACCTCGGCCGGGCAAAGAAGGTAAAGGTAGATAAGGAAAACTCGACCATTGTCGAAGGAGCAGGTAAAAATGCCGCGATCAATGCCAGAATCAGCCAGATTAAAAAACAGATCGAAGATACTGATTCTGATTATGATCGTGAGAAACTGCAAGAACGCCTGGCGAAATTAGCCGGCGGGGTTGCAGTCATCAACGTTGGCGCAGCTACTGAAACCGAAATGAAGGAGAAGAAAGCCCGCGTAGAAGATGCATTGCACGCTACGCGCGCAGCCAGCCAAGAGGGGATCGTTCCCGGAGGCGGAGTTGCACTTCTTCGCACCATCCCTGCCTTAGAAAAGCTTAAGCTGGAAGGCGACGAAAAAATCGGCGTTAATATTGTCAAGCGCGCCATTGAAGAGCCAATCAGGCAGATCGCGCAAAACGCAGGGCTAGAAGGTTCTGTAGTCGTACAAAGAATCAAACAAGAAAAAACCAATATCGGTTTTGATGTCAGCCAGGATGAATATGTGGATATGATCGAAGCCGGAGTAATCGATCCGACCAAAGTAACACGTTCAGCCTTACAGAATGCATCAAGTATCGCTGCGCTGTTATTAACCACCGAAACATTAATCGCGGATAAACCGGAAAAAGAAGCAGCCGGAGCCGGAATGCCGGGTGGTATGCCTCCAGGAGGAATGGGTGGTATGGGCGGAGGAATGTATTAAACCTTTAAGCTAAGGTAAAATAACCTGATAAAAAGGGGGTATTCCTAACAGAATATCCCCTTTTTATATATGCTATAGGTGCCAAAAAAATAAGTTGACAATCTAATAAGGCCATTATATAATTTAGAATCCTTTCAGCTGTTTTCCGTATAATCATAGCCAAAGGTTAAATTTTTGTAACTTATTGTCGGATAATATTTTAACTCAATCAGGAGAATGTTAAAATGGCAGAGTGGATTGGTATAGGCAGGCGCGCAAGAAGATGCTATGGTTTTGATGAAATCGCCCTGGTTCCCGGGCAAAGAACCGTAAATCCCAATGAAGTAGAGACTACCTTTAAATTTGGTGATAAAAAATATAAAATCCCCATCCTGGCTGCGGCCATGGACGGGGTAGTTGATGTAAAATTCGCGATTGAAATGTCGCGCCTGGGCGCAATCGCGGTATTAAACTTAGACGGCATCCAAACCCGTTACGAAAATCCCGATGAAGTGCTGGAGGAAATTGCTAAAGCTACGCCGCAAAAAGCTACAGAGTTAATTCAATCCGTTTATACCACTCCGATTAAAGAAAAATTAGTTACTAAAAGGGTCGCGGAAATCAAAAAAGCTAAGGCCACGGCCGTAGTCAGCTGTATTCCGGCAAATGCGGAAAAATTCTCCAAGCTTGCCATTGATGCCGGAGCAGATATTTTTGTCATCCAGTCGACTGTAACCACGATTAAACACATCTCCACTCAATATAAAACACTAAACCTGCATAAATTTTGCAGCGGGACCAAGATCCCGGTTATTTTAGGTAATTGCGTGACTTATGAAACCACCTTAGAGCTTATGGAGACCGGGGCCAGCGGCCTCTTAATTGGAGTCGGCCCGGGAGCTGCCTGCACTACGCGCGGAGTTTTAGGAATCGGGGTGCCTCAGGTAACCGCTACCGTAGACGCAGCCGGAGCAAGGGATTTCCATTTCAAACGTACTGGAAAATATATACCCATTATAACGGATGGCGGAATGAACCGCGGCGGCGATATCTGCAAGGCTTTTGCCTGCGGAGCGGACGCGGTAATGATTGGTTCAAGTTTTGCCCGCGCGCAGGAAGCTCCGGGAAGAGGTTTTCATTGGGGTATGGCCACTTCACATGTTAATCTTCCGCGCGGAACCCGCATACAGGTAGGCAGGACAGGTTCTTTAAAGGAGATCCTGGTCGGCCCGGCAAGAGTAGATGATGGTTCACAAAACCTGATCGGAGCCTTAAAAACATCCATGGGTTCGCTGGGCGCAACCAATATCAAAGAAATGCATGACGTAGAAATTATTATCGCACCTTCGATTCAGACAGAAGGTAAGATATTCCAAGTCGGCCAAAGAGTAGGAATGGGAGCCTAAACTTCCCCCAAGCAGTAAACTAGCATTAGGAGAGCTATGAACAGACAAACTATACTTATTCTGGATTTCGGTTCGCAATATACCCAGCTGATTGCGCGCAGGGTCAGGGAGCATAAAGTTTTCTCCAAGATTATCCCCTATAACACCCCGGCAAAAGAGATTGCCGCGATGAACCCTAAAGGATTAATTCTTTCCGGCGGGCCGGCTTCGGTTGTGGATAAAAAATCCCCTTATCCGGATAAAGGTATTTTCAAGCTGGGCGTTCCGATGCTGGGTATTTGCTATGGCATGCAGGTCATCTGCGAGATGTTGGGAGGCAAAGTAAAACATACCCGCGAACGGGAATACGGTAAGGTCGAATTGTTCATCGATGATAACCGCGACCTTTTCAGCCATATGCCGGGTAATTTCACCTGCTGGGCCAGCCACGGGGATTACGTCACCAAGATGCCGCCGGGATTTCATACCAGCGCTCACACTACAAATACTCCGATTGCCGCGATCTCCAACGCAAAACGAAAAGTTTATGCCGTACAGTTCCATCCGGAAGTAACGCATACGGAAAAAGGCGCGCAAATCTTAAGCAACTTTTTATTCAAAGCCTGTAATTGTTTAAGCAGGTGGACGATGAAATCCTTTATTAAAGAATCTATCGATAATATCAAAAAGACCGTGGGCAAGGATAAGGTTGTTTTAGGCCTAAGCGGCGGAGTAGATTCATCGGTCGCGGCCCTACTGCTACATCGGGCAATCGGTAAAAACTCCCGGTGTATTTTTATCGATAACGGGCTATTGCGCAAGGGAGAAGCAGAACAAATCAAAAATGTATTCAAAAATATGTACCACCTTAATTTGGGTTATGTTGATAGAAGCAAACGTTTCCTGGAGCGTCTAAAAGGGATTACTGATCCGGAAGAAAAAAGGAAGATAATCGGCAGCGAATTCGTTAAGGTATTTGAAGAGGAGGCTAAGAAAATCAAGGGGGTAAAATATTTAGGCCAGGGCACACTTTATCCGGATGTAATCGAATCCGTTTCTCCGACAGGCGGCCCGAGCAGAAAAATCAAGAGCCATCATAATGTCGGAGGCTTACCAGCACATATGAACCTTAAGCTCATTGAGCCTTTAAAAGAGCTCTTTAAGGATGAGGTGCGCGAAATCGGATTGCAGTTGGGCCTACCCAGCAATATCATTCAGCGCCAGCCGTTTCCC
>Ga0172375_10012521_pt1 | contig 10623 bp, 14 predicted proteins | sample LakKiv1m_FD_114537 | JGI IMG/M metagenome (GOLD analysis project Ga0172375, IMG submission 114537) | Freshwater microbial communities from Kabuno Bay, South-Kivu, Congo - kab_092012_11.1m | ecosystem: Environmental > Aquatic > Freshwater > Lake | place: Democratic Republic of the Congo...
CTTGATATAGTTCCATAGCAGGATATTTTAGTTTAAAATCTGCTCTTGTAATTCCTTGATTTGGTATGTTAAGCCGTGAGTGTGTGGGGCATGGTGGGCTGCTCCAGATGAAATCGTACTCCTTGAAGTGATCGAGCAGATACTGGTGAGCATCACCGATCACCACCTCATCATCTGGGAAGAAGTCACTGTATATCGCGGCTATCTGTGGCTCTATCTCCACAGCCGTAACCTCCACATCATCCCAGAGCTTACGGTTTCCGCCGATGCCAGCATACAGGTTTAAAACACGCAGCGTCATTTTCCGGTCTCCTTTTTCCTCTCGTAGTAGGCTCGCCGCTGCTCCTTGATCTTGTCCTTGTTGGCCTCATAGTAAGCTTTCCAATACCCCCTGTTTGCCTCACGGTAGGCTCTCATCTGCTCCTTGAGCCTGTCCTTGTTTGCCTCACGGTAGGCTCGCTGATACTCCTTAATCTTATCCTTGTTTTCGAGGCGCCGTTCCATGTACTCCTCTGGGCTCACCGGATCATAGACGCGGCACGGGCTACTCTGTGGCGATACGGGTCTGCCCCGCTCCTCACAGAGCTGCCTGCAACCGGGGTAGAGGCGGCAGAAGCCGCATCTACGTGACAGACTCGGTCTGCTCAGCCCGGCTGAGCTCATCGTCTTTCATCACGCCTCCCCGTAAGCTTGCCGCGCCTGAGCCTTCGCCTTCTTCATTATCTACTCACCACTCCCTCCCACATGGTTCATCAAAGTTACGGGGGTGAAGAGGGCAATCATCGCCCCCACACCAGTTTAATCTATCTTCTTTATCCATTGTATGATTCTGCCAACAATGGGGGTTGCATTTAGGACACGCTAGCTCAGAGCCAAAATAGGCTAGGTGCATATGATGTTCTTCACAATGTTCTTTTAAACTTGGCAACGTTTTTCCCTTATTACCCACTATCCCCGTAACAATATATAAGTATTGTTACGGTGCGGTCTTAGCCGGGTAAAACTCAAAAAACACATGGGCCTAATTATAGTATATGAATAAGGATGCACACACACGGGAATAACCGAAAAGGGTAAAAAAATAACCTAATCCTTTTCTAATTGAGGTTTCATCGCTGCAATCCGTCTTGATACATCTCTATACTCGATGTGTTTCAATACGATGCCATTATCTTTAAGCCATTCGATGATCTGGTACTGTTTCCGTGGGCAAGCATACATATTAGCAATAGCCCAATCAATCGCCTCCTCCTTAGTATTATATTTAACTTTTTCCTCCTCTTCCTTATCCTTGGCGTGGTTCAGGAACCACTCTTTCCGGCGCTCATATACAGCTCGTATCGTCATACACCTAGACCCCGGCTTACGGTTTTTCAGATCAAGATACTTACACTTAAAACAGTCAAGCGCATTACACAACTGCTCATCAGGAAGCAGAAGTTTAATCTTCCCCAGCCTCCGCACATGAGGCTCCTTAGCGAACTGCGGAAAATATTTACGATACACCACAGCCTCCCCGCGAACCGGAAAATGGAACTCATAGTTAAACACAAACTTCCTTAGAATCTTATCAATCATCTCCGTATGCAATACCACGAGAAAAAGCAGAAACCCCTTACTACGGATCGCCGCAATATGATCAACAATCTCCTGCTGCTCACGATCACCCCACTTACGGGCACCGACACCGTAATGAGCCTCATCGATCACAATAACCTGACCACGTTTAAGAGGCGTATTCTCCCCAGTAAGGTAATCAAGATGCTCTCGGCTAAAAGCGATCTGTCCATCATCCACCTCGGGCGGAGGTATATCAAGAATATGAAACCTGTGGTCAAGCTTCTGGCACATACGAATAGCGCCATAAGTCTTACCTTTCCCCGGGTACCCGGTGACGGCAACAACTACAGACTCGTTATTATTCTGCTTCCGCTTAATCTCATCAAATATCCTCGTCGTATGGTCTCCCCCTTGTAGAACAAGCGTGTGCCCATATTTCAGACACTTAACACCAGTTTTTTCAAGGTACTTGAAACGTTCAGGCATCGGGTAAAGCCGCTCATCTTTGCCTTTAGGCGTGACGTAGGCTTTACTCTTCTTCGTCTTCTTCCGGTTTGTATTGGGGTCTAAACGGCGTTTGCTTTCTTTCAATTATATACTCCTCCGTATCGCCTGCGTCCTGCTCAAGCGGATCAACCGTCCACGTCAGCGCCGCGTGCTCCGCAGCCTGCATGACAAGCTCGTTAAATATCTGGGAATTTATGGGGTCTGGATCTGTGTCTGGGTGTGGGCTGTATATGTTTGGGTCCGTCCAGTCTATTTCCCCGTCGTCAGTCAGCTTAACCGGCTGCTCGGGATTCCTAAGCATGGGCGCCTCCGGCGTACCTATACGGACCCCCGCATAGGTCTTGTAAACCCATCTCGGGGAGCTATCGGTGTATAGGTTGCTCTGTGCTTTTACCCAGTCGCGCCACCGTGCGGGAAGATTTGCTAGAATCTGGTTAACTGCTGCCTCTCTGCTAAATGGGTCAGTTATTGATACCTGGTTGGCTCTATCTATTACCCGGAGAAACGCGATCTCGATGTTTGGTTTTTGGCGAAAGTTGCTGTCCGTAAACCCCATATCTTCACTCATCTTGTTCGCCTCGTTTTCCAGCTGTACCCAGCTTCTTCTCACGGATCAACATAAAGTAATCCAATAACAACAACACAAGCGGCGTCAACACAACCGCCGTATAACCCATATAAGGAGCCCCAATACTCACATACAGAAACACGAAACACAGAGAAACATAAACAAGCACCATAAACTGTTTAAAAAGCAGCCACTTAGATGCCTTATGCTGCCTCTGGATCTCCCTAACCCAAGCCTCCATAGAGCGCATTTTCTCCTCCTCCGTGGGCTCTGGTCCAAAGTCGAAAAGACTATCCTGTTCATCACTCATTTTACTTCAAATCCAGTTTTTCCATTTCCTGCTGCTCATAGGCTTCAACCTTTTTCCGGTTCAAAATCTTGTCCACGAAGCTCGGAGGCGGGATGTCGCTTTTAGTATCCACGCCGAGACCTTGCTTAACCTGCTCGCCACGTAGCAGCATGGTGGCACCGCGGCCATCTAGGCTGTTGCTGAGGTTAAGAAACTCGTCTACCACAATATCTTCCAAGTTATACTCTTCGCCTTTCTCGATGTGCTTCATCACTCTGCTTTTCACGAGCAGAAAATGGATGCGCTTGAAGTTAGGGTAGTACCTGTGGTTGGCGGCAATGTATCCAAGTTTCCGCATATCCCATTCGAGGGTTAGCAGCTGCCTTAGACTTGTGCCGAGCTGGTCAACCAGACTTATACGCTCTTCCTCGTTACGGTCACTCAACTTGTTTCACCTATGGGCTGAATATTCCGAGCTGCAGCAGTACATAGTTCAGCGCGAGACCTACCGCGATCCACGGTATCTTCTCGCCGAGGCTTCGCGTCCATTCTTTCTTCTCCTCAGGTAAGCCTAGGTTGCCTAGGTTTTCGTTGGTTACATCGCTGAGAAGTGACTCGGCGTTAAGTCTGTTGATCTTGTATTTCGCGTCCTCTTCCGCTAGATCTGGTTTCACCGTGACGATTACGCCGATGCTTCTCTCTATGGGGTCACGCTGCGCGGGTTCCAGTTTTTTATAAACCTCTTTCCCCCATATAAATTCAAGATACTCTTTTACGGTGCCTTCGACGCGCTCACCTGAAGCACTGATCCATGAGGTTAACGTGTAGCCTCTTGTTCCGATGTAGCGCACCCGTTTTCCGCTCCACCCTGGGCCTCCCTTCCAGTAGTGGTCTATTAGCCCCTCGACTTTGCGGGTTACGAAGCCTCGTGGTTCTTCGCGGATTATGGGTATGTCTCGGTATGTGATGTCTTTAGGGTCTACTAGCATGACTTCGCGGCGTTTGCCAAAGAAAGAAGATATTATGCTCATTTTATCATCCCCAGCATGGCTTCGGGTAGTTTCTCGGTTAACTCTCTGGCGCGTTTAACCGTGTTCAAGGTGAATGTATATAGCTCGGATTCGGGGCTTATGTTGCTGTCTTTTAGCTCCTGTTCGAGTCTATCATAGTATTCAAGGGCTTTCGCTTTTCTACTCAACTTTTTCAACCTCTGGATTAACTCTATCTAAATACATAGTACCTAACAAACAGTCGTTAAAGTTTTCAGGCTTTTTTAGATTATATGCTTTCAGGTACTCATTAAAAGCATGGAAAGCCAAAGCTAAGCGAGTGACACCATCCGCATTATTGTATTTTCTGAATCTTTTATCTTTTCTAAGTTTTAACAAATTATTCGCTATGGCTCGCTGTCTTCTTTTATCTACCTTATTTTTTACAACCTCGTAAAAAGTTTCAGTAAACTCTGTGCTTAGTTCCCACTTACCCATATTTACGGTTGCGACTTTTAGCTCTTGTAGCTGTTTGAAAACTTTTTCTTCTGGTTTAACATCACTCAAACTGTTTCTTCTCCTTTTCGACGTAATCCCGCAGCTTACGGTTACAGAAGGCAGAGACATTAATATACGGGCGCTGTTTGAGGTCGTTGTTTAGATCCTCGTCGATGGTGATTTTTCTCTGCACCTTCCCCATGCCTATAAATGGGCTTACATGGGTATAAATATATATTGGTGTCTACACCAATAAACCATGATGCACCGCTTCACACCCGACAAATACCAGATCGCAGATAAACGCGCACAAAACAAACAACCACCACCGGCACCCAGACAGGAAAAATACACCCTCCGAGTACTAAGCACAATCGCAGCCAAGAAAACCGACTTATTCTACCTGACGTTTAACGAAGACCCCGGAGCCACAAGGCTATATGAAGCACTTAAAAGTGTCTACGGGGAAAAGCTGCTAAGGTTAACCAAGCCGTGGGCGTATGAAGTACAGCTCAGTATGCTTGTTGATTGGCGTGAGGTGCAGCGTTTAACCGCGTTAGCATTAGAGGGTTTAATTTGATGGATTCTTGGTTCGGTTTTTTGTTTCAAGCAGCCGTGCTATTGCAGCCATTATTCTGGTGCTGGCTCTATGATCAGCCACCAATGGTCCCGGAGAAATTTAAAAACTTAATCTACATATTCGGGCTTTATGTTGCGGCGGCTGTTTATTTTAGCGGTTTCAGTGTTGGGTTTTACAGGACTGGGCTGATAATTCAGTACATCGGTATGACTCTGTTGAGTTTCCAGATATATAACAGCCGGTACCCTACACAGCAAGCAGTCAGCCTAGCGTTCTTAACCGTGTTCCTCAACAGTTTCTACTGGGAGGCTCCGCTGCATATCGTATCATGGCTTAGTGGGGAGCCGGTAGCTAACATATTACTACAGGTTTGGAGGTTGTTTCCCCTAGCCTTTTTCGCTAAAAAATACGAGTTAAAATGGAGTCAAAGAGCATGGATTGAGGTTGGGTTAATATTCTCTGCGTTAATCATGTATGTGGGTTTATTTTACCGACCGTATCGGATGATACTTTACGCTATAAATAGAGTAATATGTCTCTTTATACTATTAAAAACATTAATGGAAGCAGAGGTGCGGCAACATGGGTAGACGCAGAGAAAACTTCAACGTGATCGCGGGAACCGGCATAATCATCGGCGTATTCTACTACATATACCATTATCACCCAATACTCAACATCGACATAACCGTCCCTCAGATACTTTTCACGGTACTCCCCGCCATAATCGTAACCGCCATCTGCATATATGTAACCTGTGAAGCGAGAGGCGCAGGCAGGTTAGGAGGTTGCATCGCGACGGGTGCGGCGCTCTGCTACCTCTTCTATGGGCTTGACGTGGAAGGGCTGATTACTGTTGATATGTTTTGGGGGCTGACGGTGGCTCAGGTGCAGACGTGGGTAATGATTTTATCTACATTGGTTGGGGCAGTGCTGTACGGCACCAACTAGCTTAAATATAGTTACATTCTTAGTATTAATGTCACTAGGAGCGAAAAACATTGGCCGCAGGACTTTTTGACTCTAAGGCATTCCAGACCGTCATCCTGATCGCGGTGCTTCTCGTCATGGCAGGTCTCGGCTTCATGGCTAGCGTAGAAGCCGAGCTGGTCGCCGCAGCGCTCGCTATCGCTGGTTTGCTGACGCTCATAGTAGTCATTGACGTGTTCAGAACCATCGCGAGATAACCCTCTAATGGAGGGCCGCGCGGTTGGCTTCATCTCGACCACGACGCCGGGCGTGGCGTAGCCATCTTTTCACCCCGGAGGGGGTAAGATAAATTCAGGTGATATGTAGATATTGGGTAAAAGGAAAACCAAGCGTAAAACCAAAACCGTCAAGGTAAAGGGTTATACACGTAACGGGAAACGTGTTAAAGGCTACCGCAGGAAAAAGTAGCCACCATACATAACTTTTTTACACTCAACACATAAGCTTTAGGTATGGGTATCCGTGACGGCGCGAAACGTTGGTATGTGAGGCAGAAAGGCGTAGTCCGCGGCCTTGATCCTGTGATTAAGAACCGAGGTAAGGTTGACGCTGAGATTAAGCGACGGGGCGTGAAGGGGAAAGAGGCGCTAAAACGGATGCTTGGGAAAAAGAGGGGTAGATGATGGATCGTAAGTCTCCTTATAGGCATCCGGTTAAAAGTCATATCCGGGATGGTAAACGTATTGAACGTTATATCCGGGGTAGTGGTGATAAGCCTCGGGTTTCTAGTAAGCGGGGTAATGTGGGTCATGGCGCCGGGTATAGTGTTGTTTGGCTGTATCCGGATGGTACACGTGAAGGTGGTAGAGTTCGCAGTGGGTCTCCTGTGGAGGCTGCGGGTGCCGCTGTTGGTTTGCTGTCGCGTGGGGTGCCGGTTAAGCTTACAATAAGGAGGGGTAATTGATGCCGTATTATCTTAACCCTAAAACCGGGCGAATAAGCCACGGAACACAAGGCGCGGCGTTGGGTTGGAAGGAGCTAACCCGCGATGAGGTAAAACAGATTCGGCATGAGTTTAAGAAGGTAAAAGAGGTTACGGATAAGACTAGCTTCGCGACCACGGCGACGAGCCCCACACAGCTTAAGCGTCAATTGGGCGAGGCGAGGTATCAGCAAGCCCTCGAGGCGCCTGATATTGTACCGGTATCGTCTATGGCTGTGGGGAGCGTAACCAGTACCGCGTCAGTGGATCAGACGGAGAGGGAGAAGCAGCTAGAGCAGAAAAACATAGCTCAGGCTCAACAGACGGCAAGCCGCACAGCTGTACAGAAAGCGGAACAAGCGGAGTTTAGGGCACAGAAAACAGAAGCCGACAAACAGTTAACAATTGAAGAGAAGAAAAAAGAACCATTAAAAATATACACACCAGAACCCCAAACAGACGGGCGACGTAGCGCAATGATACGCCCAAAAATACTATACTCAGATATAGTCCAAACACTCTACGATAAAAGTAATTTTCCATCTCAAGAAGATATGCAGAAAGCCCTAAAAGAAAACGGATTAAACGCAAAACAGAAGTTCCGGGCGAATACAATAGGTGAGGCCCTCACAAGGTTCGCTTACGCCCTAACTGAAACCATCGGTGGCGGCTTACGTGAAGCAAGCTTAGGTTTAACTGGATCAATAGGTGTAGAGAAAAGACCCGGCGGTGAGCTATACCAGATAGCCGGTGCAGTAGCTACACCCACAGCGTTAGACTACGCTGCAGGTGCCGTTTTAGCTAAGATCGCGCCACTAAAAAACGGTAAAAAAATACTACAGAAAATCGATGAATATTTCTACCCTGATAACCTGTGGGCTAATAAGCAACTGATAGCAAAACAGGCTAGGTTTTGGGAAATGGAAGGTGCAGTGGGCAAGTTAACAACCTCCGAGCTCCGCGACTTGAAGAAAGTCATTAAAACTCTTAATCTTGAAGAAGCAAAGCCGTTTATAAGCTCCGCCGAGTTCAAGACACTGAAACAGATAAGTGATGAGGCTGAGAAGAGAGGAGTTAAAAAGCTAGAGTCTATTTTATCTAAACTTCCAGATGAGACACTTCATACTGCTGATTTTCCAGTAAAATCAAACTGGGATGTTTATAGAAACGCAGTTAAAAAATTAACGATAAAACCGCGAAAATTTGTACCTCTTGACGAGATATTAACACCCCAAGAGTACGCACTATGGAGAAAACAGTTCACGACTCAAGGCATAGATTGGGATACGGCTAGAAACCTTGATGCGGATACACTTAAAAAACTGGTTCAAGCAAACCTAAAATATCTTGATGAAAACAAAAAAGTCGCACGTCTGACGCAGATCAACCAATTATACGATGAAAGCATAGATGCGCTTGGCTGGTATGATGATAGTTATATTGATATGCTTAAAAAATATGGTGACGGTCTAGATATAGATAAAAACATATTAGTAGCCGTGTTAGTTAATGCGCCTCCCCGTTCTACACTTAAAGCTCTTGAAGATGTGGCGGATTATAGTATCTCTAAAACGGCTCCGATTTTAGTTGATAATCTTAAAAAAGCACAAGAAACAGTGACAGATACGGGGATAATTGAGGGTACTACCCCAGATGATGATTATGTACCTATTTATACGCCTCCTAAGGAAACAACAGAAACAATCACAATCACGGAACCGATACTTGAACCATCAAAACCCGAGCTGATAAAAGACTTAGAGCCAGAACCGGAGCCGGAGCCTGAGCCCGATTCATCGCGGGGGAGTCTTTCAGTTGACGAGCTTCGCACGGTACGCAGAAACCTCAAAGGCTTCGAGTCGCCGGCACAGTACCGTGTGACGGTGGATGGTACAGCTTACGCGGTGACGGCGCGAGGATACCCGGATGCGGTTAACCGGGCTCTTAGGCAGCGGGGAGCTAAAAGGATGTTACCGCAAGTTATTGACGTGGAGAGGATAGGATGATGAAAAAAGCGTTATGTCTGGTTATGGCTGTGGCGATGCTTTTCAGCCTTTACCCGGCAGTATCCGGGATTAATAGTCAGAGCATTGACGGTGTAGCACTCGATAATGTGCTATATGGATCCGTTAACAAGATAGTGGACCGTGAAGGGAACCAGCTTATAGGCTCCGAGTCATACAGTGTCGAAAAGGAAAACCTATTCGTATTCTGGGATAAGCAGGGCGCGTATCTTGAGTCAAAGCAGGAGACCGGGGCTGTAGTTAACGATTATAAATGTTACAGCGTTGAGTATATCCAGTTAAACGGCACGGTGAAAAGCACCGTCAAGCTCACTGCTGAGGAGCCGGGTAACTATCGGATCAAGTGGACCCTGACCGACATAGCTTACAGCAAGTACACAGAGGTAAAACATGGCTACAACTTCACTGATAGTAAAAACTGGGTGTATATTGGCTGGGAGGACGCCGTATCAGAGTGGGGTAAAGACGTAGCTAAGGCCACCTATGATAAAGGTACATTAACCGTGGTTTTCAGCTTAGGCTATATTGAGAAGGGCGAAACCGTCACCCTGGACCCTGTGGTAGTTCTCGACGAAAACCTGAGCACATCGAGCACCAGTCATTATAGTCTCGAGGCGCTTCACCCTAGCGGAGCCATGGCGAGAAGCGCCTCGTGTCAGAGCTTTACGCCTTCGGAGACAACGAAACTATTATCCGCCACAGTTGTGCTGAGAAAATATGTCGGGAACCCTACGGGTAACGCGGTGCTTAAAGTTTACAGCCATTCTGGGGTGTATGGTACAAGCAGCTTACCTAACGTGCTACTAGCCACAAGCCAAAACCTCGATATATCTACCATTCCAGCCGGGTTTACTGAGATAACCCTCAACTTTACCGGCGCGGACAGAATAACGCTAACCGGAGGTACAAGATATGTGCTCGTCTTTGAGAACCCGGGGGCGGGGACCGTGGATAGTAGTAATTATATTAGGATACAGACTTGTACGGATAACCCTCACAGCGGCAACGCTGGGTACTATAGAAATGGCGCGTGGACGGCTGTGGCAACCGTTGATCTGCGATTCATCGTGACGGGCGGTGGGTTTACCATAGATCAGGTTACGCCAACTTCGATGTTTAGCACTGAGGCTTATGGTTGGGTTAATGTGACGGTAACTGATCCAGATGGGAGAGATCATCTTACCCGGGTTGACTTGAATTTTACGGACACAACCGCTAATAACGTTATACTCCGCTGGACTCAGGCGACAGACACTTTCAGCGAGATAGCTGACACAGGCGGCATCTGTGAGATGATGAGTAGCGTATCGGAGCATGTTGACTGGTACACGGTTAAAGTCTGTTTCCGCTTCAGGCTCGACGGCACAACCGGGGAGGGTGATGTGGACGCGGAGATCTATGTGCTGAATGACGCAGCTGCGGATATAACCGCACCTTACCCGGCGTTGTTCGCGTTCGCCACCATAGAGTGGGGACCATATATGGATATTATTGAGGCGGTTTTCAGTCTATTCGGTATAAATGATTGGGTTGCCTCAGTAACGGCTGGGATCAGCGCATTCGCTGCGTCTTTTGGTGCTAGCTTGGCAAACATGGTAACTCTAATCCTCCTACAGCTGCAGGTGATATGGAACGTGTACGACTGGGGCATAGATTGGGCTACGCGGATAATTAACACGGTGACAAACTTCGGCGC
>Ga0172375_10012523_pt1 | contig 10622 bp, 11 predicted proteins | sample LakKiv1m_FD_114537 | JGI IMG/M metagenome (GOLD analysis project Ga0172375, IMG submission 114537) | Freshwater microbial communities from Kabuno Bay, South-Kivu, Congo - kab_092012_11.1m | ecosystem: Environmental > Aquatic > Freshwater > Lake | place: Democratic Republic of the Congo...
CGGATCATCTCCTGTTTGCCGGTCTCGATGGGAAAGCTGTGGAAACTGCCCTCGATGTCGATGAATTCGCGCCCTTTTGAGCCGGCGTATACGAAGATATGTTCAGGATTGATCGATACGTTCAGAATACCGAAATCCTTGAGTGGGGCCGAGGTGATGATCAGCGGATACTCACAGCAGTTTTTTGCAAATCGCGACAGGAAAACCGAATTGTAGATCGGCTGGATCGAAGAGCGGTAGCGCCCGCAATAGTTGTTGGTCGTGCCGTCGCGGTCGGTGATGAAGGCGCTGAACGCTTTGCCCCTCAGCATTTCCACACCTCTGGTCACGTAATCTGTGAAACCGGGGATGAACTTTGCCAGGTACTCGATGAAGCGGTCTTCGCCGTATTCCAGGTAGTAAATATCCTTCTGCAACTCCCTGATTTCGTAGGTAAGGTCAACCTCGATCTGCTTCATGCCATCAAGTCGCAGCAGGCGCTGGCCGGTATAGTCGTCGATGTAGATGGTTTCAAGAGAGTAGAGGGCGTTTTTCAGGGATTCGAGGCATCCCTTGCCGACGACTCTCTGTTTCATGATGTTCCGTACGATCGGCTCTCTCAGATCCCGCGTTTCGGCTTTGAGCCGGTACAGTTCCTTGAGCGTCCTGATATCCTGCAACGTGATCGGGAAGTTGCAGGTGCGGAGACTTCTCTCATTGACAATGGTAGTATGCATGCGAAGCCGACTGAAGGAGAATGGTAATGAGTTGAAACGTAAATTTACAAAAAAAAGTTGACGGCTGTTCACTAAATAAATATTTCACACTGGTCAACAACGTGTGAAATCATTTTCCGGTTCCTGAAAGCTGTTTCCGTGGTTGTGAATGGAGCGCATCGAGTGTTGAAACGATCTGCCGGTGGATTTCCGCCGGACTATGGAGAGCGTCTATGGTGACGATGCGTTTCCGGTTTTCTGCACTGATGACCTGGTATCCATGCCGTACCCGGCGGTAAAACTCCAGACCTGAACTTTCCATCCGGTCAAGCTCATCGGAATCGAACGCAAGCGGCAGCGATTTTTCGGAAAACTTTCTCATGAGGGCATCTTCCGGGGTAAGGTCCAGATAAAAGGTGATATCCGGCATGAGTCCGCACGAGGCGATCCGGTTGATTTCAGCAAGTATGCCGAGATCGAGACCCCTGCCGTAACCCTGATAGGCGGTTGTAGAATCGAAGAACCGGTCGAGAATGACGTCAGTACCTTGTTCGAGCGCTGGCAGGATGACTTTCTGCACCAGTTCCGCCCGGCTTGCCGAAAAGAGCAGAAGTTCTCCGACAGGGGTGATGTCATGGCGGGTTTCGAGCAGAAGTTCTCTCACCTGTTCAGCAACAGGAGTCCCGCCAGGCTCACGCAGGGTCATGACTTCGCGACCCTGTTCCAGGAGCTGTCGTTTCAGTTTCATGACCTGGGTCGATTTGCCTGCTCCGTCGATACCTTCAAATGTAATGAACATAACTGCTTAAGCCAGAGGTGGTTTCTGGAGGATAAATTCTGTGATGGCTCTGGAGAACTGCTCGGGATATTCGAGCATGGGAGAGTGGCCGCAATCCCTGAAGAACAGCAGTTTTGCGTTTGGCAGCTCCCGCTTGACGATATGGGCGATCTTCGGCGACATGTACTGATCCTTGTCTCCCCAGATGATCAGGACTGGCTGATTGATTTCATTGAGTCTCGCCCGCAGGCCTGTACGTTTCAGGTCGAGCTTCAGCATGTTGCGGTTCAGGCTCATCACCGTTTCAAAAGCTTCGTGGTCACGTGCGATTTCAAGCACCTTGTGCCATGTTTTATCATCGACAGCCTTACGGTTATGGATCGCTGAATCGAGCATCTTGCCGGCGATACGCTCGCCGGTGACCAGCGGTTTGAGCATATGGCGCACTCCAGGCAGGCTGAGGGCTCGGGCAAAGGAGGGCAGAATGATGAAGCCATCCGTATTGCTCAGCACCATTTTTCCGAATGTGCCGGGATGATGCAGGGCGGTTGCCAGGAGGTACTTGCCGCCCATCGAGTGCCCGGTGCCGTATATCTCTCCTTGTGCGGATGCGTCGGTTTTCCGGAGAAATTCATGAATGAGGTCGGAATAGAGCTGGAGGGAGTAAGAGATCGACTGAGGTTTGTCGGACTCTCCGAAACCAAGCAGGTCAAGGGCAAGCACCCTGAACGATCCGGCAAGCAGGGGTATTGAAGGTCCGAAATAATCGAGTGATGAAGATATGCCGTGAAGCAGCAGCATTACTGGGAAATTACCTCCTGTGTCGATGTATCGGTGCCGGTGTCCGTCGAGTGAGATATATCTGTTTCGAATCCTCATGAGTGGAGGCCTGATGACGAGGTGATTGTGAAGTCATGGTAGATCGAAGCCTCTCTGGCAGCAAGGGAAAATAATCAATGATCGGTAAAAATGAACAGGCTTGCTCTGTTGAACGATATTTCTGTAAAATAGGTGCTATGCTTGTCTTCGGTTATTGAAAAATAATGTATGTTCCGGCCAATGAAAGAATGACAAGCTTACGATGCCTTTAGACAGAGCCAAATACCGTTCCCTCAGGGGCGAAAGAAAACCGGTTATGAACAGAACCGTCGTTGTGGCCGCGGCGGCTGCGGTTGTGGTCTGTTGCAGCCTGAACGGTTGTGCGGGCCAGTCCGGACAGAAGTCGAGCCAGCATCGTTCCGACCTGTACAGCATCATTGTTTCACCATCCGAAAACAACCAGACATCTTCGCTCAGGGACATGCCAGCATGGATTGACCTGTATCGCGAAAAAAAACTGGTGAATGTCGCCACTGTGGATCAAGTCGTTATCGTCACCTTCGAGACGCTTGGAGAACGTGATGAGGTGTATGGTTACTATTTCAACAAGTTCAGTGAAGAGGAGAATTTTTCCTCTTTCAGGAACAGTCGTGACATCATCAGCTTCATCAGGGAGGGCTTTGGTGTGAAAATCACTCTGCTCGACCAGTCGAAGAATCTCTGGTCTCTCGAATATCATCGCCAGATGATCTGAATCTTATTCCCTGCAAAAAGGCCACATTTTTTTCTTTTTTTCAGCTGTAAATGACCCGGATACTCTTCCGTTATTTGCAGATACATTTCTTTTTTCTGCCGTCAACGCCAGCCTTCCCTAACCGGTGTGATACCGCACATGGAGCCTGTAACACTGCGCTCAGCAGGGATGGATCGCCACGGCCCCGATCTGTCGGTACTTTCCATGAACATAGATTGTTCTGCCGGTATTTCACTCTATCGGTAACGCATGTCATGTGGTGGACGCTGGCAGCAAGAGATTGGGCTGAAGCCCCGGAATTTTTCTGACCGGCTCTCCCCGGCTTGAAAGCCGGGGCAAGGTGAATGGAAGAGAGCTGAATGTCCGACGGGCTAAAGCCCGCCTGAGTACAACTGGATTGCCACCTCCATGAGCGAGCTGCTTCTGCTCCTCAGCAATTGCCCCGTTCCGAAAGCTTTCGGGACGGGGTAGAAGAAATGGAAAAATCAGGGCTTTGGCCCACTGTCTTTTTCAATGTTGTTTCCGCTTTATCCCTGAGCGGATACATGCTGTTAAAGGTGTGTGTGCGGTAACGGTATGGATACGGGAAACTCGAGATGACGAAGAGTTGGTGTGTGTTTCAGATGAATAAGGCGCATGTTTCCTGCAAGTCCGACAGGCACGAAGTATTTCCGGATCGTGCCAGAGCAAAAAAAAATTTTTATCACCGCAGGAATTCATTGAGTCCCGTCGTCCTATGGAGTGAAAAAGGATCCCAGGATTGATTCAGGCGCCTCGAACAGAACGGTAACGAAAAGAAAAAGATGAAAAAGAATATTGTAATGACAGCCCTCGTTGCAGGGCTTTTAGGAACCGCCGGTACGGCTTTCGCTGTCAATAATGACAAACCGGCTTCTTGCGTGCAGCCAGGCATCTCGGGACCTGTTGACGTCCGTGGTTATGGCGGAGGCCCGGATGCAAGGCAGGCACGCCAGAGCATGAAACAGGCGCTCGGTCTGAGCGAGAGCCAGGAGTCTCAAATGATCGGCATGAGACGAGACTTTTATCAGGGCAGCAGGCCGGTCAGGCAATCGCTCAGGAATCTGAAGCATGATCTCGCGCTTGAATCAGTCAGGAAAACACCCGACAGGCGCAAAATCGCAAAGTTAACCCAGAGTATCGGGCAGGAACATGTACGTCTGGCCCAACTCGAAAGTCGCCATCTCCGTGATCTGGCATCGGTGCTCGATGCCCGGCAGATGGATCGACTTTTGCAGATGAAGGATAATTTCGGCAGCAGACGCTGGAAAAAAGGATAAACCATCCCCTCCAAAGGATCGGTAACACAAGGAAAGTCGGGATATCCCTCCATCCCGGCTTTCCTTTTTTTGTGCAGTTGGCGCTGTGAGGCGGGACGTGACTTGCAGGGGGGGCTGACCTGTCGTGACACGATAATACGACGTCGATTACGATAACGAGGAGGAAAAATCTGTACGATGTTTTGCCGTTGGAAGCGGTGCTGCCGCTTCAGTGTGCCTGGTCTGTCGGGCGTATCAGGATTTCGTTCACATCCACATGTGGCGGCTGGTTGATGGCGAACATGACGGCTCGCGCAACATCATCCGGAAGCAGTTCGGGCGCTGCGGGTTTCTGGATATGATCCCAGAACGGTGTGTCTACGATGCCCGGTTCTACAAGCGTAACCCTCACGCCGGTACCAGCCACCTCGTTGCGGATTGCCTGCGCCATACCGGTGACAGCCCATTTGGTTGCCGAGTAGAGGTTCCTGATCGAAGTGATGCGACCGACAACCGAGCCGGTGACCAGGAAGTGCCCTTTTGTCCTTACCAGTTCTGGCAGTGTGAGCCGTGCCGTAGCGGCAGCGCCAAAGACGTTGGTCATCACCATGTCGCGCCACTCCTCGGGCTGGTGTTCGCCCTCGATGAATGACGACCCTTTTGAAAATCCCGCATTGGCGAATACCGCGTCGAGCCTGCCGAAGCGTTCGATGCTTTGCCTCACCATCCGCTCCTGCTGATTCCAGTCAGAAACATCACACGGGACTGCCATCACCTGCTCAGCGCCCAGTTCAGTTTCAAGCAATGCGAGCTTTTCTGCCGACCGCGCCGCAAGCACAACCTTCCATCCCTCATTGACAGCCTGTACAGCCGTTGCACGCCCGATGCCGGTAGAAGCACCGGTGATGAGAAGAACTCTGTTGTTGTCTGATGTGGTCATGGTGTCGGTCCTGTTGATGAAGATATTATCGATCGAAAAGAGTGTGGACAATATACGACAGCGGCGAAAATTTTTGTTCGATAGGAGCGGGGCCGCCGGGCTGATCATTTTTAGCAGCTTGCTCTGTGCAGAACCATGCATCATGTTCTGCAATCGTCAATTCTTTTGTAAGTTGTAAAGCAAAAGTCGATGCCGCTGATATTTCATCGCAAATACTTTGTTTTGTCTTATGTTTCCTCAGCCGGTTTGAATGGATAATTCTGGAGCAATGAGCGTAGAGACTACACCCCTGTTCAGTGAAAATCAAACGATTGCAAGTGCTTTCAACCCGGCAGAATCGATCGTCGTTTCTGCCGGTAATTGCCTCGACATGCTCAAAACCATACCAGATGAAGCGTTGCAGCTTGTCGTAACGTCACCGCCTTACAACATTGGCAAGGAGTACGAGAAAAAACTTCATATAGATGTATATCTCGAACAGCAGGCACGAGTTATCAGAGAGTGTGCGCGCGTCCTTTCTCCGAAAGGCAGTATCTGCTGGCAGGTAGGCAATTTCGTTGACAAGGGAGCCATAATTCCGCTGGATACTGTTCTGTATCCGATCTTTTCAAGCCTTGGCCTCAGGATGAGGAATCGCATCATCTGGCATTTCGAGCACGGTCTGCATTGCAGCCGCCGGTTTTCAGGTCGTTACGAAACGATCATCTGGTTTACGAAGACTGATGATTACGTTTTCAATCTCGATCCGGTGCGTATTCCACAGAAATATCCAGGGAAAAAACACTTCAAAGGTCCCAAAGCGGGACAGTATTCCTGCAATCCACTCGGTAAAAATCCGGGTGATGTGTGGGTTATTCCCAATGTCAAGAGCAATCATGTCGAGAAAACTGAACATCCCTGTCAGTTTCCGGTGGAACTGATCGAGCGGTTCGTTCTTTCCCTGACGAATGAAGATGACTGGGTGTTCGATCCCTTTCTTGGTACCGGAACATCGATCATTGCCGCAATCCGTCATGGACGGCGCGGCGCTGGAGCGGAAATTCAACCGGGATACGTGAAAATTGCCATCGAAAGAATTCAGCAGGAGCTGAACGGAACCTTGCGTACGCGTCCCATGGACAGGCCGGTATACAATCCTGTCGAAGCGGGAAACGGCCTTGCTTCTTCTCCCTGGAAAAACCATCCGGAGCAGATGTGTCTGCTTGAAACAGGTACATTATTGCTGGATAACGAAATACAAGACGATGAAGATTTCTGAGACCTACTCTCACCTGAACGGGCTGGAATATCTTCTTGTCCACAAACCGGAATTGTGGAAAGAGATACAATCCGTAATCGCCGCTGTCGATGCCGGGCAATGCCGTACCAAAGTTTCCCGGGAAAAGACGATGAAGGGAAAGCTTCTTTTCAGTCCTGTGGATATGAATGCGGCGTTCAATCGATTGCTGCGCGAAAAATCCTGGCAGGAAAGCCGGGTGAGCTATTGGGTCACCAGAGATGCAAAGCTGATTCGGCAAACACTCACCATGCCGCCAGATGAACAGAAACGGGAAATTGAAGCGGCAGGCGAGACTCCGATATTCAGTTACAACCAGACCGATTTTGTCAAGGATCGGGTTGCCATCGAGGTGCAGTTTGGAAAGTATGCGTTCGTGGCATACGATCTTTTTGTCAAACATCTTGCTTTTTATGTGGGTGATCGCATCGATGTCGGAATTGAAATCCTGCCAATGAAGTCACTTCAGGGGCAGATGAGTTCAGGTGTGCCGTATTACGAGGGCGAACTATACAACGTTGTTCGTCAGGGCCGCGGTGTTCCGGCGGTTCCGCTGGTTATCGTCGGGATCGAAGCCTGATTTCGGAAGATGCTGGTTGGTTATTCATAATGGTCTTTGCGGGATGAAAAAATTTCCCGGTTTTTCCATAGATTTGGGCAGAGCTTTGTCAACCCCAAATCAGTTGTTCCGATGGCCTTGATGGACCCTGTGAGCTGGCTTTTCGTGCTGTTTGTCAGTATCGTATGCTCGATTGCATGCACGATAATCTCAAAGAAGAAAGGGTATGCCGTAAGTCAGATGTTCACATGGCTTGCGATGGGCTTTTTTTTCAACGTGTTTGCCCTGATTGCCATCATTCTTGCACCGCACCGGCATGAGTAGGAGTTGAACACAAACAGTCAGGGAGCCTGTCGAGGCTCCCTGTTACGATTATCTGTTACCTGCCATCCCTGTCTTTGCGTTGCCCGTCATTGACTTTTTTCAGTCGTTCAAACAAGCTTTTCGGTTTCTGATCGGATTGCTCCTGAGGCTGTGCCTGGGGCTGAGGTCTCTGGTCGGGTCGTCCCTGAGGCTGTGCCTGAGGTTGCGGTATTGGCCTGCCGTCGGGTCTGAAGTCCGGTCGCCCGTCGGGCCTGCTGCCGGAGCTGCTGCCGGAACCGCCGTCAGGTCTGAAGTCCGGTCGCCCATCGGGCCTGCTGCCGGAGCTGCTGCCGGAACCGCCGTCGGGTCTGAAGTCCGGTCGTCCGTCGGGCCTGCTGCCGGAGCTGCTGCCGGAACCGCCGTCAGGTCTGAAGTCCGGTCGCCCATCGGGCCTGCTGCCGGAGCTGCTGCCGGAACCGCCGTCAGGTCTGAAGTCCGGTCGCCCATCGGGCCTGCTGCCGGAACCGCCGTCAGGTCTGAAGTCCGGTCGTCCGTCGGGTCGTCCGTCGGGTCTGCCGTCGGGTCTGCCGTCGGGTCTGAAGTCGGGCCTGCCGTCAGGTCTCTCGCGGTTGTCGCGTATCCGCTGTTCCCTGAAATGCCTTTCCCAGTATGTCCGGTCGTGTCTGTTGTATTCGTGATCGCGCCGACGCCTGATATCGTTCCAGTTGCGTCTTCTTATCTCGTAAGGGAGGCTCCAGTAACCGATTTTAGACCAAGGGCCTCGATAACTCGGTGAGCGGAACCATCCGCCATCCCTGAAAATGAAATAGAAATTGCCAAAGCGGATGACATCGTAATCCCAGCCGTATGAAACATAAAACCCGTAATCATCGAGGTAGATGAAATCGGGGCCATAGTCGTTTGCAATAAAGGGCACGCCTCCGATGCTGATATGCAGATTCACTTCCGCATCAGCATTGCTCTGAGGTGTGCAGAGCAGCATCCCTGCAACCCCGGCGGTGGCCAGAAAGAGTGATTTTTTCATTGTGGTTTCTTTGATTTCAAAGTGATTATCAATGGCCGTAAACGGAAGCACGGTAGTCTTGAAACAAACAGTGGAATTCCAACTCCGTCCTTTACATCAGATAGGACGTTTTCAGCCGATAAAATCTTTCACCGATCTATGAAAAAAACCATACAGGAGTGGCGAGTCAGTGCAGTTCGCGGATTTTTTCCAGAAGCACCTTGTGGGTGGAAAGCACCGGATCGCCTTCAGGCATACCATTCATATCAAGGTTTTTCGCCACGAATTCGAGCAGCCGGCGGTCCAGGTGTTCGGCGATGCCAAGCATGTGGGATCGGTGGTGCAGCAGTTCGAACAGAATCACTTTTTCAGACTGGTTCCGTTTCATCTTTTCGAGAATACGGGCCATAAGGTCGTTGTCCAGATGGCGCGAGACCTCACTGAAATATTCAAGAGGCAGATCGTTGGCATAATTCACCGCCTGTTCGACGCCCATTGTTCTGCAGACGCCGGCTGAAATCTGCGGGCGGATATGCTCCACCATGAGCGGAATAACGATGAAGTGCGGAATGAAACGTACGATCGAGCCGATGGCGTGGTACAGTTCGTCGAATCCATCAGTTTTGGCGTCAACCACGGTTTTGATATAGCGGGTGAGCGCTTCCTGTTCGTTCTGTCCGAGGTTTTTCAGGGCTTCAGGCAGAGGTGTTTCAGTCCAGGCGAGTGATTCTTCGATTGTGGCCATGTCAAAAGTCGTTGTCCGGAGTGAAGCGCCGGGGTTAGGGCCGGTGACGGGTTCCGGCGGTATGCTCATTAATTTTATACAAAATAACGATGAAACCCTAAGTGTTATGAATAAAGTTGTCGTCATCACCGGCAGCAGCCGGGGCCTGGGATTTGGTCTTGCCAAGCGTTTTCTCGAAGCGGGTTGCCGTGTTATGGTGAACGGGAGCAGCGAGGAGTCAACCGGAAGAGCGATGGAGGGTTTGAACCTAATTTCCCGGCCTATTATAACGATGCCGGGTCAAGAATGGGCATATCGAGTGCCTTGAGAATATCCTTCTGAGGCTTGGTAAGTTCAGTGAGAATGTGCCCATACTTTCCAGAGTAGTTGATCCTGGTCAGCGTCTCCATTTCCCTGAGAAGCTCTGGTACGGTCAACTTTTCGATCAGTTTGGTGTCACGCATCTGCTTACGCAGTGCACTGACAAGGATCAGGGCGATGAACTGCACAAACAGTCTTCCATCAACAGCCGCTGCGCTTTGCATTCTCAGGCGCTTCATATCAAGGCTGTTCTTCAGGTCATCAAAGCTCTTCTCGACAGCATCCTTGTCACGATAGACCCGCATGGCTTCAACCGGGTCTTTGATACCGCTGGAAAGTATTGCCTGAAAACCGGCATAACGACTGATATGACGGGCAATAGCCTCGGTATTGAAAGAGACGCTTATGCCTCTTTTGGGTGTGGTTTTGATGACAAGAAACTCATCATAGACTTTCTGATGCTGTGCTACAGGCTTGCCGGATTCAACCTCTTGTCGGCACTCAAACAGTCTTTCATTGAAAGCATCAACGGCTCGCGCCCGGTTGGTTGCATTGTAATACAGATGCAGGTAACAACGGCGCCGTGACTCGCCCCAGGGATACTGACGTGAATGCACATAGAGGATTTCATCATCAAGCTTCCGATACCCTTCAGGCCCGTGAATAGTCTCGTGAACATCATCGATTGCCCGCTGCACCCACTTGTTGTTCAACGGTACGGAGATCGTGAAATGATCACGATGACCGATCAGATCGTCAATGTTCTTTTTGCTGTAGAAGCCTTTATCCATCACAAAATGCATCTTGCTAACCTCAAGCGCCTTGAAGGTGCCGACAAGGTTATGCAAGGTCGAAACATCGTTGATATTGCCCGGAACCCGGTGATAATAGACCGGCAGACCAGACTTCTGGGCGAACAACATGGCCAGATTCAGTTGAGGCAGATCCTCATCATCCCGATTATACTGAAGTTCCAGAGCCAAAACAGGGTTAAGTATATATCGGATATGGTGTTATGGCGAATTTCCTCGGAAAAGTGTTGCCATGTAAATAATCATAATAAACTTGATATAGTTGTTTATTATGATTATATTGTTGCCATGTACATCGATAAAGTCCCCAATCGCAACTCCAGACCCGCCTACCTGTTAC
>Ga0172375_10012524_pt1 | contig 10622 bp, 3 predicted proteins | sample LakKiv1m_FD_114537 | JGI IMG/M metagenome (GOLD analysis project Ga0172375, IMG submission 114537) | Freshwater microbial communities from Kabuno Bay, South-Kivu, Congo - kab_092012_11.1m | ecosystem: Environmental > Aquatic > Freshwater > Lake | place: Democratic Republic of the Congo...
AGCGATAAGAGAAAAGTGAAGGGGTTAGGAGTGAATAGTGAAGGGTATCTAGTATCTAGTAAAGGCAAGCAACAAAAGACCAATGCCGTTCTAGATACTAACGACCAGATACCAGATACTGTTCATCTTTCCCAAGTTGATCAAATCTATTCCCAATACCTTGCCACCTTCAAGCAAGGTGTCTGCAACCTGATGCGAGTCGAATACGACCCGTATGCCAAGAAATCAATCCCCCGAAAGTACTTCGCGGGAGGGGTGGATATTACCCATTTTGGCGATGGGGCAGGTAAGGCTTATCATGAAACAAGAAATAAAACTGCTTGCAGTGCGATATTCAATCGCTTGCACAAAACAGCGCTTGCCATTCTGGTCACTTTTGATTTACTCGCTTCCAACGGAGATGCTCTTGTTGATGATAAGTCTGCGCACGCTGAGGCAAGTTCGCGCTTTACGAATGAATATTTATTCAAAGATCTTCAAACCTCTTTGTTCCAACGATTTCAGGATAGCTCAGTGCCTAGCAGCGCGACAATTGCAGGATCGCCCAAAGAGCGTTCTTTAAGAGAAAAAGAGTTTTATGTTGATATGGCTGAACGTTTTGACTTATCTGTTGAGACCGTTATGGCCGTTGACAAATTGTTGTTGATCGGATTCAAGCAGTTTCGTTCTGGAGCTAATGCTATTCCAGCATGGAAAGTCCTGTCTCTGAACCGAGAGCCCGAGATGACTAACGCGATCGTTCAAGAAGATTTCGAGGAGTTTTATTTTTATGTTCTTGATCGCTTTGGCCTGGATCCGCGAAGCCGATGGTTCGAGGACGTTTTTGGAGTTTGCGATCTGTATGTGGAGCTTCAGAGAGATCCTGATCAGAGAAAATTATTTGAAAGCGATCAATTTACAAACACCCTTGATTATTTGCGCGCTGAGTTTCCCTACGTTTTTATAGGGCCTCAAGTAGCTCTGCAGGTTCTCGATCTGTCCCGTACTTTTGACAGCAAGGCCATAGACGATCTTAGGCAAAGATTTTCTCAACAATACCCAAAAGAAAAGATCCGCATCAATGATCTATTTCTTTTGGAATACATTAGACACGACAATGAACTTTTTCCTTTGTTGTTCGACCGTAAGGCCTTGGAACAAAAAGCTCTAGAGACGATTTATCAGCAACCTGTAGAAGTTCGCAAAGATGATGACATCTACTATCCGCAAGAGCGCAAAGATCCTGCCAGCATAGGCCAGTATCCAACCCTGTTTTTGTTAGGGGCGCAAGCATTCTTTAATACTTTGCAAAATGATCCAGGTTTTCGCATTCAAATAAAAGAACTGTATCGTCAAGATATTCAAGATACGACGGCAGAATACGGAGGCATTGTTTGGGCAAAGGATAACAAGCTGTATGTAAAAAAAGCTCCTTCCTATATGATCAACGATGATGCTCTTTTCATTCGATCAGATTTTCGTTTTGGCATGCTTGATCTACATTTTCATACGGCTTTCGTTTCAGAAAAGGACACTACTTATTATCCAGGGCCAAGCTCAACCGATTTTATGTTTAACGCGGATCAGACGTCTTTTATCAGCCCCGGGGTCGTTCTCTCGGCGGTGCGTTTCGATGAGGGTTTTCATGTTTTGAATGTTGATTTTTACAGGGGAAGCCTTTATAAAGGTCCCCTGTTGTTTAAGGATGTCCCTAAGGATGTTTTTAATTTAGACATGGGTAATATAAAGATCCCTGTCGATCCTGATAGCCTGCCGACCATTCCTATGTATCAAGAGGAGGATGTTCAGAAGATCAAGGAGAATTTTAAGCAATACTTTAAGTATATTAAGCATCAAAAGAAACACGATGACACAGGAATGGCACCGATCCTTCATGAAAATGTTTTTGAAAAGGATATTTTGGGGATCGTGCATGACGGGGTAATTTATCCCTTGTCTTTTTATGATGTTCGCTGGATCCCCGAAAGCGTCGCAGAAGGAAAAGAGAATCTTTATGTTCTTGTGAGAGGAGAGGGCGAGAAACTTCTTGTGGAAGCTTCTGGGGCGCCTCAGACAGCAGCATCGTCTTCTGTGAATCCTTTGATCAACAAGCTGAAAGAAAGAATTAAGGCGGAAGGAAAGATCACCTTTCGTGATTACATGGAAGTTTGTTTGCAGGATCCGGAATATGGTTATTACGCAGGGACAAAAGCGAGCGTGAAGATCGGCGGAGGCGCATCAGCGCATTTTGATACTTATCCAGAAGAACTGCATCCTGTTTTTGGAGGGGCGATCGCGCTCCAGCTAATGAGCATGTGGGAGGCGATGGGTAAGCCGCCGACATTTGATATTGTCGAAATGGGTGCTGGCAATGGAACGCTCGCACGCGATATTCTTGATTATCTATTTTCTATTGGATTCCAGGATTTGACAAAGATCCAATATAAGATTTTCGATATCAGTCCAAAACTCAGAGAGGCTCAAAAAGCAGTGATAAGCCAAAGCCCTTACGCGAAGGAGCTTTTACCGATCGTTTCTCATGTTTCCCTGGGAGATCTTCGCGAGATCACAGGTGTTTTCTTGTCAAACGAGCTTCCAGATACTTTTCCTGCGCATCGCATTAAGTGGAAAGATGGTAAGTTGCAGGAGGTTTATGTTGGCTTAGACCCAGAAGGAAACTTTGTCGATGTTTTGTCGGATATTTCTACGCCTAAGATCCAGGATTATGTTGATAAGGCATGTTTAATGGAAGGATCGCGTAACTTAGGGGAGCTTTTCAACGGGAAAGATACCGAAATTTCTATTAACCTCGAGATGGAAGCGTGGTATGCAACAATTGCAAAAGCTCTGACACAAGGTTTTATCCTCACCATTGATTATGGATTTCCTGGAACATCGCTAAAAAGATATCAAAAACTTATCGATAGCAAAAAGATCACGGCGCCTATTTCTTCGCGCATGTACTCTCATCATCAAAATGGCGGACACGACCCATATTTCAGGCCTGGAGAAGAAGATATTACTACGGATGTTTATTTTCCTTTCCTTAATCGGTTGGGTCGAGAAGCCGGATTGGATACGGTCGGATATCTTTCGCAAGCAAGATTGCTGATCAACTGGGGGTTGGCATCTTTTATGGATCTTGCAAAAGAGTCAGGAGCAACCTTTATGGCCTTGGTTCACAGCCGCAATGTTAAAGCCCCCGCTAGAGGATTAGAGGGCTCTATTGACTTGTCGAGCCTCGATCAAAATATCCTTTTTGAGCTTGATCATGGCGTTAATCAGGATATTGTGCCTGAGGATGATGCGAATTTTAGCTTTGATGTAGAAAAAATATTGCCCCAAAAAGATTTTATTTCGGCGCGGACAGCAGCTCTTAAGTACTATAAGCATAACAGAGAGAAGCTTCGTAAATATGCGCAACATGTCGTTGTTGCTGAGAACCTTGCCGCGCAAGCACAGGTTGCCATGAACGAAAAAGATCCTCTAAGCGCGAGGATCTTTGCCGGGAAATCTCTGCTGGTTTTTTATGGAATACGAGAAAGCATGAAAGAGGATAAGCTGGATATCCTCGATGAAGCATTCCACGCTTATGTTGGGCGCAGGATAGACAGCCTGAGACATTTGATCACGCGCATGGACGCGCAGAATGGGCGCGCCGCTGAAAGAATTTCTTCCAGTATTCTGTCAACGCAAGAAGCCGAAAAGTTTGAAGAAGCATTATTTGAGCGCAATGGCTTTTTTATCCGCAAGGCAACCGTTAGCGTTAACGGTCAAGAGGAGGATGTCGTTTATGATTTTAATGGGACTTATTTAAGAGTTGGCGGCCTTGTTATTTTGACCAAGGACAGAAGCGACCGCTCAAAGGAATTTCTTGACGAGAGGCAACGCACTTTTCTGCAGCAAAAAGCGGTCATTGTCGATGGCCGCATGGATTATCTAAATTACATTATTCCTATGATCGCCTTGATGTTCGAAACAGACTTTAAAGATAAGGTTGTCTGGGATTATGGAGCCGGCATGGGCGTGCTAGGGCTCATCGCGTTAAGGTTGGGCGCTAAGAGGGTCATTGCCGTCGAGAATAATGAAGGCAAATCCGATCTACTTGCGCGTGCGCAAGTAGGCTTTGAAAGCGTATTGGGCAAGGAAAATGTTGTTTATCTAAAAGGCAGCGCTTGGGAGAAATTTAAACCTCAGGAAAATCAAAAAGCCTTTTTGCTGGAAGCAGACCTTAATACGATCTTGAAGGCGAGGAATAACTGGCGCCGGCCGATCGATAAGAAATTTGTCGGTCAAGACCCGTCCATTGTTTTAGCCAATATCGGGGCTTTTTATCCGAAGGTCTATAGTAACCTCGTTAAAGATGCGCAGCATAACAAGAGTCAAATCGTTATCTTAGGTGGATATGACCGGCGCGCACCGTCACAGCTAGAGCAATTTTTTGCGGATGAGGAAGATTTTGGTGAGTTTTGGGATCCGTATAGTGCTAGCGCTGCTAAAGAGCATTTTGGAAAGTCTCATTTTTTTGTGAAAGATAGGTCATACGCAAGCGGAGAAAAAACATTCCAGGCGATCACCGTGATCAAGCAGAAAAACTCTTTAACCGGGCCAGCTTCTTCCAGCTTAATAAGCGGGATAAAGAATATATTTAGGCCAACAGCCACATCAGATGTCGCCTTTTTAATGACGTATGATGAATTTTTTGCCAAGGAGTTCCCAGGGATCAAGGCCAGTCTCGATCATCAGCCAAAGGTTTCTGCGAAAGATCTGTCGCTAAAAAGGATCACGCCTTCTGATTGGCCGATGATCAAAGATGATATTATCGCGATGATCGTCGATGAGCTGGATGGCGCCCCTTGGTCGCGCATGAAATCCAGGAAGATCAAAGATGCCGAAGGCTTTGCAAAGTCCATCAGAGAGTCTATTAAGGCCCTTCAGAAAAGTTTTACTTCAAAGAGCTCTGTTATTTATGTGGCGACGATCCGCGAAGGCGAGAAAGAAAAAGTGATCGGATTTATTCGCGGTGAGGATTTTTCTGTATCTGCGGAGAAGATGATCTTCCTGCAGAAAGTCCGATCCGTTATCAAGAAGATGGGCCTAAGCGGCTATCGTGATGTAAGGCTCAAGAACACATTTTTTCTTGCAGATGGCTTTGTCTTTAGCAAATATCGAGCCGGCGTTGGATTAAAGCTTTTTACAGCTATGCGCCAAGATCTGGTCTCCCGCCAGAAAAAATATTTTATATCCAGGGTCATTAACGATGACCTTGCGTCCGTCTATGAAAGAATAGGTCAAAGGTTCTTTTTTAGCGCGAAAGACCAAGACCCTTATTTTATCATTAACATCGAAGGAGATCTTTTTTCTCGCGCAGCTCAAGACAGACCTGCTCCTCAGCAAGGGATCTCTGTCAGGACGAATATCCCTGATCCTATCCGTGTTCAATTTGAAGCGAGCGGGGGTCAGGTGGATTTTGCGACATTCATGAAATGGGTCAATGATTACTATTACAACTCAAAGCCGAAGATCGGCCAGGGTCAAGAGATCAAAGATGGAGGCTTCTCGACCTTTGCTGAACAGACATATTTTGGGCGAAGCATCGCGCGCCAGATGGTGGATGTGTGGAAGATCATGCTTAAAGAGGGGAAATCGCGGAATTCAAAGTTCTCGATCGTTGAGGCAGGAGCTGGGAATGGGACCTTGGCTCGGAATATCCTCGATTATCTACAAAAAGAAGAGAAAGAGCTTTATCAGAATTTGGAATACGTTATCGTTGACTTTAGCGGGCCGTTACAAGAGATCCAGCGGGCAAACCTTTCTCATCATCTAGAAAAAATGCGGTTCGTTCCAAGATCTATCTTTGATGTAGCGGCCAAGGACATAGGATCTGTGGAAGGTGTTTTTATTTCAAATGAGCTTGTAGATGATCTTCCAGGTCATTTGCTCTATTCCGCAGGCCGGCGAGGGATGCCGCAGGAAGTGTTCTTGGAGCTAAAAGATGGCCAGCTGACAGAGGTCTACAAGCCTTTGTCTTTTGATCTTGTTCAGTATTTAGAGCGTAGCGGAACTATCCGATTTCCAGTCGGGAGAACATTTTTGGCGCGGCCAATTGTTGAGCAATGGCAGAAAGTTATTGGTGAAAGCCTTAAGAAAGGTGTTGTGATCACGATCGATTATGGTGGAAAATTCGAAGAGAATGTCGAAGGAAGTAAGCCGACGGTCTGGAGTGGCGCAGCGCAGACGATGCATCTTGATAAGATCCTAGAAGAACCCGGCAAGGGAGAGATCACCGCTGATGTCGACTTTGAGGAATTTGCGCGTGCTGGAGAACGGGTGGGCTTCGTAACGAGCGGCTTTACCTATCAGAGGGATTTTTTGATCAGCTTAGATGTTGACCAGGATATCCTTTCTCCTAACCAGTGGCATTCGGTTTCCTCAAATTATGGGTTTAAAGTTTTGATGCAGTCAAAAGGGGTTAAGGATAATGCATTCCGGGGTCTTCAAATATCTGAACAAGGGCTTTCTCGGTTTTATAGCGCGTACAGGCAACCCGTTACAATTCAACTTCCGAGCGAGCTAAGAAATCTAGGAGAAGTGTATTATGCTCAGCTGCAGTCATGGGATGAAATTCCGTCAGACCCAGAAAACATGGATGAGTTTATTCGAGATATTTCCCGAGGGTATCCGCGGCAAGTAGCAGGTTATTTAACGGTCGACAGGAATAACTCTATCACGTTCTCTTTTTATGGAGGAGAGATATCGCGGGCGACTTTGCCTTCGCTTGTCTTATTTGATGGGCAGGGGAACATTATTTTTAGTTTCCGAAAGTTCTTCGAGAGGTTCCCGAGCCAGGAAAAGAATTTTGCGTTCACAGAAAAAGATTTTATTGAGAATTATTCATCGCGCGTTGAGCTGAATACAAAAATAGCTCCAACTCCAAGGTATTTTAGGATCGCGCAAAAAGGCGAAGAGAGAGTGTTGCAGGCGGTGTCATCAGGTCTTCTGACCTCTGGGGAGATATCTCCCGATTTAGAAAGATTCAAGGGAACAATGACAGAGTCTGCTTGGGAGCAGTACGTCGAATGGTTGACCCAGGGAGGGTTCACGCCTGAGGACCAATTCGACCATTATGACAAGGATCTAAATGTCTATGTTCTTTCACAGAGATTGACAAGCTATCTTGGGCAAAAGTTAAAAATGGAAGACAAGATGCAAGCTGTGAACTTTCTTGGTTTTGTTTTTGTGAGCGAAGATACATTTGCGCGCGCTCAGACAGGTGATAAAGAGGCTTTAACGAGCATCCTGCACGAGAATCTTCATATAAAATTCCGAGAACATCATCCAGGGTCTTATGATATGGATGTTAGCATCCTGGACGAGCTTTATGCCTTCTTTGCTTCGTATCTTGAATTTTACGGAGATGAGCGTATTGACGGATACGCAGGAGGAGTCGCTGGTCTTTTGATCGAGAATTATTTAGATAAATTTATCTATTACTCTGAGGATCGTGAAATTCTTGAACAACAGCGTGAAGAGTATGCGATGAAGATTCAGATCGCCAGCAAGGTGCTGGCTGCAGCTATTAAAGGAGGGCGGGGCGCGGATATTATGAACTATGTCTTATCATCTTATGACCTGGGCAATATCATTAAATTGGTTCCCTATGAGTCTCTAGCCCGGATCGGATTTAAGATCACTTCCGAGCAGTATAATGCGTTTTGCCAGAAGGCCAGCTCTTCAAGTCTGACCTCTCAGGCTCAGGAGGAGGCAAAGTCCTTAGGCGGGATCGACTTCAATGCTCAAAATATGAATGTGGAGACAACTGGAAATGCGATTGATTTTGCGTTGCCGGACAACATAACGGCGGATAGCTTGATGAATATTAAAGGCTTGACACCTGTCATCATCAATATCACCCCTATCACAAGTTTTTATCAAGTTATGGGATTAGCCGAAGAACACATTGACCAAGTAAGTCTCGTGCATTAAAGTTAGGCTATGGCATGTATTGAAATTTTCCAGGGTGATATCACCACACTTAAAGTTGATGTTATCGTCAATGCTGCAAATACGACATTGCTGGGAGGCGGTGGCGTGGATGGCGCTATTCATCGTGCCGCCGGACCACAGCTATTGGAGGAATGTCTCGCCCTGGGTGGCTGCCCAACGGGTGATGCCAAGATCACAAAAGGCTATCGGTTGCCGGCAAAATTCGTTATTCATGCTGTTGGGCCTGTATGGCATGGTGGTAAAAAAGGTGAAGATGATTTGTTGAAAAATTGTTATATTAAAAGCCTTCAGCTCGCTGTGAAACATCAATTAACCTCTATAGCGTTTCCCTGCATTAGCACGGGTGTTTATCGCTTTCCCAAGGAGCGCGCGGCGCGTATTGCCGTCGATAGCGTCCAAGAAGTGCTTGAAAGATTTCTGGATATAAAGCGGGTTATTTTTGTTTGTTTTTCATTGCAAGATTTTTATGTCTATCAAGATTTGCTCAAGGATCTTAAAATGAATTAAATCTATTGAATTTTTTCTACTTTTTAACTATGATGATAACCGTAGTCATCAAGGAAAGTTAATTCTAAGGAGGGTTGTATGAAGATCACCATGTTGCGAGAGCTTTTAAAGGATAAGCGTGTTATGGAAGAGGTCCATAAGCACTTGTGGATCGAAAGTCAGAAGGCCGGTTACAGTATTGGCTTGGAGCGTGCGACCGATGAATGGCTCAAGCTTTATGCGGAAGGCTGGATGAAGTATCACCTGCCTGAAAAGTTCGCGAAAATGAAGGCTAGTGAAAAGGTAGAAGTCAAAAAAGATATCCCTAAAGAAAAAGCAGAATCTAAACGTAAACGAACCGGCAAAGTTTAACGCCGTTATTATTAAGGGTAATGATAAAGGGGCAGAATGTTCTGCCCCTTTATCATTTTATTTCAAGGAAGATCGATGAGCCTCTCCAAGGAAAAAAAGACAAGAACGGGCCTTTATATTCACGTTCCTTTTTGCGCTCAAAAATGTTTTTTTTGTTCTTTTGTTGTTTGCGTGGCGCGGACACATCGTATTGATGAATATGTGCAATGTTTGTCGCGTGAGGCGCAGAAATACGCTGGAACAGGCATCGACACTGTTTACATCGGTGGTGGTACGCCGACACTGCTGAGCGAGGCGCAGCTCATAAGCGTGCAGGGCCTTGTGAAAAAATATTTTAAGGTCAAGAAAGGCGCAGAGTTTTCCATCGAGACTAATCCGGATACGCTGGATATTTCTAAGGCAAAACTCTTGCGCTCTTTGGGAGTGAACCGCTTGAGCATCGGGGCGCAAACATTTGATAATGCCGTTTTGCGGTTTTTAGGCCGCACGCATCGGCAAGATGATATCGCGCGCTGTTTTGACATTTCCCGTCAGGCGGGCTTTGCGAACATCAGCCTTGATATGATGTTTGGCTTCCCGCATCAGTCGTGGAAAAGATTGGAGAAGGATCTATCAAAAGCCTTAGCTTTAGAAAGCGAGCATCTCTCGGTTTACAATTTGACCATTGACCCTCACAGCCGTTTTCATCGGATCAAGCTGTCGCTTCCAACTCAAGAAAAATCAGGTGGATTATACGCCGATGCGATCGAGTTTCTTGAGAAGCGCGCCTTGCATCAATACGAGATCAGCAATTTCGCTAAAGTTGGCCGAGAATCAACGCACAACATGCTTTATTGGGAATGTGAGGATTATATCGGACTTGGGATCGGGGCACATTCGCATACATCCGGTCGACGGCATTGGAACATTTGCGAGCTTTATCCGTATATGACGCGTATTCAGGCAAAGCGTTCGCCAATAGCAGGCAAGGAAGCTTTAGGGCGGCAAAGACGTTTCATGGAAGCCTTGCTTTTCGGTTTGCGCATGAACAAGGGGGTGGACATCTTAAGGCTTGAGCAAAGATTTTCCGTCGAGCTTTCCGCAGCAAAAAAAGAACAGATCGAAAAATTTGTAGAACAGGGTTTTTTTATCCTTGACGAAGAGGTCTTAAAAACGACGCTGAAGGGGAGATTAGTTTTAGATGAGTTGTGCGGGTATCTGATCTAGGTTATTTTCTTATCTTGGGGTTCTTAATAGGCGCTTCGGGGATAAATATTTTCTCGCAATCGTAGCAATAATATTTCTTGATCCACAGTTCCTTTTCTTTCTTGTAACGGGCGTAATTGCGCTGGATATCCTTGATAATGGCTTCCATGGTCGAGTAAAAAGGATAGATGAGGCCTACAACAATAGCAATGGTCAAGTAGAAATAAAGTTGTTCGCCGATCTTGCTGGCAAAAGAAGACCCCACCACGATCCAAGAAAATAAGAACGCTAACAAAGCTACCGTGGCCGCCGGAAAAGCGATAGCCGCTTCTTTTGGCGGTTTGAGAGCTTTTAAGAGGGGCGCGCGTTTTTCCTCCGGGATCTCGCGTTTTTTATTCAATTCTGTGTCAAAGCCATCCACAAAGATCTTCTTGCCGGCGTTTCCTGTTGAAAGGCAATGATACACGTATGAGACGAGATCTGTGTGATAGCTGTCGCAGTGCGGGCAGTAAATTTTCTTTTCAGAATCCATATTACAATGATATTTGTTTTTGCGTCTGGGCGACGTAGCGGCTTTGATCCAGCAAGGCGCT
>Ga0172375_10012525_pt1 | contig 10621 bp, 7 predicted proteins | sample LakKiv1m_FD_114537 | JGI IMG/M metagenome (GOLD analysis project Ga0172375, IMG submission 114537) | Freshwater microbial communities from Kabuno Bay, South-Kivu, Congo - kab_092012_11.1m | ecosystem: Environmental > Aquatic > Freshwater > Lake | place: Democratic Republic of the Congo...
GCATATTGAATCCACGCTCATCCGAGATGCTGCGGATGCGGCTGGGGAAGAAGCCGTAATGAAAGTTGCCGCAAGAGCCGGGCGCAGGAAATAGCCGTGTCGGCGTTTCCGATAGCAATAATAAAATTGGGGTGGAAAACTCCCCTATGGGGGGTGTGTGGCGCCTCGTATTCTTCCTTCTGCTGTGCGCGTGCTTAACCCTGCCGCCAACGCATGCGGCCTCGTTCGCCGATTGCTTCCCTTCGGCGCCGCTTGAGCGTTTCTGGCAGGACTCTGCGTATGTCGCAGCCAACCCGAACATAATTTCCATGTGGTACATCCACGCCTACTCGTTTTCATTCGACAATTCCACCGCCAGCCTGGGGCTGGAGGATGCCTCGCTTGCCAATGGCAGCGCGCTTTTGGCAGGCGCGCCTGAGCAGCGGCGCGCTTCCCTCTCGGCTGCCGCCGCATTGCTGTCGCAGGCCAACGGGGAGCTTGAAAAGGCAAAGGCTGCGAGGCTGTCCTCGCACGGCCTTGTGCAAAAAGCGCAGGTTGCGGTGCGCGAGAATTTCGGGATGGAAAGCGCGCTGCTGTCGAACGTGTTTTTCCTCGCCCCCGCAGTGCACCTCAACACCCTGCTGAAAACGCTCGACATCAGCAATTTCGTGGCGCTTTACCCTGCCCAGTATTCCTCGGCGCTGGAGCATGCCGCCGCCGCCCATGACGGGGCGCAGGCAGCGGCAAGGGAGCTGGCGGCACTTGCCGAAACCGAGCGTGATTTCCTTTCCCTTGCTGGTGCGGGCTCGCCGGATTATTCGGGAGCGGCTTTGCAGCCTTTCAATTACGCGGAGTCGCTGCTTGCCCCCGAAACGGGCATTTGCCACGGGGAGGAGGCGGCTTACTGGAAGATGGCGGGCTACTTTGCCGGAAAGCCGCAGCTGCCGGACTTTGCCGATGCGGGCTATGCCCTGCGCATGGAGTCGCTTGCCGGAACCGGGGCCAACGCGTCGATTTTTAGGATGCTTTCCCTTTTCCTATTCCTTTCGGATGCGAAAGATGCCATGATTTCGGAATATTCCTCAGGGGTGCTTTCCGCCCAGGAATCTGCGAGGGAGCTTTCCGCCGAGATAACGCTGCTTGGCGACGAGAGGCTGGAGCTCATAGGGGACGCCGCGCCTTCCGGAGGGGGCTCGATGCTTCTTGTGGGCAGCGGCAATGCAGGCATTTGCAGCGGCTACCTGCAGGCGAAGGAGGACTTTGCGCGCGCCGAGGCGCATCTGGCATCCGCCAAGGCAAGCTATGCCTCGAAGGCGGCGGAGGGCTGGCTTGCCAATGCGATTGCCTCTGCGCACTCTTCCGACGGCCTTTCGCAGTCGGCGCTTGTTTCGCTTAAGCTGGTGCGCGCAGGGGCGGAGTCTGCGGTGGAGGCGCAGGCAAGAGCGGCGGAAAAGGCGATTGCTGAGGCGCGGCAGGCAACCGGCGTGCAGGCGTCTTCGCTTGCGTCCGCGCAGTCGCTTTCATCCGCAAGGGCGGCGCTGGAGGCGGCAGGGGAAAAATTCGGCGCGGCGCCCATGATGGGGCCCCTTGGCTTGCGCTACGCGGCATACACGGACGCCGCGCGCCTTGCAGGCAATGCAATCGCCCTTTCGCAGTCGCCTCAGGATGCGGCAGCCGTGCAGGGGGCGGAAAGGGCGCTTTCCGGCTACTCCTCCCTCGTGGGCGCGGCTGGCAGGGACGGGCTGGACGTCTCTTACGAGAGGGAGCTGCTTTCCCAGTACCGCGCGCTCGTTTCCTCTTCCCAGTCGCCGGACGTTGCGGCGGCTGTGCAGGAAGCCGCGCTGCAGGCGCAGCAGGAGCTGCTCCTGCGCCTTTACTGGCAGTTTTCATACCTTGAGGAAAGCTATGCGGAAGCCGCTCGGCAGGCGCAGGCGGCAGGCGAATGCGAGCCGCAGCTCCTGCAGCAGCAGGCGAAGCTTTCGCAGTATTTCCCCGAGGGAAGGCTGGATGCCTCCCGCGCGGCGGGCAGCATGGCATCAATCGGGAGCGGCATCGGTTCGCTTGCGGCGTCCGCCTCGTCCAAGGCAGTGGCGTGCCTTTCCGCGCTGCTTTCGGGGAATGCGCATCTTTCCGAGGCGTATTCGACGCCCGTGCTGGGCCAGGCAACCGGCTATTCCGCAAGCATCACAACGCAGAACCCGTCGCTGCTTGCCTCGCCCGGCGAGGTTTCGTTCTCCATAAGGACCTCGGTGCCGCTTTATTCCGCGGATTTCGACGGCGGCGATGCCATGGCGGACGCCTATCCGGGCGATGGGAAGACGGTAATCGCCCTGCCGATGGCCGCACCGGGGCAGGCGTTCTCGTTCCATTTCAGCAAGCTCGACGCGCCTGCGCAAATGACATCGTCGGAGGATTCGTGCCTGATTGCCACCGAGGAGTACGCGCGGGCGGGCAGGGAGATTTCCTTCGTTTCCTCGCGCGCGCTGCCAGCCCTGCTGGTGTCGCAGGCCGCGCCCCCGCTTTCTTATGATGCGGTAGCGAGGTACAACGGGCAGGAGTTCCCGCTTTCGCAGATTGGGGGCGCTCTTTGCGGGCAGGCCGGGCCCGTGCCGCAGGGGAAGGGGGAGATGTCGGTTTCCTACTCGGTCCGCACGCCGTTTTTCATTTCGCTCTCGGAGCGCGCCTATGAAACCCTTGCCATGGGGGCAAAGCGGGCGTCATTCACCGTTTTCCTTTCCGCGCCGGCGCTTTCCTGCGGCTCGGGAAGCGTGTCCTTCATGGAGCCCTGCAGCGGGATTTCCAACCTGAGCGTGGCCGCCCTGTCCGGCGAGAAAATCATCCGGGCATCGGCGGCGGATGCGGGCGGCGGCACCCTGGCCACGTTTTCCTTCTCGCCGCTTGTGGAGGGCAAGGAAGCGTCATTTGCCGTTTCTTACGTTATAAGCGACCCGCAGGCCGCGCTTTCCGAGGCATTGGCGCAGGCCGAGCTCCTTGTCCTCACCTACAACAGGACGAAGGATGCGCTGGCGCTTTCAGAGGCCAGGGGCCTTGCCTCGCTCGGCAGGACAAACGAGGCGCTTGCCGTGCTTTCGCAGATGGGCGACGACGCCAGGAAGCTGTCGTATTCCGCCGGCGACCGCCTGCTGTACCTGCAGGAGAGGGCGCTTGCCGATGCGTCCGTCACGCCGCTCCTGTCAGCGCAGGCGCAGCTGTCTGGCGCAAATTCCACCTGCGCGGCGCAGTTCTCATCTGCAGTTTTCAAGTACCAGACCGCGCTCCAGTCGGCGTCATACGATGCCGATTCGGGCAATTACCAGAAAGCAGTCACGGCGCTGCGCAAGGCGCAGGGGGACCTGTCCTCCTCGCTTGCCGCGCTTGCGCTTTCGTCGCTCAAGGCTGCGTCGGACGGCTATGCGGCCGCGCGCAGGGCGCCCGGCACGGGCATTGCCCTTTCCTCCGCGGAAATGGAGCTTTCCGGCGCGCAGGGGGCCTACACGGGCGGGGATTTCACGCAGGCGATCCTGCACGCCTCGTCCGCGGTTTCGCTTGCCGCAGAGGCGGCAGGCACCACTGCTGCTGACGGCGAGCGGCAGCTCGCCTCGGCTGAGTCGCTGCGGACAGCATATGCCGCGCTGCGCGCGGAAGCCGAGCTTATGCTTGCCAACTACACGCCGCAGTATGCCGCGCTTTCCACGCAATCGAAACGCCAGCTTCCCTTCACGCCGGCCCAGGCGCAGTCGCGCCTTGACGAGGCGGACAAGCTGCTGGCAGCCTCCAGGAAAGCAAGCCTCGCGCCGCCCGAGGCGCTTGCGCAGGCGAATTCATCGTATGCGAAGCTCTCCTCGCTCCACGGGTCGCTCTCTGATGCGCTTGCTTCGCTGTCTTCATCCGCGGCATCTTCGCTTTCCGTCGCGCGGGCAGCCCTTGCCGAAGTGGAGGCGCGCGCGGGCGCTGAGGATGCAAAGCTGGTGGGCGGCGAGGTTGCGCGCGCCGGGGAGTTCCTTGCAAACGCCATGTATGCGGACTCGCTCGCCTCGTCCGACCGCGCAATCGCGGCGGCAAACACGGCGCTTTCAAAAGCAAGCGGCGCAAATCCGCTGCAGCCTGTTGCGCTTGCGCTCATCTCGCTGGCGTTCCTTGGCGGCGCGGCTTACTATTTCTTCTTCGCCGAAAAGAAGCGCGCTCCTCCCGAGGAGAAGAAGGAAGTGCCCAAGGCGGAGTAGCGCTCACGCTAACTTTAACAAGAAAAAGAAAATTAAAAGAAAAAGAGCTTACTGCATCCTCGGGCCCTTGCCCGCAAGCGCGAGCTCCTTGCCCACAAGCTCGGAGAGCACGTCCTTGGCAATCACGCGCCTCCCGCCAATCTTGACGTGCGGGATGCGGTTCCTGTCCAGGCGCCTCTCGAACGCGTTCCTCTTGATGCGGATGCCGCGCGAATTCATCTCCTGCACGGCATCGCCCACGTCGTAGTAGTTCTTGCAGACATGCACCATGCCGTCAATCGCGCTCTTTGGCACCCAGCGCGCGGTCCCGATTTTCAGGGAGGGGACCGAGTTCTTCTCTATCCTCCCTATGAACGCGCGCAGGTTGAGCTTCTCATGCTTCTTCAGCTCGTTGAATGCCTGCTTCACAGAGTAGTATTCGTTCGCAAGCGCAATCCAGTCGTGCACTACGGGCTTGGGGATGAGCCTCTTGTTGCCAATCTTCACCGAGTGCACCGAGCGCCTCTCGACGCGGCCGCCGAACGCGCGGTAGGAGAGGCTGACGCCCCCCTTCCTAAGCTCGTCGTATGCCTCCTCGACTGAGAAGAGGCCCATGCCGCGCAGCCTTTCCTTCTCCAGCTTGTCCTGGGCATACAAGTCATTCGCCTTGCCAACGATGTCGGAAACGTTGGCGTGCAGCGACTTCTCGTCGGTGGCGCGCCTGGACTTCATGTCCGAAATCTTCATGGATTTCAGGCGTGTCACCACGGGGTCGTTGATTACCTTTTCGATTACTATCCTTTTTCCGCGAGGCATATATCGTCACCTTCTCGGGCAGAAATACCACATATCCATTCTTTACCATCTTATTTCTGCAGATGCACATTTATAAGGCTTTTGTATAGCACCTGCAAAACGGCAATTCACCCTGCCCTTGAATTGGCTTCGGAAAACAGGTTAATAAACCCTCCGCCCCGCCAACTTAGCTGTGGAAAAGCCTGTTTTATGCGAGCAATGCGCCCGCAGGTTCTTCGCCGGGAAAACGGCGGAGGCGGGGGGCAGCGGCAATGGATGCTTCATCTGCTCAGGCACGCTTGCGGCTATCCCAAAGCTGCTTGACTTGGCCATCATGCAGTCGCAGGGGTTTGGATGGGAAACGTTTTCCGTCGCATCCTCCTTCCCCCGGGCAGTGCTCATGCGCGAGGCGGAGGCTGCAACGCCCTTCCTTCCGGGGCAATGCACCTCCCTCAAGAACAGCGTCAACGCCGAAATCGCGGAGAGAATCGCCAAGGCTACTGGGAAGAAAAACGACCAGCGCGGCGCGGATGCCTGCTTTGAGTTTGATTTCGGCGGCGGCAAGGCAATTGCGCGCCCCATGCAGCTTTACATCCATGGGCATTACATAAAGCTCACGCGCGGCTTTTGCCAAAGCAGGTGGCATTGTTCCGAATGCGGCGGGCAAGGATGCAGCTCCTGCAAGGGAAGCGGAATGAACTACCCATCCGTCGAGGAGGAAATAGGCAGGATTCTTATGCCGGCGTTTGGCGCGGCAGGCTGCACGCTTCACGCCAGCGGCAGGGAAGACGTCGATGTCCGCTGCCTGGGAACGGGGCGCCCGTTCGTTGCCGAGCTTGCCTCCCCGAAGAAAAGGTCGGCCGACCTCCGCGCCCTTGAGCGCGAATTTGCAAAGAACGAAAACGTGCGCGCAACCGGCCTGCGCCTTGTGCACAAGGCATTCATAGACAGCGTCTGCAATTCTCACTTCGAGAAGGAATATGAAGCGATTGTTTCCGCGGACCGCGCGCTTGGCGCCGAGGACGCGAAAAAGGTTGCCGCGCTTTCAGGCACCGCCCTTTCCCAGCACACGCCCGTGCGCGTGCTTGCGCGCAGGACGGACATGCTGAGGAAGAGGACGGTGTACAGGATATCGGCGGAAGCGGTGCAGGGCGGCAAGCTGAAGCTTTGGATTCTTGCCGAGGCGGGCACATACATAAAGGAGTTCATCCACTCGGATGAGGGAAGGACTGCGCCCAGCGTCTCGTCCGCGCTCAAGTGCAAGGCGGCGTGCGATTCCCTTGACGTGGTGGCGATACACGACTACTTCTTGGAGACGGTGAGGGAATAAGTCAGTTTGAAGGCCCCATGCACTTTATGACGAGGGGCTTGCCAACCTGCCTTTTCGTGATTTGCTGCCCGTCAATATAGGCGATGTACTCGAAACCGAAGTTGTTTATTTGCAGCGCGCCAGGGGAGGTTGATGAGTTCTGGCAAAGGGAGCTTGCGGCATAGAGGCGCCACGAGGCAGCGGTTGCACCGTCAAGGTATATCCCCACCAGCGCATTGGTTGTGCCAAACACTTTTTTTTCGCCTGGCGCCAGGTAAAAATAGTCGCTTATATTGTAGACGGTGTTGGCTGCCGGGCAGAAAGCAGTGTTTCCGCATACGAATGTTTCCAGCGTGCGCCCGCTGCCCCCAAGAAGCCGGGTTATCCTTATGGGATATGCGCCATTGTTTTTTACCACCAATGTTGGCGTGTTCGGGCCCCAAAGGGTGTTGTAGCGGGCGTTCCACTCCTCAATTGCCACCGGCTGCGCGCCTGACCAATACGCCCTGCTCTGCGTTTCCTGCGCGTCAGACGCCATACCTGGGAAGAAGCCCAAAAGCGCCACGGAAACAAGCGCGACGATTAGCACTACAGCAAGAAGAACGAGGTATTCGGTTGCCCCTGCCCCTGCAAGCCCTCTTTTTGCCGGGCAAAAAGGGGCGCGACCAGAACGTCGCAACGTTCTGGTGCGCAGCAGAACGGCGGTTCTGCTCGCGCAATCGTCTCCAGACGATTGCCGGGGCAATAGGTCGCGCCGAAGCGCGAGCGTATGGCACCCTGCCCGGGCTGGGCGCCTGCAATCGAAGCAGACTTCGATTCAATTGCCCCTTGTGCGGAAATGTTTGCCATATCTACCATCTCGGCGGGCCGCACTTCATAACAAGCGGCTGCGCACCGATTTGCTTTTTTGTTATCGCGTTGTTGTCAATGTATTCGATGTACTCAAAGGCAAAATTCTTCATGACCATGGTGCCGTATGGCGCTGCTGCCTGGCAGCTGCTTGACAGACCGTAGAGCACCATCGTATAGCTAGCGCTGCTTCCCACATAGAAGTCTATCTGTCGTGTCTCAAGCCCGCTCATGGGCACTCCGATGTACGTTTCTTCCCCTGGCGCCAGGTTCACCATGCTGCTTAAATTCCCTATTGAGGTTTGCGTGGCGCAGTCGCCGTTGTTGCCGCACACTTTGGTCAGGGTGATGCGGTACGCCCCTGTATTCCTGAGGCGAAGATAAGGCAGGCTGCGGTCGGTTGGCGTGTTGGTGGCTCCGGCAGCCGTCATTTCCACAATGGCAATCGGGCTCGCGCTTTTCCAGTACATCTGGCTCTGCGTAAGCTGCGCGTCACTTGCCATACCTGGCAAAAAACCGAGCAGCGCGACCGAGACAAGCGCGACGATTAGCACGACTGCAAGCAAAACCAAGTACTCAGTTGCACCTTGTGCTTTCATGCAAGCATTTCCCCAAGTGCATTTTTATCCTTTCCCCACGTTTTCACCATCATGCTTGACTCCCTGCTTTCCCTCCTCTCGCCGCCAGATGCCGTGCCTGGCATTGGCGCGCGCATGCTGGTCGCGGTCGCATTCACCGGCGCTGCGGCGTACTACGACATTTTCAACAAGAAGTGGGTGCCCGACCTTCTGCTGTGGTGCTTCCTGGGCGCGGCGCTCCTGCTCAATATCATTTTCTTTGACTCGGCGCTGTTTGCGTCTGCGCTTGCCGTGGCGATGATCGTTGCCGCCCTCACCTACCTGCTTTACAGGATGGGGCAGCTTGGGGGCGCGGACGTGCTTGTGATGGCATCCATCGCGCTTGCCATCCCCTATCTTCCCAAGCCCCTGCTTGCCGCAGCCCAGCCGGTACCGTATCCGTTCTTCCTTTCCATACTCGCGCCAACCGGAATTGCGTTCATACTGCACATGCTGTGCCGCTTCCTCCCCTACATCTCGCGCAAGCTTGCTAGGGGGGAAGTGGAATTCACTGCCGTGAAAGTTGCGGGGCCATCAATCGTTTTTGCGGCGCTTGTGGCTTTCGGCTTCATTGCCTCCTCGCTGCCATTTTCCCTTCCGCCGGCGTATTTTGCGGTGATTTCGTTCCTTGGCGCTGCGCTCATCTTCTTCTCGCTTTTCATGCCAGAGATAAAGGCAAGCATGGTGGAAAGGCTGCCGGTTTCAAGGCTGCAGTGCGAGGACGTGCTGGCGCTTGAGCAGATGCAGCCCCTTGCAAAGAAGCTGTCGCTTGCCCCAGTGATTGGCGAAAAGGCGATTGCGGCGCTTCGGAAGGCAAAGGTGAAGTCCGTGCCGGTCTATACTGGCATGCCGTTCTTCCTGCCCTACCTTTTCTTCGGGCTGGTGTTCACCATTCTCTTTGGCGACCTGCTTTACTACATTGCCGTGGGCTTTTAGTTGGAAGATGCGGCCGCTGATGCCATGGCTGCATTGATGCTTTCGTTGCCATAGCCCCATTCAGCTAGCCCTCCCTGCGCTGACAGGTAATAAGGGCGCGATGGCGCAGCGGGATGGGTGCCACCGGAAAGGAAGTATGCCTGCGCGCGCAAGGAGCCGCCATCAGGCAATGTGGCGATTACTTCCCTTCTTTCGTAAAAGTTCGGCGCGCCCATTTGCCCGTCAAGCGCGGCAAGCTGTTCTGGCGCAAGGTAGTAAATTGCGCCGGGCACGCTGCCGCTGCCATTTCGCAAAAGGGCGGCAACTCCGAATTCGGTGGGGCGTGAGTCCTGGCTGGCGAATGAAAGCGAGTAGCCCTGCAACGAAGCGGCGGTGGCGTTGATGAAGCCTCCTGCGCGCGCGCCCATGGTGCTCTTTGCGAGATTGGAGCCGTAGGCGAAAAGCGCGGTTGGCTGTTTCGGGGCTGCGCCCATGGCGACAAATGCAAGGAACGCGAGGAGCACGAGCGCTAAAATGGCAAAGACTGTTTTTTCAGGGCGCATGGCACCACATCAGAAAAACGATTCCAGCCCTTTCTGCTCGCCCTTGAACTTGAGGTCGTCCTCGGAGTAGCCAAGCTCCTTTAGTATTTTCAGGACGGACGGGAGCACCTGGTTGTCGATGTAGTAGGCGGCATCATAGTCTTTTGCAAATTCCACCAGCTGCGCCTTGTCCGAAATGGTGGCGCCTTTCTTGGTAATCACGTAGCCTATCATCATGCCCTTCTCAATCTGCCTTCCCGCCTCCGCGGCTTTCTTCGCCGCGGAAAGCTCTGGCGACTTTATGTCGTACTTGTTCGGGTCCTTGCGTAGCTGGCTGTAGATGGTGAGGTCCTCAAGCGGCACTTTCCCGCCCTTGAGCTCCCCTATCATGTCCTTCACTATCTTTACCGCCTTTTCCTTGCTGCCGTCCTTCAGTATCGCCTCAAGCACTTTCCTCTGGGTGTTTTTCGCGACGTTTGACCAGTCGCGCCGCACCAGCTCGAACCCGCGTATCTTGATGCGCCCGTCCTCGCCGATGAGCGCGTACTTCTTCTTTGCTCCTGTGTCTTTGGTTGAGTGTTTTTTCGTGACAAACACCCCGCGCGTGTAAAAGCCCTCGAGCTCCAGCTCCATGTCGCCAGGAAGCTCGTCGTTTATTTTTTTCATGAATGCAAGCGCGTCCTCCTTTGTTTTGTCTTTCAACAATATGAACGTACTGTCGGTGTCCATGTATAACACCGAAAAACCACACTTCTCGGCCTTGGCTTCCGTCCCCTGGATGAAGTGCCTGCCCCACGCGGTGACCGACTCGCCGCACTCGCGCGAGTACCAGCGGGAGCGGGGGTAGGCAAGGTAGCCGTAGTAGGAATTCGCAAGAATCTTCAGCGACTGCACGCGCGCAAAGAGCTGCCCGTACTCAGGCGTGTCCTTCTCCGCTTTTTTCAGCCTGTTCTTCATCTCCCCCCTTTTCTTGATGAGCTCCTCAAGCACCACCGGGAGCAGGCCGCGCGGCTTCTTTGCGAAGCGGTGCCCGTTTGGCGAGATGTAGCAGTCGGAGTCTGGCACGCTTTCCGGAGGGTTGAGCGTGTATGGGTCGATGTTGTGCGAGGTGATTATGGAAGGGTACAGCCCGCGGAAGTCGAACACCACCATGTTCTCGTAAATCCCCGGCTGGGGCAATTTCACGAACGCGCCCTGTATGGGCCCCAGCTCCCTTTCCTTTGCAAGCGCGTCGTCGGGCTTGTTGGGGATGATTTGCCTGTGCTCAAAGCTCTTTTCCATCAAAAGCGATTCCACCAATTGCCCCGCGGTTGCCGCAACCGCGTCGAAAAGCGGCAGGCGCGTGAGCCTGCCCATCTCCATCATCAATGGCACCAGTATCCTTCCGATTTCCATGGTCGCCTGCGAGTCAAA
>Ga0172375_10012526_pt1 | contig 10621 bp, 16 predicted proteins | sample LakKiv1m_FD_114537 | JGI IMG/M metagenome (GOLD analysis project Ga0172375, IMG submission 114537) | Freshwater microbial communities from Kabuno Bay, South-Kivu, Congo - kab_092012_11.1m | ecosystem: Environmental > Aquatic > Freshwater > Lake | place: Democratic Republic of the Congo...
AATAAGTAAAGATTACCTTCTAACAAAAAAGGAAAGGTTTGAGGATATAATTATTAAGTTGAGAAAAGCAGTTGAGAAAAGAATAAGTAGGCTTAGATAATGTTTTGATAATTTTTTGATAATGTTTATTCGTTCTTGGTTTGATGTTTGTTTAGTAGTTTAAGCATCTCAAAAAACTTGAGATTAAACCAGCATTGAATTGAGATTAGAATTATTAAAAAGAGTTTTGATAAGTGTTAGTCACCTTGATCAGGGGTTATTAGGGATATTGTTGTTAGCTTATTTTTAACTTTTGTTCATGAATTTATGTTTCATTAAGTTTAAATAATTCTTTTAACTATTATATTTAATGATTATTAGGCGATATAATGAAGAGGATAGGGCTCAGGTTAAACAGCTTATATTTGAGATCTTAACAGAGATATTTAAGTCAAATGTTTATGGTCTTGAAGATTTAAATGATATTGCTCATAATTTTGAATTATTCCTAGTAGTCGAAGAAGATGGAAAGATTATTGCCACTGGAGCAGTAAAAAATGAAAATAATGAAGCAAGAATTTCAAGAATGTATGTCGCTAAAAAGTTCAGGGGCAAGGGAATTGGCAAAAAAGTATTGACAAGACTTCTAAAATATTGCAAGCCAAAATTCTCGAGGATTTTCCTGACAACCTACCCTCAGATGAAAGCCACGGGTTTTTATGAGAAGATGGGATTTAAGATATTTAAGATAGAGCAGAGAATCTGGATGGAAATGAAAGGCGATAAGAAGCCCTAGAAGTTTTATTCATTCTTGGTTTGATATTAGTCTTCTAGGTTAAGTTTAAGCATCTCAAAAAGCTTGAGATTAAACCCGCATTGAATCAGGATAAGAATTATTAGGAAAAGTCTTCGTAATGTTACTCATCTTTAGTTTGATGTTTAGAGTTTAAAATATTATCAAAAACTTAAGCAACTCTCTTTATTCTGCCTGCTTTTACATCCTCAAGACTATCTTTGAACTGTTTCTTAAGCTTAATTTTATTTTTTAATTTAGTAACTAAATCTTTTTTCATAGTTTTTGTGATCAAACCATTCAAGGATAACACTAAATATTTCAACCTTTGTAGAAGTTAGGGTATAGATTAATCTCCAAGCATTGGGCAAATCATATTTCCAGAGATTGTCTAGATTATACTCTTTCACATATTTTTCAGGTCATAGTTCTCTTGGTATTTTTATTCCTGCCCCAGGATTCTCTTTCAAATCCTTTATTGCTCTTTGAATATATTCAAACAACTTTTTATCCTCGTGTTTTCCTGATTGAAGGCTCTCAAACTGTTTTTCAATTTTTGGATTTACAAATACTACTATGATTTTTTTATCGTTCATCTTAGTTTTACGCCAGAATCTAGAACTTTTTTGATAAATTCAGGATTATATAACCAAATAACGCAACCATCTTTATCAATCATTATCTTATTTGAAGCAAGAAGATAATCTAGAATAACCAAGTAGGTTTGATACATCATTTTTTGAGGAAGTTTTTTCCATAATTGATATTTTCCATATTCTTGGCTATATTTTTTTATGGTTTCCTCTACCATGAGTACAGAGCCAAGCGTGGGGTTATAAAATAAGTTTTTGCTTGTCATAATTATGTTTTTTTGTGGCATTTTAATTGTTTGATTCTATTATATTTGTATATATATTATATGTATGTATATAAGTAGCTATATAAACCTTTTGATTTTCTGATTTGAGAGAAAGGTTTGATAATGTTATTCGTTCTTGGTTTGAAGTTTAGAGTTGGGCAGGTAGTTTAAGCATCTCTTAACGCTTGCAATTAAACCAGAATTGAATTGAGATAATAATTATTAAGCAATCATTTAAATAATTATAAGAATATAAATAAAATATGAAAAAGCTAATAAGAACCGATGAAGAATGGAAGAAAAAACTAACTCCAGAACAGTACAATATTCTAAGGAAAAAAGCCACAGAGACTCCTGGCTCCTGTGGTTTATTAATAAATAAAGAAAAGGGGGTTTACTCTTGCGTGGCCTGTGGAAACAAGCTTTTTAGGTCTTCTGAAAAATTTGATTCTGGTACAGGCTGGCCTAGTTTTTTTGAGCCTTATTCAAAAGATGCCTTAGAATACAAAGAAGATAACAGCATTCTGGGAAAGAGAACAGAAGTTTTATGTGCAAGGTGTGGAGGACACTTGGGCCATGTTTTTCCTGATGGCCCCCCGCCAACATTTAAACGTTATTGCATAAATGGAGTTGTTCTAAAATTTGATAAGTCTTAGTATGTTTTGATAAGTGTCGTCCATCTTTGGTTTGATTTTTAGGTTATTGTTTAGAGTTGTTTTATGTTTAATTATTAAGATATATTATATATTCTGAATATTGCAAATGTTTTTTAACTCTCATTATTTAGAGAAATTATGAAACCTCAACAATTAAGAGACAGTTTACCCCAAGAATTAAGAGGACTAGTTGAATTTGTTTTTAAAGAGAGAGGGGTGCGAGATAGTATTACACTTGCTGGACTTGCTGCCTGTGGTTATTTAACAAATCCAGAACTATGCCCTGCTGGAGAAGCTTATGCTCATGAGATTGCAGATGGTGTTTTTGGAAGACCAACTCTTGGTGGAGACTCAACTAGACCCGAGATGCAGATTGCTATAAATATTCTAGAACAAGGAAAAATTTTGAAAAAGCAACCCAATGAAACCTATAGGGTTGCAAATTACTTTTCAGCTAAAAGATTAACAATTTCTAGAATTAGTCCTTAGCTTGGTAATGTTTTGATAATCTTAATTCATCTTTTATTTGATGTTTTTTTAGTAGCTTAAGCATCTTAAAGCGCTTGCAATTAAACCAGCATTGAATTGGAATAAGAATTATTAAAAAAATCTTGGTAATGTGAATAGAAAGAGTTAAAAATATAATTTTCTTATAACTTTAGAGGTGAAAGCACCTTAGAATTCTATTCTAAGCTATTAAAATAATAAAACACAAATAATAAAATGTATACAAAAAAACAAATACTAGACTATCCAATAGAAAAAGTAAGAAGCGACTATCTTGTTATATTTGGAGATTTGTCAGATGGTGCAATAGAACTTATAGGTTCAGTAAAGGGTGGTTTAATTGAGGTAGGCTATTTTTATGGAGATACAAAACCAAAAAATATTGTTGTAACTTCAAGTCAAGTTGGATGTCCAATAGGTTGTAAATTTTGCGAACTCGGAGACTTGCCATTTATTAGAAATCTTACAACTCAAGAAATGAAAGAGCAGGTTATGCTTATGCTAAGACAAGCAGGAGAAGCAGGCCATGATTTGACTAGACAACATAAAATAAGTTGGGCTAAGTCTGGTGAACCCTTAATGAATCCTAATTTTATTTCTGCTCTTGAAAATCTAGTAGACTCTGGTTTTAGTCATAAAGTATCAAGTGTTTTTCCTGCTGGAAGAATAATAAGTGAAAGATTTAGAGCAATAGCAGATTTTGCTTCAGCCTATACTGCACCGGTACAAATACAAATATCTTTAATCTCTTTAAATGAAGCCTACAGAACAAGAATGACTAGAGTCAGATTAGCTCCCTTTGAGGAGATAAGAAAAGCAGCAGAGTACTGGAGAGCAAAAAATCCCAATGGAAGAAAAATAAATCTAAGTCTGATGGCAACTTCTGACAATCCTCTTCGAGAGCAATCCTTAGTCCATTTCCCACCAGAACTTTTTAGATTTAGGGTTAGAGACTATGCCCAAACTGTAAATGGAGCTTCAAATAGATTAGAAGCCCAAGAAAATTCTCAAACTAGTATACTTGTAAAAACGTTACAAGAAAAAGGTTATGAAGCAGATAATTGGGGAAAGTTAACACCAATGGAACAAAAATATGGCCTTGCTTCAAATGTCACATTAAGAAGATATTTGGGTATGATACAGAAATAGAAAGAGTTTTCTTGATAATAACTATCTATCTTGTTTTAATTTTTAGAGTTGGTTGGTTTTTGGGAGACGAGTAGAAAGTCTTAAATAACTCTTAACACTCAATAAATCATGCCTTACAAACTATCGCCTTCAACTTTGAATTTAATGCATGAGTGTCCAAGATGCTTTTGGCTTACAGAACACGAGTTATGGACTAGGCCAGCAGGAATTTTTCCAAGTCTTCCAAGTGGCATGGATGCTGTGCTAAAGGCACACTTTGATAAGTTTATGGAACAAGGAAAATTACCTCCTGAACTTTGCAAGCCAGAGTATGCTGAAGATTGTAAAAATCTAAAGCTATTTGATGATCCTGCTTTACTTAAGGAATGGAGAAATGCAAGAAGAGGTTTGTGGTTTGAGGATGAGCAAGGAAATGTTTTACATGGAGGTTTAGATAATCTTTTAGTTAACAAACAAAATGATAAACTTGTGGTCTTAGATTATAAAACAAGAGGTTTTCCACTTAAAGAAGATACGCATGAACACTATCAAAATCAACTAGATATTTATGCCTGGCTTCTTGAAAAAATGGGTTATAAAGTTGAAGGTTTTGCTTACCTCCTCTTCTATCATCCCAAAGAAGTTTTAGTCACAGGCGAAGTTGTTTTCAACACAGACTTAAAGAGAATGCCTGTCTCTCCCGGCAATGCCGAACAGCTTTTTAAAAAAGCCTTGAAGATGTTAGGTGGTAAGTGTCCTGAGAAGAGTTGTGAGTGGTGTAAGAATGTAAAAGGAGGAGAATAATAAAACATGAAAGAGGACTTTCATGTAGACATGAGCGGGAGAATATATGAAGAGAAAACAATAGGTATTGCACTTGTAAGAGCAGATAAAAAAATTCATTATGGGTGCGCTCTTAAGGGAAATCTTGTAAAGCTTATTAAAGAGAGGCTCTTTATTGGAAATGTTTTTGAAGATTCAGCAAAGCTTTATGCAATTTGCATTGCCTTACTTGTTAAAAATGTAAGAAAAGATATAAGAACTTTAATTATATGCAATGATGAAGATTTTGAGGTTGTTAAAAAAGTTTTAAATAAGCTACTAAAGCCTCTCGACTTTGAGGTAATTAATATAACAGAATTTAGAAGAAGATTAGGTAGAGCTATTGGTTCACTTGCTGATAATTATGCTAGGATTTACAAGAGGAAAGCATTAAAATTATTAAGGCATTCAAGGGGCAAAGAATTGAATATTATTGAAATAAATTACAATTTAATTAAAGAGTATTGGGAAGAAATAAAAAGAACATAAGTGTAAGCGATTAGCGGTCTTCCCAACCAATCACTCGTATAAAACGATGGTCAGCCTGAATAATCAAGCATTTTACGGAACCGGTCCGCTTACAGTATATATACTATACTTGTACTATATAAAGATATCGAAAGGAGTTGAAATAGTGAAGGAGTAAAAGATAAAACATAAGAAATGGCAAAAACAATTAAAACAATAGACTATGACTCAGATAATGATATATTATTTATATCAAACGGAGAAAAAGTAAAATCTTCTCTTGATATAGGTGATTTTGTACTAGACGTAAGTCATGATAATCTTATTTGTGGTATTGAAATAATGGATGCTAGTGAGAACTTAGGAATCAGTAAAGAAAGCTTAAAATTCGCTCAAAATGTTAAAATGTCTGTAAGTTATAAAACAAATCATGTTTATGTCTTGCTGATGATGACTTTCAAGCAAGAAGATAAAATAGTTAATATTCCTATCCCTCTAACTTTAGATTTAGGGCATAAAGTTCCTAGGAAAGACATTTTAGTTTATAATTAGGGTTTTGATAATGGTTAGTCCATTCTTTGTTTTGAGTTTGTGGGGGGTAGTTTAAGTATCTCTTAACGCTTGCAACTAAACCAGCATTGAATTAGGATAATAATTATTAAAAAAGTCTCAATAATGTTAATTCATTCCGAATTTAATTTTTAGAGTTGGTTGGTAGTTTGAGTTATTGTTAGGTGGTAAGTTTCCGAGCACCACATGTGAGTGGTGCGAGGGAGTGAAGGAGAAATAGAGTAAAAAGTCTCAATAATGTTAATTCATTCCGAATTTAATTTTTAGAGTTGGTTGGTAGTTGTTAGTTGAGTTGAGTTATTGTTAGGCAGTAAGTGTCCGAGCACCACGAGCGCGGGGTGCGAGGGTGTGAAAAATATATCTCAATGAAATATTCCTAAAATCTTTTCGACAATTTTGTAAAGTTTATTGGATTTTCTTATAAACTCTTCCGGAAGATGAACCTGTATACTCCCATTGTCCCTTACAGTAAAAGTATCTCCTTCTTCATCTCTACCTCGAACTTCTTTGAGATAAGATCTTCTTGCTAAACCCTCATTAATTACTTCGCTATCTTTAAGATTTTTTTCTGTTCCTGAAGTTAAAGTAATCGCATTGGATCCCTTCGCCATATCTTGTATTGCTCTTTCAATCTCTTCTGAAGGCATATGTGGATTTGGTTGAACCTCCCCAATTTCCTGAATAGCGAGACTAATTATTTTTGAAGCAGATTTATAGAAAGTTCTCATAGTGCGTATATCAAATTTCTTAACTTCTGTAAGTGAAACATTGTGAAGCCCAAGAGATTTAAATAAATCTAAAATCAAACCCCTTACATCTTCATTATGAAAGAATTTGGATACTTCATGTAAAACATGACCTTCAGAGGTAATTATTATGGAATTATATTCTCCATTTATATTTGTAGTCTCTCTTAGTTTATTCGGATCTCCGTCAAAATAACCTGCCTTTACCCTATACTCCTTATACGCCTTTAAACATATAAATTTTTCAGTCCTTTGTACATCGACAATACCTACGAAAGCACCCTCTGAAACTATCTGTTTTCTACTTCTTAAGATTCCTTCCTCAATTTTATCAAATAACTCTCTAGAGTGTTTCTCATAGTCCAAATTCTTAAGAGTTTTATACAGCAAAATTGCCATAACTAATAAGTGAATGAAGAAGTATTTAAAGTTTGTTTACATTTAATATCTATGAATCAAAAATCTCGACAAGGAAATTTGGGGTACTTAGTTAAATTCCATTTTGATTTTTTTATATCAATATTCTTAACAGAAATAATCTATATCTTTAAACTATTATTCCAATTTAAAGTGAGTTTTGAATTTTCAAATCTTATAGTTATCTTTGTAACAATTTTTTCTGTTAATTTTACTGTTTTTGCCATTTCAAAATATCTTCTAAAGAATTATAATAAGATCGGAGATGCTCAAATAAGAAAAAATATTGATGCAGTATTTATAACTCCTATAAAAACTTCTATTATGGGGGTTATCATCTTACTTTTCTTATCAACGTTTAGGGGATCATTTTTAGATAATTTTAATTTTTTCGCATACTTTCTTGTATTCTACAGTATTTTTTCTTCTTATTATGCTTTTAAATTAGTTTATGAAATTTCCATACATCAGGGTAATGATTAGGATACCCTCCTAGCAATTAACCTTAAAAAGTTGGAATTCTTAAGAAATAACATGGATATTAAAGAACAAATTCTTAAAGAAATGAGAAATCCAAAGCTCTATACTGAAAAAGTTATAGAATACGTTGAAAAAAATGTTGAAGATGCTTTTAATATCTGCTGTCGTAAAGGCTTGTCTATTAATCAATGGAAACCTGATTCTAGTTTTGGAAATCAAGTAAATCAAAAAACAGTTCTATTAACTGTTAGAATGTTTGATTTATGGGAAACTGCCCTTGTTGATGTTTTAAGTGAGCATCTAAAGAAATTTGGTGTGAAAGTCATACCTTCTCATGATTCCAGAGGTGATTTAACGATAATTTTCCCAGATGGTAAAGATATGATATGGGAAGTAAAAACAACTCAGGCTAAAAATGCTTGGACCGGAGCTACACATTCTGCATCAAAATACAAAGATTATATTCTCATTGGATATGACTTAAATAAAGATATGAAACTACATCCAGGAGTAAATAATAAATTTATTAAAGATTTGGTGGTAATTGTCTGGGATAAGATGAATATCGATTGGTTGGGTGAGCCTTCAAAAAACAGTAGTTGGACTACACTACCTATTCCAATTAGGGTGATTAAGGAAAGACCTGAGATAGTTGTAGTAGGTGGCTTAAAATCTAGTACCAAATGGTGTAAAATATCAAGAGAATCTTTGGGAGACTATAAGCTCTCCTAAAAATCACTAATTTTTCTATCTTTATTATTCTCTTCTAAAAAGCCCTTTATTCTCTCAATAGTCATATCTATATATTTTTGATTGATTTCAAAGCCGATATATTTTCTTTTTGTTTTAATTGATACTATTGCCGTTGTTCCTCCTCCCATGAATGGATCTAAAATTATATCCCCCTCATCAGTAAGCCAATTTATGAACCATTCTGGCAACTGAGGATGAAAGGGGGCTGGATGTTGCAATCCCCTTAAAGCACTACCTGTATCAAATCTAAAAACAGTTATAGGTTTTTTCCCAAGTGGATGGGGTTTACTACTGCCTCTTTGCGATAGAACCGTTGTGCCATCAGGTAAAACAATATCATTTCCATGCACTTTACTTTTAAATCGCTTCAAAGAGACTTCAGCATAGGGCTCTCTGACTCTATCCGTATATGTTTTAAATTTTTTTGCATCTTTCACAAAATGAAATATATACTCAATTCTGTCATTAAGTCTTTTTTCTCCAGTCATAGGTAATGCTGATTTTTTAAACCAAATATATCTATCAAATAACTTCAATCCGGTTTCTTTTACAGCGCGATGAACTAACTCAAAAACATAAGTACTTCTTTCACCATTAGTGGCTTTATCATTAATGTTCAAAATAAAAGATCCTGTTGGTTTAAGAAATCTACTTATTTCTCTAAATAAATCCAATAACCAATTTACATATCTTTCCGTATCAAAAATCTTTACAGATTCGCCATAAGAAACAGTATCTGCATACGGGGGGGATGTAACAACTAAATCTACAGAGTTTTCTGGTACTTTCCTAGCGAGAGTAATGCAATCTCCTAAATGAGTTCTATTCAATTCTAAATCTCCTATTTTCTCTTTTTCCATGTTTGTAATCCTCTTCTTATTCTTTTAAAGATTTTTGTAATGCATCATTCATATTCTTTCTAAAACAATCATCTTCTTTTTGACTCCAATAATGACCATTTCCAATTATAATGTGATCTAATACTGTAATTCCTATAAGTTCTCCTGCTTCGGTTATTCTCCCATTAACATTTAAGTCTTCTTCGCTAGGATTAGAATCGCCACTGGGATGATTATGTACCAAAATAATTCTTGCTGCAGAATTTTTTATTGCAGATTTAAAAATTTCTCTTGGTTCAATTATAGAAGCATTTAATATTCCTTTGGTAATAGTTTCTTCTTTAATAAAGCCATTTTTATTATTTAATAAAAGAACAATAAAACTTTCTTGCTTTTCATTTCTTAGTTTTTCATGCATAAACTCAAAAACCTTTTTTGCTGAAGATAGATAAGTTATTTGGCTTTTTGAACGTAAATATCTTTTATTTAATTCAAATAGGACTTGAATCTTACAAGCTTTTGCAAAACCAATTCCTTCTATTTCTTGCAATTCTTTCAAAGAACATTCTGAAATTTTGTTTAAACCATATTTATTTATTAATCTGCTAGATATCTCAATTACATTTTCTTTTTTTGTACCTGTTTCAAGTATTATAGCTAAAAGCTCTGCTTCTGTTAGGTTTTCTATTCCAAATTTAAAGAGTCTTTCACGAGGCCTAGAATCCTTGGGTAGTTCCTTTATTTTCATATATATTTAATATCTCTTTTCTTTATATAACTGTGTGACCACTGATCAGTGATCACATTTTGCCGACGACAAGAAGTATAATTTAAAAAAGTTTAAAAATGCTTGATTAAGTTCTATAATTATGGTAGAACAATCAGAACTAAAAAAGTGTGAATCCTGTGGTAGAATGGTACCCGAACACACTATTGATAGATATGGCGAGTGTTCCTGGTGTAGAGAAGATGAAAGAGCCAATAATATGTGCGTCGGAGATATGAAGGATAAATGATTTTGTCTACTGGAGAATATAGATTAAAATGGGATTTAAGGAAATAATTAAGTGTATAAGAAAAAATTGGAAAAAAGCAAAATATAGAGATTATAGCGAGAAAGAAATATTTGAATATTCTACGCAATTGGTTAAATGTGCAGAGATAGATTACAATACTGCAAATATTCTATATAAAAATAAAGATAAACAATATTCTTCGATACTCTATCATATACAACAGGCTATTGAGAAATTAGTTAAAGCAGAATTGATTTTGAGAAAACAACTTAACAGAGATCAGTTAAAAGAAATTAATCATAGAACTCCTAATGCCTTTCTGATCTCTTTAGATTCAGCAATGAAAGACAAGATAATCTCCCCTTTTTTATCGAATTATATTAACAAGGATGCTATTCAAGAAGCCAAAAGGTATATATTTAATCCTAAAGAAATTATGAAATCAGATAGAGAGACACTATTAAAGTATGACATCCTCCCCACACTAAAGTGTGGGGTTTCCATGATGGCTCTCTTGGTTCAGGATGTAGTTCCTTACTCTTTCTTCTTGGACAAAACCTACCGAAGCAGCAAACTTTCCTCTGCTCC
>Ga0172375_10012530_pt1 | contig 10620 bp, 11 predicted proteins | sample LakKiv1m_FD_114537 | JGI IMG/M metagenome (GOLD analysis project Ga0172375, IMG submission 114537) | Freshwater microbial communities from Kabuno Bay, South-Kivu, Congo - kab_092012_11.1m | ecosystem: Environmental > Aquatic > Freshwater > Lake | place: Democratic Republic of the Congo...
GCTTCCTGTGATTTGAGTTTCTTACGAACACCAGGCTTTACATGGTATTCATGCTTACGTAACTCAACTAACTTATTAGAACGCCTAACCTGATTTGTAAATAATCTCAGGGCATCATCCAAAGAACCATTGGGGTCAACTTTAACTCTAGCCAATCTTTTTCATTCCTTTCTAATTCCGTTTATGAATCATAAATATTTGTTTATATAATACAAAAAGAAAAAATTATTTTTCCAATTCATAAACATAATTTCCACAGTCCCATACTCTATAAAAACTTGTTTGATTCATAATTTCAAATTCTGTTAAAGTATTGTTGTATATTTCTGGAAATTTTTTCTTAAGTACTTGTTTTCTAAATCCATATCTATGATATCTAAAATTTCTATCTGCATACCAATAATTAGGCGGTGTCGTTCTTATATAATTAAATCTAGTTTCTTTATAAATATTATTGTCAATACTCCATCTGAGATCTGCATAAGTAATTATCTTCTTAAAGTTATAATTAGAAATGAAGTATTTTAAAAGCTTTCCAAAAGCTCCAATGACTATCATATCTTTTAATGATGCAAATCTAACCAATTCATACTGATCTTTTTTACCAGTATTTTTTCCTATACCTCCACGTGGTTTTGAAAATGACATTACAGAAACTAATTGATTATTATTAAATAAACCAAGTCTAATACTAGAATTATCACTGCCTTGAATATGATTATTATTTAAAAATAGGTCTTTTTCTAATTTTGTTATTTCTCTAATAACACATTTTCTTGCATATATTTTTTCTCCATTAGATAATCCTAAAATATGCATTAATTTTGATTTTACAATTTCCTGTTTATTAATCCATTCATCTTCAAAAATATGAATAAGCCTATAACCATGTTGTTTCATTATATTTGTCTTATTTATATGATAATTTTTAGTTTTTCCATTTTGTTCAGAATGCCAATAAAGGCCATTATATTCTATACCAATTTTTAAGTCTGGGATAAATATATCTATCTCTATGTTATCTATTTTAAATAAATGAATAACTTCTTTATTATAAATCCTTTTTATATAATCAAAAACTTCTATTTCCTTTTCAGACTTTCCTTTTAAAGCACAATAGGGACAGCGATTGTTAAGATTCAAAAAATTTCCTGGATTTGCATCAAAAACATTATTGCATATTAAGTGTTTTATTTTTATTGGAGTCTTATTATTTGAATAAAAAATAGAATTCCTATTAACAATCTCATATTCCTTAGATTCAGGAATGTTATCAAATTTTTTTAAGAACTCATTCTGAATTTTAATTTTTTGTTTTTCTTGATCCCATGGAAAATATCTATATTTTCCATTTGAAAATATTTGCGGATTTTTTATGATCCAAGTTGTATTTGTTGGAATATGTTTAACTGTCATTGGTTTTTTCATTCCACTAAATTCTATTATTTCATAATCCTTAATGTCATCTCTTGTCGATTTCTCTTTAAAATTTTTCATAGAATTATTAATTCTAGTTTGACTTCTTTTTTCTACTCCAAGTTTCATTGGATCCATACCACTCATAAAATTGGAAAGATAAACTTCATATTCTCTGTCCTTCTTTATTGTGATCTTATTTTTATTTCTTTTAATAAATTCAAAGCCTCTATTCGAACATTCTTTTTCTATTGCTTTCTCTGTATATTTATTTGACTTTTCATTTAGATAAATATAATTTTCAGCTTTTATAATATGAATATTACCAGTTAAATTATTTTTAATTTTAACCTTTGTTTGCATTCCACTATCAAAGTTAGTTGAAATAAGACTAAAATTTTTAGGCAATTGTTTTCTGAATTCCTCTATTGTTTTTTTCATAATATCTCCATTTAAATTTTTATATAAATTATTGTTTAATACTCTTTAAGTTAAAAATTTACTGGAAACAAAAATAAAAAAGAAGGAAATTACTTTCCTTCTTTTGTTAATTCAAACATTGCTACTACTGCTTCTTTTCCAATTTTTGATAATCCTCTACCTGGGCTACCTGATGCTTCTAATATATTTGATTTGGCAAAAATCAATTTATCTGCTTCTTGGTTTGCCTCTTTTGTATAAACACCCCTCAAATAAAACATATCTCCATCATAGTCTCCACCCATTACTTTAATGTAGATGTTTCCAGGAACCATTACATTTATAAATGTATAATAAGAATCAGGGTATTTTATAGTCTCTCTTTCTGACTTTATAAAAGGATAATTCTTAAAGGAAATAACCTGATTAGTATCCTCTGGGCCACCAATTCTAAAAAATATTTCTTTATGTGTTTTGACAGTACTCATTAAAGATATTTTTGTAGGATAAATATTTTGAAAATTAATTGCAGGATAACGAGTAACATAAACATGCTTATCAGAAACTATTGAGTATGCGGCCCAATATACTACATCAGTATATGTAATTGGTCTTTCAATATATTTATTATTTTCTAGATCTGATTTAGTACGATATTCAAATATTTTAAAAATACCATCTTCTGATTCTTTTCCCTCTTTATTTGTATATGAGAATTTGATAGGGTTAGATCTCTCAGCTTCTGTATTTATAAATAATTGCAATAGTTTTTCAACTTTCTCACTATTAAACTGCTTAACATTTATATTTTTTATGTTACCTAATATTTGAATATTTTGATATTTAATTTGGTCTAATAATCCTTCAAAAAGACTAGTAATCTGCTGAATAAAAAATGGAATAAACAATGTAACAATCGTTGCTAACGGAAATTCACTATATCCAAATTTTACAGGCATGGCATCTGGACGATTAGCTCTAGAAACTTCTGGAGCTGTAATAACATTGGAAGCACTAAACTCTATTTGTTTGCCAAGAAGATGCTTTCTTAAAATACTATTTTTTCCTTTAACTGGTCTAGTAGTTTCTAAAAATATTTCAAGAAGAAGATTCTGAATTTTCATTTTAGTTTGATCTCCAAATAATTTTAGCCCAAATCCAGCTCTCAATGAATTTGTACGTGATATAAGATCTTTATATAATTTATTAAGATTATCTCCAATTGTAAAGTCTTCAGTATTTTCCGCTCTATAATGGGGAGGAACTACTAGCCATTTATTTACAAAAAATTCTTCTTTTTTAAGTGATTTGAAGAATTTTAATCTGGTCTTCTTATCTATAGAGTCTACTTCTTCTTCCTCTACATCATCAAACCAATTAATTTCATCAAAATGATTATAAAAGAAATCTATACCAGTTTCTGCACCCTCATAATCTTCTGGAACAAATGTTATTTTCTTATTTAATATAATAGCATACTTCTCTCCAGATAGAAGAAATCTTATTGATCCCATTCTACCTTTCATTATAGAATATACTAAGGGATGAATAAAGTTATCTTTAAGATCAATATATCCAAATGTATTCTTTCGTTCATCATCAGTTAGACCAAATAGTTCATATGAAAATAAACCCTCTGAAGTTGGAGTATGGTCAAATGAAAAAAATACTGGATTACTTATTTTAGGACATTTATTGATTTTTATAAATTCATTGATATCAAAAATATCTAATTTCATAATATCACCACCTTTGTACATATAATTAATTGTTCTCTTCTATAATATAAACGCAGTAAAAAAAGGAATCTAGATGATTCCTAAAGCAGCTTCTAACTGCTTTTTGTAATATGAAATTACCGGCCACTCACCAGCTCCTTGAAGCCAGTCACAATAACTGCAGCTTCCGTATGATTGGTGGAGGTGGAAATAAATCATTTTTCCAGAGTAATTACCCTGAAGATAAAGATCTATTTCACCCTGATAGTTAGGATCGGGATCATATGTCTTAATGACTGGATCTTTAATTCCAATCATTTTTGCTGCCTCTTTGAGGCATTCGGCATAAGAAAGCTCTACAATCATTGTAAAAATCCTCCCTTTATATTTTAATAATATATAGTTATAAAAATAGCAAATATATAAAAAAGAATAATCTTTCGATTATTCTTTTAAAATAATGATACTAGTTTTTCTTCTATTTCATAGTCCTCTTTAACTATATTGTTAAGACCATTAAATACTCTAGAATTTATAATCTTTCTATTTTTATATATTTTAGATATAAATCTTAAGATATTTTTTATTGCATAAACTGCATCGGCATGTTTCTTTTTAAGATATGAATCTTTAATAAATTTCTGCTGTCTTTCCAGACTTTTAACAACAAAAATTGCTTTTTTAAAGTTGCTCTTAATTCTCAAAAACTTATTAGATTCAACAGAAGATTTAATATTCTGAAGAACTGCTTTTGAAATTGGTCCTTCAAATGATCCTTCACCAAATCCAAGTGAGATAAATATTCGCTTAATCTCTTCTTCATTATCAATAATTTTATCTAAATTTCCACTATTCACTGATGCAAACAACTTTTCAAGTAGTTTATCAATATTTGTAGAGAAAAGAAAATCTAAAGCTTTAGAATTTGAAATTCCTGATAGCATAATTCTCATAGTGCTTGGAAGATCTTCATCTTTAATCTCTATCTTTTTTTCTTTAAGTTCAGATATAGAGTTATTGATCTCATCCTCTAAATTTTTCATGATGTCGAGATCCATAATTATTTAATCCTCAATTTCTTCTTTTTTACTCTTGCGGATCCTTTTTGGTCTTTTACCAAAACCTACTCTTGGTATTCTTGGAAAAAATCTTCCTTGAACTTCATTTTCACCAATAGCATTCTTTTTAATTACAATTGGATTTTGATATGTAAAATAGATTGAAAGAATAAATGCAAGAAAGATCTGATAGAAAAGAAATGCAGAAAGAGCATTAACTGACTCAAATTCATAATCTAGTCCTCTAACACCATTTTCCAGAGTTCCAGAATAGTTTACAAATTTTTTAACAAATTTTTCATATACTTTTACACCATCTATCTCAGAATTATATTTAGCTAATTTTCTCTGAACATTATATATAAATTGAAATTGATTTTGAGAAATATCTGTCATATTGTGAATTAGATAATCATCGACTGTTCCAGAATAAACTACATTATTTCCAAATTCTTGATTAAATTGTTCAGCAAAAATTGGATCATATAAATCCCTACCATAATAAACATACATTTCTTTTACTTCATAAACTGGCGCAAAGACTGGAACAACAACAGCCTTTACGGTAGAATAGGCTATATCTGCCCATTTCATTCCATTTTCCCACCAGTGCCATTCAAACCAACCTCTAACTGCAAATTCAGGTTCATTTATTGCGATATCTATACTTTCTTTAATATCAACACTCCAGAATTCAATAGAATCAACATATGATATTTTAGTATTGTCTGTTAGATCAGGAACCAAAAGAACACGGTCTACAACATTAGCATTACTTCCTGGCAGTTTTCCAGGTAATGTTATAATTGCCAAAGTTGCATATTCTGAAAAGACGACAATTGCAAGTGTAACAATAAATGTTATTAAAGTCAAAATACTTCTTAATAATCTCATAAATATGCCTCCTTATAAAGATCTACATATAATTTATTGTTCTTAACATTAAATTAATAAGTATAAAAAAAAAGAAATCTATTTGATTTCTTTTTCAAATTTTACTCTATCAGAGTATAGTATCCCATTTAAGTGATCTAATTCATGTTGAAATACTATTCCTAAATAGCCAGATAATTTTGAATTAATTTTTTTTGAAACTTCTTTTGTTTGTAAATCTACCATGTATGATGTATGCCTTATCCATTCAAATCTGGTAACTTTTTCTTTTCCCATACTTTGAACTGATAAACAGCTTTCACCGTCATTTAAACTTATAAATGTTTTAGATTCATTAATAACTATTGGATTTACAAAAGCCATTATAATAAAATCGTTATCATCATCTGGCATGCCAATAACAAACATACGTTTGTTTATGCCTATTTGTGGTGCTGCTAATCCAACTGCAGAGTTATATTTCTCTCCATTTTCATCTAATTCGGTTGTTTGACTTTTCATTATAAACATTCCCATTTGTTGTAAAGTCTCAATATCTTCATCAGATAATGGAATATCTACTTCTTCTGATTGTTTTTTTAATAATTTATTATCCTCTTTTAGAAGATCTTTCATATTAATCATTATATATTTTTATCTCCTTTATAAAATAATAATAAAAGAAGGAGAATTTAATCCCCTTCTTTTAAATAATCTGGTTTTCTAAAGAAATAATCATATACCTTCACAAATGGTACTATCGTTCCAGATAGACCAGGATCTGAGGCATTAGAAGCTACTAAACTCAATCTTCCAGTATAACTTTCATGTAAATCTCTCTGTGAGATAGAAACAGTTCTGTTAATAGACTGTGGTCCTCTAAATGAAAATTTCAATAAGCATGCATATAAATTTATTTCATTTGTACTATTATAATAGCGAAGCAATTCATTTACAATTGTCTGCTTAATAACAAACATTGGATTAAGATTAGAAAACATTCGTTCCAGAATTATTTTAGATCGTGTTGTTGAATTTAAAACACGATAAATCTGATCCGATAAATATTTTCTTAATGGGTAAAGTTGATACTCATATAAACGAATACGTTTATTATTAAGATCTTGATTATCCTCTTGAGAAAGTTTTTCAAAATTTCTCATTATATACCTTATAATATTTAAGGTATTCTTTTTATCTTCATCTGGAATATCAAGAATTTTCTTAGTTGCTCCATCCATTAAACGATCTAAAGAAATTAACATAGTTTTAATTTTCTCAAATCTCTTTATTGGATCGGAATTCTTAGTAAAAAATTCTGCCAATTTATCTATCCAAAAATATGGAGTTTTAAGATTTTCAAGTGTAAAGAATATATTATTTTTCTTTTTTTCTTTACTATGAATAGTTAAAAAAGAACCCAAAAATGCCATCAAATCCCTATCCTTTTTGGAAAAGGCCTCAGAATTCACTGATAGATACATCCAAAAATCTTGATTTTCATCATCATATTCATCTGGCTCTCCATCTGATTTCTGCGCTTGTTTACGAATTCTCAAAACAGTTCTTCCATCTTCGACTAGCTCTTTAGCTGTTTTTCCAAGCCTAATATCAACATTAAAAAATGAAAATAACTTTTTAATTAAAGAATCGTCTTTATACTCTGTAATTTCTTTTACCCTATTGATTGGATCTTTGATTTCCATAGTCACCAATGAGTTATAAGCATATTTTCCAAGAACATAAAGAACAGGATTTACCCTCTTAGCAAATAAAAGAGTATCATAAGAAGGGAAGTCCATATAAATATCTTCCTTTTTACTTATATTCTTTATCATCCAAGCTGGAAGTTTTGATTTCCTTTTCATAATTGTAATAGGCATTAATAATGACTTTAAAGAGACCGCATCTCTGGTTCCATAAGTTGTATTATCAACAATTTGATAAATAAGAAAATATCTTATTCCCTCATTAATATAGAAAGACTTATCAATAAGTTTATTAATATAGATTTCTCTTTCAATTATAAATGATGAAGATTCAGCGGATGGCTCCTTTTTAAAATCTTCCAATTTGAAGGTTTCAAATTCATCTACTAAAATTGGTTCTAGCTTACTATCTTCAGATGGAGTAATCTGGAGTTTATACTTGATTTTATTTAGCCTACTTTGAAGAATAGGTTTATAGTATTGGTGATCATTAATTGCAGGTAAAAAATTACTTTCATCCCTCTCTATCTGAACATCCAATACCTTAATTTCATCAAGAATTTCAGTAGCTTTGAAGATATCTTTTACGTAAGAAACAATGTCAGCATCACTTCTAGACATAATAAATTCCTTATTAAATTTTTCTGGATTTTCATCAGAAAATCCTTTTAAAAATTTACGCATCAAATACCTCCTTTTATAATTTCATACTTCTCCGAATTCAAAAGCTTATGCTGTTTAACAATATTTTCATATTTGACTAATAGCCTTGCGATCTTCTTGCTATCATCAATCATTGTTGCAAAAGCAATTTGGCCGCGAAGCTTTTGAAGATTAATAGTTTGATCTCCAACTAATAGCTTATGCAATTTAACTCTAAGAATTCTATAAAATTTTCTAGAAACAGTTGTTTCATCAGAATCATTTACACTAACACCAGTAATTCTACGACGATGTTGAGACATACCATGAGACTTTTTATCATTTAGAATAAAATAATTATCTAAATTATATCTTGTAAATGCTAAGTTAAACATACCTTCAATAAATTTCTTAGAAATAAATCTTTCAGAACTAAAAGTCATATCATCAGCATAAACACTAAATTCCATTCCAAAATTCTTTGAAATATTTTTCAGATATTTTACTGGTTTGCTAATAATAGCATTTGCTATTGTTCCAGAAATTGGTGATCCGATAAATAGAGCATCATTATCTAGAATAATATCTAAAAATTCTTTTTCTATAATATCACTATTGGCAGAATTTTTAAAGAATAACTTCATATATTTCTGAACTAACTCTCGTTTACATGATGGATAAAAATCCTTAAGATCAATATTAAAAATAAACTTATTTGCAACATGAATATCAGCATTATCCTTAATATTTTTTCCTTTTTTATAAGCTACTTGGAAATCAATATTTATCTTATCAAAAATTTTTTGTAAGATAACATTAAGTTCTTTAAGTGGCTTTTTAATCTCTTCATGGGGGGCAATAATATCTCGAACTTTTCCATTCTTGGATTTGATTTTAAATTTATTAAATGGAATTTCACTACGATATTTAAGATCAGCATTAACTAAAATTGTTTCCAATATCGGAATTGCTGTTAAAAAATTGAATGAATTATGAATTTCTCCAACAATTAAACGAGCATTATCAGTCTGTGGATTAATAATTTTATATAGTATATCTTTAATATTTTGGTTTTCAAATTTATATAATAAAGCTGCCTTAATTTCTTTATCTCCTAGACTCTTAGTTGCAATAAACAAATAATCATCATCCATGAATGTATAATATGATTTATCAATTCTTTCATAAGTATGTTTACGTAAAACTGAAAGAAAATCACGATATGTATTAACAGAAAATTTCATTATATTTTTTGTATTATTAACTTCATTAATTGCTAGATCCCAAAATTCAACAATCCCATTATCAAGGACTGCTACATTTTTACCTAAGTATTTAAATTTCATTATTTTTATTTCTCCTAATCCTTTTCTGATAGAGTTATTCTAATAAACTCTTCTTCCTTGAATTCGTCATTCATCATCAGTATTTCCGCATAGGTCTGTTTCGAATTAAACCAAGTAGCTACACTGAGTTTAGAAGTTTCTTTTCTTGATAGAACTAAGTCTATTACTTGAGAAACATTCTTTCCTTCGACGAAGTATGTCTGAAACTTTCTTTTCTCTCTTTGTCTAGATTGGACTTCAAACGTTTTCATCTTAATGTCCCTTTTCCTTTGTTATTTTTATATAGAATGGGAGGGGGTAGTGAGCCCCCAGATATCACCTCATATCTTTTTTCTCCCATTAAAATAATTGAAAAGGGAGCTGAAATAACATTCAGCTCCCTTTAGACTCAATGATTCTTCTTTTTTTGTATATTATTTTTATGTCTATTTTTATAAATCTTAACTGGATCCTTGTCAACAGTATTATACTCATTAACATTTACTCCAAGCGATTTCATAATCTTATGATTATTAGTCTTATAAATTAATTTTCTAGTATTATAGGAATCAAAAGGATTACCTATAGAACTAGAAGGATTACCTGGATCAAAATCTCGACCCATTTCATTCTTTGTTATATTAGCATCACCATTAATATAGATAAATGTATATTTTCCAGTAACTCTAAAAGAGACCACTTCAATTGGTCTTCCTTGGGACTTACTGGCTTGAACATCTAATCCTACTCTCATAGTTCCAAATATGTAAAAATCAAAACTTACATTGTGAGCTAGAAACAAAAAGTCTCCATATGGCCCACTATCTAGATTTGAGAGTGCTGGTGCTTCAAACATTTCATAATAATTATCATTTACCCAGGGACTTCTTCCATTGCGTGTATTGTATGAAACATTATTTCCTTTGAGATCCTGTCCATAGCATGTATATGCTTTTATTTTTTTCAGGTTATAATCTTGCGGGTTGATAGTTTCATAATTTGCAATACAAACAAATTCTTCTCTGAGTTTTCTAAAGTGTATTCTTTGATGCAAAGGGATAGAATTATTCTCACTCATAATTGTATCCTCCTTTACTTTTATTTTAATCGTCTAATTGAATATCTAAAACATTTAGATACTTTTGTAAGATCTGCCTGTTAGTTGAAACCCCATCCTTATTAATATTTATATCCATTCTGAATGGATTTGCAGAAAGAATAAGATCCTGAACTAAATTATGTCTATCTGTTAAAGTAGTTGAATAACTCTTTAACAGTTTTGAAACTAAATCTCCACGTTTACTAATCAAAAGATTTGTTGTTTCCATTTCCATGGATAATATTTAATTAAGTTCGTTAAGCTTAATTCACATAATGTGCTCATAATTTCTTATGAGATTAGACTATATCTTCACTGTTTAACAGTGCTCTACGTTTCCACTCACTTGAGTGTACTCTA
>Ga0172375_10012531_pt1 | contig 10619 bp, 14 predicted proteins | sample LakKiv1m_FD_114537 | JGI IMG/M metagenome (GOLD analysis project Ga0172375, IMG submission 114537) | Freshwater microbial communities from Kabuno Bay, South-Kivu, Congo - kab_092012_11.1m | ecosystem: Environmental > Aquatic > Freshwater > Lake | place: Democratic Republic of the Congo...
AAAAAATACATTGAACGGCAAAGTAAATTCGACAAAGGATTCGATATCACTAAAGAATTCTCATGAGTCGCGGAGCAAAGGAAACCCCGTACGACCAAAGGGAGTGCGGGGAGGACGTCATTTTGATAAAAAATGATTTAACTTGGTTGATAATATACTTGTTGAGACTTTGTTGATATTCCAGATGTGAATTTTTATTAATATGTTAGTGGCTTGACAAAATAGAAAATTACTGCTATTTTAATGAGTCTTCCGGCCAATTCTGGCCATGAAGCCATCAAAAAAAGGAGGAAAAAATCTTTGAAAATTAAATTCTATGGCACGCGCGGTTCCGTCCCCGCGCCACTCGCTGCGGCTGATGTATATCAAAAAGTTCTGGCGGTGGCAGAGCTGGCATTTCGCTGCAAAAAAGAGCCTGATAGCATCAAGGATTGGGTGCGTAATCTGGATTTCTTGTCCAGGGGAACTTTTGGAGGCAATACGACCTGTTGCGCGGTACGATGCGGCGAGAGGATTCTGGTGCTCGATATGGGCACCGGATTGCGCCAATTTGGCATGGATATTCTTCCTGAGATGTTCCAAAAGAAGGGCATTCCGATCAATGTGCTGATGTCCCATGTCCATTGGGACCATGTCCAGGGATTTCCTTTCTATGCTCCGCTTTTCATCTCGCGGGCAGTGCTTCCGAACAATAAGATCATCTTTTTCGGCGGTACTGACTGGCAGAGAACGCTGGAAGAAGTCCTGCGCGGCCAGATGGACGCCCCGGTTTTTCCGGTGGAGTGGGAAAAAGTGATCAATGAAGGACCGGCCATGGAGTTTCGGACTGTCTATAATGGATTCGAATCGGTCATCAATGCTGACGATGACCCTGTTTACATTCGGACGGCTCGCTTGAATCATCCGAACGAAACTTATGGCTGGCGGATCCAATGGCAGGGAAAGATATTTGTCTTTGCCACTGACACGGAACCGTTCCCGGGAGGACCTGATCCGGCGCTAGTAAGACTGGCGGAAGGCGCCGATGTGCTCTATACCGACTGCCAGTACTATGAAGCCCAGTACTTGGGAAAACCGAATGCCGGAGGTGTCCCGCGTCTCGGCTGGGGGCATGGTTATGACGTCTGGTGTGGGGAGGTCGCAATTGCGGCCAAGGCCAAGAAGCTAATTGTTGGCCACCATGATCCGGCGGCCTCCGATGAACGCATCCTCCAAAATCTCTCCGTCGTGAAAAGTATTTTCCCGAATTCCTTCGCGGCTTATGATGGAATGGAGGTATCCATTTAAGCCAGAAAAGCAACACAGCCCCGTCGACTTGGCGTAAACATACCAAGTCGGTGGGGTTTTATTATAAAAAAAGAACCTCGCGGGAGGCTCTTAATCAAGGATAATTTGCTGGATAAATTTTTTGTATTTCACTTTGCTCTTTCGACATATTCTCCCGTTTCGGTATTGATTCGGAGAACATCACCCTCTTTTATGAAAAGAGGCGTTGAAACTTTGATGCTGTTTTCAAGCGTAACCTGTTTTGTTCCGCCGTCAGCGGTATTTCCCCGGATAGCCGGAGGCGCTTCGACAACCCGGAAATCCATTTTGACCGGAAGTTCAATGTTGATAGGCTGGCCGTTGTATGTCAGCACGGCAACTTCGGTATTTTCAATGAGAAATTTTGTGGTATCTCCCAGAACGGATTTAGGCAAAGAGAACTGTTCATAATTGGAGCTATCCATAAAGAAATAAGCATCCCCATCAAGATAAAGATATTGCGCTTTGGTCTTTGCGATTTCAGCTTCTTCTATCTTATCGGCTGGCTGGAAGGTCTTTTCTAGAACAGCGCCTGTCTTTAGGTTTCGCAGCTTAGTCCGCAAAACCGCTCCGGCTCGGCCGGTTTTGGAGTGCTGGTGAAAAGTGACGAGATACGGTTCGCCATTAAAAGTAATGGCTTTTCCGGTTTTGATGTCGGATAAATTCATCTAAAGAATATAAAATATAAAAAATAAAATAGAAAATAGAAAATATTCGGATTGCGCTTCGCGCATTTTTTTAATATTTGTAGCGAAGCCGAACTTCCGTATTTTTATTCTTCTATTTTATTGTGTACGATAAGAGCGCCATTGCCCGGGCGCGCTTGATGGCGTTTGAAACCATTCTTTGATGCTTGGTGCAATTTCCGGTTCGGCGCGGAGGAACAATCTTGGCCTGAGAGTTCATAAATTTTCTCATAAGCAAAGTGTCCTTATAATCAATGGCATTGATATTATTCGTGCAAAAATAGCACGATTTTTTGATGATTGGTTGGATTTGTTGATTCATAAAGCGGTTGGCTTAAGTTTGAAATTACTAAAAAGGTATATCCTCTATTTTTACCTCGTCCTGGCTTTCATCTATCTGAATAGTCGGGATTTCTTCTGGCTGAGGCTGAGTAGGCGCTGCTGAAGGCCGAGGAGCAGCTGATTGGCTGGCTGGCTGGTACGGTGTTCCGCTTTGCGGCTTTCGATCCAGCATTTGCATGTTTTCAGCGACTATTTCCGTTGTATATCTTTTGTTCCCGCTTTGATCCTGCCAGCTTCGCGTCTGGATGCGTCCTTCAAGGAAAATCTTGCTGCCTTTTCGGAGATACTGGCCGGAAATTTCGGCGAGCCTGCCCCACATGACTATATTGTGAAATTCAACAGCCTCTTTTTTTTCACCGGAGCTGGGATCCTTCCAAACGCGGTTGGTGGCGAGTCCGAAAGAAGAAACCGATTGTCCCGAAGAAGTGGACCGCAATTCCGGGTCGCGGGTGATGTTCCCGATAAGAAGAACTTTATTTAGTGCCATAGTTTTAGAATTAAGAATTAAATTTCCGCCAAAGGCGAATCAGCCTAGGGCTGAAAAAAATAAAAATGGAAAATAAAAAGCTTTGGTATTTACATTCTTAATTAACTAGACGAATTTTCCAAGAGTTCATTTAGTTTTTCGTCTAAATCTTCCAGTTGCGCCTTTGGTTTGGAATCTTTTTCTTTTGCCGGAGTCTCTGGTGCAGGTTCGGTAATTTCCGCTTGGGCTTCAGATGATACTTGTTTGGCTGCCGGTTTTCCGACTTCTTCAGCGCGGACAATTAAATGTCGCATTATCTTGTCATTGAGACCGATAAGCCTGTTTATTTCGTTCATCTTGTCCTTTTCTTCCAAAGTAAACCAGCACCAGCTGAAAAAAGCGTGCGTATTCCGTTTGATTGGATATGCCAGTTTCCTTTTTCCAATATCGGTAAAATCGCGCGTTATTTTTCCGCCGAATCCTGCCAAAAGATCCTCCAATTCTTTTTTTATGGCCGGGACCCTGTCTTCGTTGGCAACGGAGGTGAAAAATAAGAGTTCGTATTCCATGTGTTTTTCTATAGGTTATGAATTATCTTGGGATAGGCCAGTTTATAAAATAAAACCGCCGAAGAAAAGTCCTATTCTGGCGGAATTTGTCTTTTAATCCCCGCCTAAACGGGGCGAAAAAGCAACAAGGACTTTTCTAAGTTGTGAATATAAGCTAGCACGAGAAATATTTTTTGGCAAGTGATTCACTAAAAACGCCTCCTGGTTTACAGAGAGGCGCGGGTAAGGATGTTAATTGACTCTTAGCTTAGTTGGTTGTTTCTTGTTGCTCTCGCTGTTCTCGATGATGATCACGCAGAGTGAGAGCAGCGGCCGGAACAGACAAAATCAGAGTTATTGTCAGAAACGCTCCGGGTAATTTCAGATAAAACCATCCCAGTGCTCCAAAAAAACCGACTGGTGTGTATGCTATGAGCAAGGGAAAGGATTCCTTGTCGACCAGAGTTAGGACACCCTGGCCGTTATAGGAAAGAGCGGTCAAAAACTGGTAATATGCACCGCATATGGCTCCTATAGCCATGAAAAGCAAGGTACCGCCAATTGCCAACAGCAGGCCCTTTCCGGCCAAAACAAGGTGCTTTTTCATTTTCTCCTCCAGTCTCCTTTTCTGAGATGTGATTTTCTTTTTGTGTTAATCCGTGGATTGTAGCACAGGAAAATACTATTGTCAATATTCCCTAATTGAGGATTGTATAGTAAGATAATTAGGTAAAAGATAAAGGATTTTTATGCGTGACGAAGCAAAAATAAAAAAAGATCTCGAGAAAATGAGGAAGGCCTATGGCGAGGCCCTGAAAAGCTTGGATGATATAAAGGAAAGACAAGCGAAAATCGCGCAAAAAATTTATGCTGCGAAAATAAACGATAATAAAGATAATTAGATCATTTTTATGGGTATCGAAAATTTAGAGAAAACAATACGCAAGGCTGAAAAGGGATCCGCACAAAAAGAGGCTTTTAATGAACTCACTGAAAAAGAACAAGAAGTGATGGAAAAAGTAAAGGCCATATTCAGGGAAAACGCTGATTTGAACAAATTGCTTCTTTGCGAAGAGGACTTGGATTTGAGCGATCACCAAAAACGCTATCTGATTGGTCGGTTAGCCGGATTTCGCCGGGAGACAAAAGGGGTTCTTCAGAAATTGCGAAGTGCTGTGCCAGCGCAAACGGCGGATGTCAATGAAAAAAGAAAGTCAGCCTAGCTCAAATCTTAAACTCGATTACATCACCGTCTTTGACGATATATTCTTTTCCTTCGGTGCGTAGCTGTCCGATTTCCCGTGCCTTTGACCACGATTCGGCTTCCAAAAGTTTTTGCCAATTGATGACATCGGCGCGGATGAATTTTTCTTCAAAATCAGAGTGAATGGCTCGACCGGCCTCGGGCGCGGTTGAGTCTTTTTTTATTGTCCAGGCACGTGTTTCGTCTTCCCCGGTCGTGAGAAAAGTGATCAGATCCAGAATATCGTAAGATTTCAAAATGAGGTCATCGAGATTTGATTTCATGCCAAGTTCCGCGGCTTCATCTGTGGACATTTGGGAAAGCTCCTCTTCGATCTTAACATCCAAAAGTACAACGGGATATTTTTTTTCGAGTTCTTCTACGAGTTTGGATTCCCTTGTCCTTTCGAAATCATTTGTATTCAGAACGTAAAGAATGGGTTTTGAGGTCAGCAGTTGAAGGTCCCTCACGAGTTCATGATCTTCGAAAGATAAATCTATTTCTCTTGCCAGTTTGCTTTTATCAAGGATCCCTTTGATTCTTTTCACAATCTCGAGAGTTTTTATCGCTTCCTTATTCTGCCCGCGGGCTTCTTTCTCAAGTTTCATAGCTCTTTTCCCGATAGTCTCCAAATCAGCCAGGATGAGTTCGGTGTTGATTATTTCAATGTCATTTTGCGGATCGATTTTTTCGTGGACATGGGTGATGTTTTTATCTTCAAAAACCCGAACAACTTGTGCAATGGCGTCTACTTCCCGAATGTGAGCCAAGAATTTGTTTCCGAGTCCTTCGCCCTGGGCTGCTCCGGCGACAAGTCCCGCGATATCGACGAACTCAATAATCGTCGGCACAATTTTGGCCGACTTCGATATCTCTGCCAATTTATCCAGTCTTTCATCCGGTACTTTCACGATTCCGACATTCGGCTCGATGGTGCAGAACGGATAATTGGCTATATCCACAGGATTTTTAGTGAGGGCTTTGAATAGGGTAGACTTTCCCACATTCGGCAGCCCGACGATTCCGACCTTCATAACACAATGAGACATTTAGGGGTAAATAACCGATTACCCGTAAATGTTCTTTTGAAGCAATTACTTTTTCGACAGTATTCAAAATTATGGCACGCTTGGTTTCAAATTTCAAGTTGTGAAGCGTCCTTTTGGCCTTTGCGGCAAATGCTTCGACTTCGCTCTTGTTCGGCGTCTCAAGTCGTGTTTGGTTGGCTTCACTCGTGGCATTGGAGATTTGCATCATCAGAGCGTCAATTCTCTCCCGAAGCGGGTCGGTATAATCTTTGAGCTGTTCAAGGGTGAATACACCTGCCCCATAACCCTTGCTGTATCGGTCAACTTGCTCGTTCAATTTGCCAACTTCTTTTTGCAGGGCCTCAACATCAACCAACGCCGATTTCGTTTTGGCTTGCTTGCTGTTGAGCCAGCGTTCGACTTGCTCGACCAGAAGTTTAGGCGAACTCATCAGTCCCGAGACTTTTTCCCAGACAAGCTCATCGGCCACTCTGGCGTTGATGCCGCCTTCTTCGCATTTCGCGGGCAGGGGAAAGTTCAGCGTTCTATCCGTGCATCGGTAATATAAGTTTGGTTTATTGTAATATCCCTCGCCGCCTCTTTTTCTGCCGCAAACGCATTCGATTTTTCCGGCCAAAAGGTATTCATTTCTCTTGTTGCGTTGGCACAAATCAAAATTAGTTTTCAATTGACGGCTCGCTTTTTCAAATAGCTCCGGCTCAAGGATTGGCGGGACGGGTATGATAATCCATTCTTCTCTCGGCCTCTTTCGGCGGCTCGTCTTTTTTATCTTCCGATACTTCTCGTGTTTCAGCGGCTTTTCGGGAACAACGGCGTAGGAACTGCCCCAGTGGGCCTCGCCGATATAGGCCCTGTGCCGGAGCATTGTGGTCAGTGTGCTTGTGCTCCAGACGCCTTTCTTGCTATAGCGAGGCTTGATGCCCAACTGCTGAAGCTTTTTTATAATACCTCTCAAGGTCATCCCGTCGTTGGCCATCCAAGAAAATATCATTTTGACAACCCGGGCTTCCGCGGGATTGATTTCATAATAGCCGTGCGTGTTGCCTTGCTTTGGAATATAGTTGTAGCCGTATAAGGGCTTGGTCGTCATAATATGCCCTTCTTTGGCTTTTCGAAGTTTTCCCAAACGAAACCGCTCGGCGATTTTTGCCCGTTCGTATTCGGCAAACAAACCTCTCACGCCGTGCAGAATTTTTTCTTCACTATTCTTGGGAGCGGGGACAGTGATGAACATTATCTCAATTCCGGCTTCCCGCAACTCGTCCATCACCAGTTCCTGATACGAATAGCGGCGAGCCAAGCGGTCAGGGTCGTAGATGAGCACGCCTTCCCAGATTTTGTTCTTGGCGTCGTTCCGCAACTTATCGAGGGCGGGTCGAGCCAAAATGTCGCCACTCCAGCCGTCGTCAATATAATTCTCGACAATCGTATATTCGTTTTCTTTTGAAAAATCCTTCAAGGCATTCAACTGGTTTTGAATGGTTTGCTGTTCTTCTTGATGCGAGGTCGAAACGCGGGAATAGGTGGCGATGAATTTTATCGGTTTTTCGATTTCGTCGGTCATTTGATTTTGTTTTTATCCAAAAATTTTTTTATTTCAGCTTTTGGGATGCGTAAAAGAGCTGTCCGGCCTTTGCCCAGCTTGTAGCCTTTGAGACTGCCTTGTTTGAGCCAACGCATAATTGTCCGAGGATGAACTCCGAAGTATTCTGCCGTTTGTTCGATTGTGAGAAATTCTGTCTTCATATTTTCATTATACCGAGTTGTCATAAGCTGTCAAGTCTTCATTTTGCCTTAATGTTTCCTCAAATAAAATGTCGAAAGCACGCTCAATTGACCCGTCATTGTTTTCGGCGAGTTGATAGTCCACTGACGGTTGTTTTCTTTTGGTTGTTTCAACCGAGGCTTTCATATTTGCGGCGGGTCAAATCAAATTTGTTTATAATCTTTTTAGAAATCTTTCGAGAACTGCCTTTTCTTCATCCGAAATTTTTATATTACTTCCGTCCTGTTCTGCGATTTTGAGCTTCTGCACGATTTTGATTGCGTCCTCTCCGGTCATACTTCCATAGCCATACGAGCCGAAAGTCGTGCCGACGTTGGCGTGGCCAAGATTGAGGCTGATGGCTCTCTTTTCTTCTTCCGTGAGACGAGTTTTGCTCATAATGTTGACGACCAGATGGCGGAAAGAGTGCGGGTGGAAATAGGACAGGTCGGCGTTTTTGCACCTCTTTTCAAAAATCTTTCTTGCTCCGCTTGTGCTGCTCCAAAATTCTCTGCCGATTGAGTTTTGGCTGTAGGCTTGCTTTCCGGATGCGAAAGTATTCAGCGTAGCCGGAAAAATCGGGTCATCCGGTTGGAAGCCCTTTGATTTCAAATGGTCGAACCATTCCAGAAAGTATTTTTCCGGTTCGTCCCAGCCGATAGGAAAAAAAGTGGTGAATATCCGTTTCGAATTTTTGGTTTTCACGCCGTCCGCCGGATTTTGGTCTATCAATTTACTTTTCGGGTCAAAGCTTTTCATTCGCAGGGTCGCGGCGGCATAGATGCGAACGCCGGTAGTGAGAACGAGGGAAATGAGTGCCCGGTCTCGCTTATCTATCTCGTTTTTTATCACGATGCTTTCGATTATGGCTTTTGCTTCTTCGAACGTTGGCATCTGCTTGGTCGTGCCTTGCCTTGCGATGCGGGCGTCTCCTTTGGAAAGCCGTAAAAATTCCACGTCATTTTTTAGAATTTTGTTTTTGTAGACGGGTTGTCCAGTGAGCCACGTGAAAAATCTTTTCACTCGGCGGAGATAATTGTATTGCGTAGTCAAAGAAATCTTTCCGCTTTCGGTGTTGGATTTTCTGTTTTTCAGCCAATCCCGAAAAGCCAAAGCCTTCGATTTGTTGAAGTTTGCAAAATCGTCGTTTTCAGTGAAAACTTGCCACTGGTCGATGGCTTCGGCGAAGGTGTTCAGGGAGCTTTCAGCGAAGCCTTCTGCTCCCTTCAGGTGTTCGAGAAATTCCCGTTTTCTCTGCTCGTTTTGGTAGAGTGTATTTGTCATAATGTTGAAAAAAATAATTAGCGGTGAAAATGGACATTTAAGCGGGGATTGCGAATATGTTATAGTCGTTTTGGTAGGGCTAAATTATCTTGCTCATTTTGCCGTTGCAGACACGGCAGTGGGCGGTTTTTTTGCCGTCGACAACTCTGATTGTGCCCCTTTTTGCAAACCTCGCGGCTTTGCAAGTCAGGCACAAAAATTGGTTTCGATTGAGCGGAATTTTTCTTTTCAGCTTTCTGTTTCTCATAAATTCTTTGACCTCGTGGCCGTATATTAGAATTGGCTTTTTGCATCCGGGAATTGTTTTCAAACCCTGCTCAATGCAGCGAGAAATGGTTTTCTCACATATTCCTAAAGTTCCTGACAATTCCTCTATTGTGTAGCTCCTGTGGCTGCTAATTTTCCGAGGATTTGCTTTCATTTGGGCAAAATTGCTTATTCGCTGTATATGCGGTTCTTGAGCATCTTCACGTTGTCGAAAAATGTCCGGGCCTTCACTTCGAGCCGGTCGGCCCAATATTCATCGACGACGTTCTCAATGCCCGGTTCACGACGAAAAACGAACCGGACTTTTTTTGGGTTCGTCTTGTCGAGCGAAACAAGCTCAAAATCCGCACTGACGAGTGCGGACGCACAGCCCAAATCGAACGTGTAGAAAAAATTAGAATAATTCTCGGAAGTAATTCGACTGCTCACTTCTGCTTTCTTTTCTTTTGATTTTCGAGTCATATAATTTCATTTAATGGTTATGACCCCATTGTGAATGACCCTCTCACATCAAATCGGTCGAGAGGAAATAAGAGGAATTTTTGTGAAAATTTTGTAATTTTTTCCAAACAAAAAAAGAGGATTTTTGAAAAACCCTCTCTACTCAACCCAACCCCTAAATTTATTTCACTCTCAAGCCCTCTACATTATTTGTAGTCGGTATGTTTTCTGATTTTGGTCAAGTTCAAATTTTAATCTCTTTTGAACTTTTTTATTTTTCTGTAGTTCCTTTATAGCATATTTTATTAAATCAAGTTTTCTTTGATAAATCTGATGAGAATTAAAGCCAGTTAGCATTTGGTCATTTTTGTCGCTTGGTTTTTTGATAGCATCAAAAACGGTATCAACAGTTTTAGCCGAGTTTGCCGGACTGCATAGGAACTGAAGAAGGCGAAAGTGCCGCGTCCCAACGCCACCTATTTTTATATTCTCTCCTTGCTTATAAAACTTAAAGTATCCAATTCCGTTTTCTACTTTCGTATTTGCGGAAGATGCTTTTGAAATCTGATTTTCGCGCTCGAGCTCTCTTCTTTTTATGATTTCAATTTTTACAAAGGGGTCATCTTTATTAGTCCATTTTGTCATAAATTCCCAATGCTTGTCATTATCTTCGAATAGCCCATTTCCAATTCCTTTTATCCTTATATACCCCTCTTTTTCCAGTGAGAGTAAAACCTTAAATACATCCAAATTTGGTTTTGATATACTTTTTATTTGAAATATAAACGTGCCTTCTTGGTTTTTTAGTAGTTCATTCAATATAATTTCCCTCTGTTGGATATAAGGCAAAGTCAGTCTTTTCGGTTCAATAATATCCACAATCTTTTGGTCAATATCTTTTGATTTTCTCATTCCTTCCATCTCTATTTTCAATTGGTTTTTATCTACCTGATAACCCAAAGAGGTGAAAATTCTGTCGTTCATAAATTCCTCAATCGCAATATCAATTCGGCCTTTCAACTTAATTTCGTCCAAGATATATGTATCAAAAGAAACGGCATTACTTTCGCCATCCATAAGGCTTGGATTACTCTTTAGTCTTTCTACAAGTTGCCAGTTTATAAAACCATTTTTTGCTTCAATGCCCTCAATGCCTTCTTCGTCAAAACTCTCTGGATGAGTGTTAGCTGACAAATATAAAATTTTATCTTCAATTAACCTGT
>Ga0172375_10012534_pt1 | contig 10618 bp, 12 predicted proteins | sample LakKiv1m_FD_114537 | JGI IMG/M metagenome (GOLD analysis project Ga0172375, IMG submission 114537) | Freshwater microbial communities from Kabuno Bay, South-Kivu, Congo - kab_092012_11.1m | ecosystem: Environmental > Aquatic > Freshwater > Lake | place: Democratic Republic of the Congo...
CTCTTCTTTTACTCGCTTGAGAATTTGCTCTTTCATCTCGTTTGAGATTTTAAACGCTTTTTTCATATGTTTCTAGTTTAGTAACACATGGAGAAAGTGTCTAGTGTTTGGGGTACCTTCCAAGCATTCTGGAGAGCAATAACTGAAATGGTGGCTAAAATGCCAATGATGGCAATGACGACGAGGAGTTCGATGAGAGTAAAGGCAAACTTGCTTTTAGAGTTCATATCTTTTATTTTCATAAATTATAAAACTAATAATATTATAGCACATCACCCCCCCCCCATTTGAAATAATAGGGGCAAATTTTTAAGCTGTGGATTATTTATTATTGCCTTTTGTCTTTGTTCTGTGTATAATTTCGACAGCGAAAAAAGATAATTTTTTTCTAAAGAAATTATAAAATATGGCTATCACTAAAAAACAAAAAAGATATACAACATTGTTGCTGACTACATCAATAAATATGGCTATGCCCAGTCCTTGTTCAAAATTCTGGATAAAGCCAAGCTATTTTCCCTATCAACGGTTCATGATTATACCAGGTGGCTAATTAAGGCGGGATTATTAAATCGTGCTAAGGGTGTGCCCCGCAGTATTGAATTAGTTAAAAATAAACTAGCTAATATTATTGAGGTGTCTTTAGTCGGCTATACAATAAAAACCATAAACAATGTGCCTAATGAAATGGGCACCTTCCAATGTTGCGGAGAGGGTGGGACGCAGTCGGAACTATTATTTAAAATACAATCATTAATATAACTCTATATAAATAAAAAAGGGGTCTGATGTTTTAGAACTCCTTTTAAAATTCAGAACAGAATTTTAGAACAATGTTTTTTTTGCTCCCAAAGTATGTCCAATCTTTTTGATAAAAATCTGTTATAAAAATAACCGGATACTAATAAGCCCGCAAAAATTGCAAGAGTAATAATAATTGTTTCTACTGCAATTCCACAATACTCCATTCTAAGAAATTGGTCCGGTACAATTACTGCGAATGATATAACTTTGTAATATATAATAGCTACAATAATAGCGGCCACAAAAAATAATACACCCAGCCATTCCTTTATCAGCAGAACTCTACCTTCTTTACGACAGATTTCATTAATTCTTTCCTCGTTTTTCATGATTCCTATTTATTAAAGTTAAACAATAATTTGATTAATTACTAAAACAACCTATTTTAGACGATCTTGGTAATTAATCAAATTTAACCTTATTTTTAAATGTCCTATTTTAATGATTAAATTATAACATATTTTATTAAATATGTTAATTGGTAGATAAAACGACCTGCTTTAGAACTAATATTATTTATATAAATATTAGCTAAAGAATACTACTATTTAGCAATATTTTTTATGCTCTGTCCAACAAAAAATAAGCTATTACTAGCTTATTTTTGTCAACGCGGAGAGTGGGAGATTCGAACTCCCGAAACCGGTTAAGGTTTATTCGCTTTCCAAGCGAACGCACTCGACCACTATGCGAACTCTCCTTTTTTCACTATTTTCCGGCCAAATGACGGGTAATAATACTCCTCAGGCCTTCAATGTTTTCCCCTTCGCCATTTTTGGTATCATCCATTAATCGGGCGCCGGTAATAATCTCACCGTCTAAGATACTGGTCGGAGCGCCAAAAACGGCAATCATTCTGATATCTTCTACGGCTCTGGCAATTTTAGCCTGTTTGGCGGAATTATTCAAGCAGTTAGAAAACTGTTTTCCATTTAAGCTTAATTTCTTGGCGCCGTCAACTAGGGCCTCGGGATTCAGGGGTTTCTGCTCAAAGATAAAGCTGCGCATCTCACTAAACTTCCCTTCCTCGCCGGCACAAACCGCCGCTGTTTGATATAACAGAGCCAGGCTGTTGTCGGACTCAAAATAAGGGCGAACGTAAACCGCCAACTTGTCCGGGAATTCAGCCAAAGCCTTCTTCAAGATATCATTATAGTTGGAGCTATAAGCGCTGGTCAGATCTTCATAGACGACTAAGCTCAAAGGGGCTTTCTTGTCGCCGAGCACCAACTCATCGCTGACGGAAATCGCCGGGATGCTGGCATTAACCTGAGCGCTCGCACTGTTAATCGCCGGGTTGTTGGCTCCCAACAAACTATCGGTCTCACTCGCTATTGGTTTGACACTTAATTCTTTGACGACATTAGTTTGCTTGCTCACAATGAGCGCTACCATAGCCAGAACGGCTAAAACAAAAACAGCTAAGAAAATTGTTTGTCGTTTCATATTTTTTAAATTATTATTAATGTTAAATTTTAGCTTTAGCTTTGTGCCACTCGGTCACCGTCTCAAAATTATGCGCTACCTGCAAAACGCCGGACTCATTGAACTTCGCCCCAATAATCTGAATACCAATCGGCAAACCCTCAATGAAACCAGCCGGAACGGAAACTGCCGGCAAACCAGCCAGACTCGGGGTGGTGGTAAAGATATCTTCCAAATACATTTGCAAAGGATCCTTCTGAGCACCGATTTTGAAAGCGGTATGCGGAGAGGTCGGAGTAACGATAACATCATATTTTTCCAGGGATTGATTCAGTTCCTGGCTAATTAATATTCTAACAGATTGAGCCTTTTTATAATAGGCGTCATAGTAGCCGGCTGACAAAGCATAGGTTCCGAGCATAATGCGTCTTTTAGCTTCCGGACCAAACCCTTCACCCCGATTTTTCAGGTACACGTCATTTAACGACTCTCCCTTGGTGGTTTTAGCGCGATAGCCATAGCGCAAACCGTCCAGACGAGCCAGATTAGAGCTCAATTCCGAAGGGGTGACAATATAATAGACCGGAACACCGTACTTGATGTGCGGCAAACTGATTTCACTAACTTTTGCTCCCAATTTCTTGAGTTCGGCTATCGCCTGATCCATAATTTGTTTGACTTCCGGTGATAGCTCCGGACCAAAACATTCTTTCGGCAGGGCAACTTTCAGTCCTTTAATATCTTTGACAATATTTTTTCGATAATTATCTACTTTGATTTTAGCGGTAGTGGAATCATAGCTATCTAAACCGGCAATAGCTTCCAAGACTAAAGCGGTGTCTTCCACTGTCTTGGTAATTGGTCCGATGACATCAGTTGAAGAAGTCATGGACATCAACCCGTGGCGAGAGACTCGACCATAGCTGGGCTTGAATCCAACCACTGAACAGAAACTGGCCGGCTGACGAATCGAGCCGCCGGTGTCACTACCCAGAGCGAACAGACAAAAATCGGCCGCGACAGCCGCCGCCGAACCGCCCGATGAGCCGCCGGGAACTCGCGTCGTATCCCAAGGATTCTTGGTGGTAAAAAAAGCGGAGTTCTCGGTCGAAGCACCGTGAGCAAATTCATCTAAGTTAGTCTTCCCTAAAAGCACTGCCCCGGCCTCGTTCAATTTAGCTATTACCGTCGCATTATATGGTGCGACATAATTTTCCAGCATCTTGGAAGCGGACGTGGTCTTAATACCTTTCGTCAACAAATTATCTTTAGCTAAATATGGAATACCTAACAGACTGCCCTTCTCACCCTTAGCCAGGCGCGCATCAGCCGCTTTCGCTTGCGCCAAAGCCGTCTTCTCACATAAAGTAATCAGCGCCTGCAATTTTTTGTCAGTCGCCTTAATCCGCACCAAACAAGCCTTGGTCAGCTCCACCGCGCTAATAGTTTTTTTGTCCAGCATCTTTCTGGCTTCTTTGATTGTCAGTTGATTTAAATTCATAATATTATTCTAAAACTCGCGGCACCTTGACCTGCCCATCTTTTATTCCCAGGGCTTGATCGAGAGCGATTTCTCGACCGTCTTCTTCCCAAACTACCGGTTTATCCTGTGCCCACACGTTATAGCTCTCACCCAGTCTGGTGGACGTTTCAACTTTCTGAGTATCAACTTCGGTCAGTTGATCAATGTAACTCAAAACCGCACTCAGCTGCTCGCCGTAGTGCTTTAATTCTTTTTCGCTGAGGCCCAATTTAGAGAGGGCGGCGATATGCTTGATTTCGTTAATATCTAAACTCATAATTATTTGATTAAAGCGACAAACTCAGCTTCATTGAGGAGTTTTATTCCCAGCTTCTTAGCCTTCTCGTACTTACTACCCGGATCATCCCCAAAAACCACATAATCGGTCAAACGACTGACGGCTTCTGAGATTTTTCCTCCCAATACTCTAATTTTATCTTTTGCTTCGTCCCTTGTCAAACCGGACAAAGAGCCGGTCAACACAAAACTTTTACCAAAAACAGCGCTATTTTGGGCGCTAACCTTAGGCTGGACAATCTTCAAAGTCAAACCGCTCTCAGCCATTTTGTGTAGCAGTTTTTCGTTATGCTCATCATGCCACCAGTCATAAATGGATTGCGACACCACCGGACCGAAGTCAGCCACCGCCGACAAGTCCTCCAGCGACAAGTGACCGAGAACCCGACTCAAGTCGGAAATCTTGAGTGTCTTTCCCTTCCCCTTCAAGCGGCTAAGAACCAAACTAGCCAGAGCGCGGGCCGATTCTTCACCGATGTGTAAAATTCCCAGCGAGTACAAAAAACGACCGAGCTCCACTTCTCGTCTGGCGGCAATAGCCTGGATCAGATTGTCGGCCGACTTCTCTGCAAAGCGTTCCAAGTTATTTAAATCTTCTTTTCGTAGAGCATACAAATCAGCCGCGTCTTTGACGATCCCCACTCCCAAAAGTTGTTCGATAATTTTGGGACCCAGGCCGTCAATATCCATTGCTCCCTTGCTGACAAAATGACCTAGACTGCGAAGAGTAACGGCATAGCATTTTTTGTTGGTGCAGCGATAGGCGACTTCGCCCTCCACTTGGCGCACTGGACTGTCACAAATCGGACAAAGCTTAGGAACAGAAACTTTCTTTTCCTGACCGGAACGCAGGTTGAGTAAAACTTTCAAGACTTTGGGAATTACATCGCCAGCTCTTTCAATCACGACCGTGTCACCAATTTTCAGTCCTAGACGATTAATCTCATCCATGTTGTGGAGTGTGGCTCGAGAAATAGTCGCCCCGCCAACTGAGACCGGAGTCAAAACTGCGGTCGGTGTCAGAGTTCCGGTGCGACCGACTTGCCAGATAATATCGTTAATTTTGGTAACTGCTTGTTCCGCCGCAAACTTGTAGGCCATAGCAAAACGCGGCGCCTTGCCGACTATTCCCAACTTGTCCCACAAATCCAAGCGATTGATTTTGACCACCACGCCATCAATATTGTAGTCCAATTTGTCACGATGTTTTTCCCAATAGTGGTGGAAGGTAAAAACTTCCTCTAAACTGTGACAAACCTGGTTATATTTGACTGTTTTAAACCCCCAGGCTTTGCAAATACTGTCGGCTTCTAGACGGGTTTGAGCAGGGGCGATGAGGTCGTATTCATAGAAATCCAGTTTCCGACTGGCAGCCACCTTGGAATCCAATTGACGAATTGATCCGGCGGCGCCGTTTCTGGTATTAGCTAAAAGTGCCTTGCCTTCTCGGGCGTAACGCTGATTTAGTTTAGTTAAAACTGATTTATGCATAATGGCCTCACCGCGTACTTCTGCGGTACCCGGCACCTCCTGCTTTAATTTCAGAGGAATACTTTCAATCGTTTTGATATTCTGAGTCACCTCTTCTCCCACTTTGCCATCACCGCGAGTAGCACCTTCAACCAATATTCCATCCTCATATTTGAGAGTAATCGCCAAGCCGTCTAGTTTCAGTTCACAATAGTATTCTGTCGGGGGTAATTTAATACCATTAGTAGCGGCGTAGTTTTTGTAGCGCTCCTCCCAATCACGCATATCTTGTTCTGAGAAAGCGTCAAACAAAGAGATCATCGGTTTAGAATGCTCTACCTTCTTGAATTTATCCAAGGGCTTACCCCCGACTCTCTGGGTGGGCGAATCGGCAGTGATTAATTCCGGGAAGGATTGCTCCAATAAAAAAAGCTCATGTTTCAGACCGTCGAGAGCCGCCTCGCTCAAAGTAATTTTGTCTAAAACATGATAGTTGTAGCGATGGAAATCAATTTCTTGTTTCAACTTCGCGATTCTGTTTTGCGCCTCAGTTTTATTCATAGCTTGATATTAGTAACGACGGATACAGCGCACAAAAATAATTTTTTCTTTAGCGTTATTGAGTTGAGTACCGTCATCGAACAGCTGCCACCAGACATTATTACCACAATCCGTACACTCACTGGAACTTTGGTAGTAGTTTTGATTGGCGCCACTGGGAGCAAAGCCGCCGACAATCGGCGTCGAGTTGGAACCGTGTTCACAGCCGTTGGGGTCCGGACCAACGGTATTATTCTCACAATAGTCGCTATTGCGCAATAAAGTATTCAGCTCATTTTTGGCCGGTAAATACCAATCGGAAAAACCATTAACCTCCAACTTATGGCAGAAAAAGGCCGCTTCATAGTTAGGATTGCCGGCCGGACGCATTTTCAAGGCGTTATAGCGACCATCGTCATCGCTGGAACATCCAACCGTGCCCGGAGGGACAACATTGTCCCAGGGCAGTATCAAAGTATCCGGTGCCGCGAAAGAATTGTCGCAATCGGTGCCGGTCGAATCAGAACAAGCGGAAGGCGAGGCCACTAGGGGCGGATTAACGGAAAAAAGAATTCCACCACCACAGAGAGATCCAATGGCGCAAAAATCATTGCAATCGGTATTGATGTCATAACAGAAACCAGAGTCTATGGTAACCGAAACATTTTTGTAGACCCCCACCGAGCGCACCATCGGATGATTGTTGGTATCCAAGGTACAAGTCAAGTAATAGTAGTAGCCGGCGTCCAACTGGGTTTCAAAAATTCGGACGCCGCAAGAAGTGGAAAAATCAAAATTATTCTTGCCCACCTCCCACTTCATTCGCTCCACTCCAGCCTCAGCCGCTAAACGCGCCTTAGCGGATTGCTGGTAGCTATCAGTGTTTTTAGTATTGAAAAAAGACAGGTAGCCGGCACCAAAAGCAATAATAAAAATACCTGTGAGGATTAACAGCGAAATTAGTAGAGCGCTTCCCGGTAATTTTTTAGCGATAATTTTCATAAACAAAATTAATTACAAACAATGTAGTGAGTAGATGGAGAAAGAGAATCGAAATGACAGTCGGCTGGAGCACCGTTAATAAAATGATCACTGCCTCGACCGCTAGCCCCTTCCAAACGATAAGTAACGCGCATGTAATCATCCACCCCATTATAGTTATTATCAACGAAGAAATGATAGGGCCACCAACCCGAAACGTTTTGACCGGCTGGTAAGTAATTATTGAGCGGAATATTTCGCATATAAACTATACCAGAATCGCAATTACTTCCAGCGCTATCCAGCTCATTAGGATAAGCGCCCAATTTGATACATTGGTCGCTTAAGGCCGGACAAACATTGCCCAAACAACCGACATATTGCGAACCACTCACATGAAACCGACCGTTATAGGACATATATTGATTATCAAAAAAGTAATAGCCATTATCAGCGTGCATTTTGTTGAGCGCTTTTTCAATGCTATGAACATCGGCCAATCTTTGATTATTATTTGCTTGGGGCAAAGTCAGACCAGCCGGACTAACACTGGTTTGAATATCCAGGGATGGTAAGTTGGGATTAACTTTAGATTTGACAGTCAAATTTATCGACAGAAGCGGTCTGATATCGCTGGCATCGTCGATTATAAATTTCAAAGCCTTAATATCAATTTTATCCGAACTTAAATACTGGGCCTCACCCGCTCGATCTAGCACCAGGCGATTAATGTTGTCACCATCAGCCTCAACGTAATAGGAAACGCAGCGACCAAAGCTATTTAAAAAATAAAGCGTAGTACCGTCCGTGAAGTAAGTGGTACCATCAGGAATCATACTACTGCACAGCGTGATGCCGGAAGTATTTTTAGCTGCGCCGGTGGCTTCTCGAGTCAAAACTTCCAAAAAATATTTGGAGTCATCCTGTAAAGAAGTTTCGGAATAATTACTGATTTGAGAACTGACCACAGATTGAAAAATCTGTGTCGCCGCCAAAACAATCACGGCAAAAATAGCCACTGAAACAATGACTTCAATCAAGGTAAAGGCTGATTTTTTAATAGTTCCAGTCATAAAGAATTGAGCTTAACTCCACTTGATAAGTTTGGCCTTGATCCGTCCACTCCACTAGAGAATCAATAGTGGAAGAAGCGGCATCGGTTGACTCAATGGTTATCATCCGACTAAAAATACTGTCAGGATAAGCGCCATTATGTTCATAAAAGCCGGCATCCGGCTCATCATTTACAATTTGCAACTTAGCCTCAGAAATACCGCCAACCGCCACCGGTTCAAAATTAGCCATATCGACGCGATACTTACCATTGCCCAAATATCTGTTCCAAGCAACCGGAGTGCTGGTAGTATTCTGAATGTAGTTAGTGTCTCGCACGTTTTTAATTAAATCCAAACCCTCGCGCGCCAGATTATAGGCCACTAAACTATTCTTGTTCAAATTCTGCGCCCGCATACTGTCCACGGTTACCGACAAAATACTAACCAGACCGACAGAAACGATAAACAAAACCACTATGGTTTCTAGCAAAGAAAAGGCTGTTTTGTTTCGACTGCTTAGACGCTTCATAAATCGGAAGAGATTAATCCGTAAGGATTAATGTAAATATTTTTAGAGCTATCACTACTAGCTTCGGTCAAAGTGATGGTAACGGAACCGCTATAAACTTGAGAGCTGTCAGCAAAAGCCGTTTTCAAAATACCCTGGTCGGAATAAAAAGAAATATTCATCGTGGAGCTCAAATCAATACTGGAAATACTAACTCCAGTCGGCAAATTAATTTCTCGTCCTCCCTTTAAAGTCTGCCCCTCATTAGCATCATAAATCTGATTGCCATTTAAATCAGCAAATAAAATATACTTTGATTCACCGGTATTGATATTAATCCCCCAACCGACAGGAGTTGTGGAGCCATAGTTTAGACCCGTGGCTCCCCTGGTTTGAGCCAGACGCAAATCGCGCATCAAAGCCGAAGTGGCATTGATTAACTGAGACTGAGGTTCACTGCCGTAATAGTTAGCTAAAAAAATACCGGAGATGAGGGCAATGATAGCTACGGTAATAATCAATTCTATTAGGGTAAAAGCGCTTTTTTTCATACCTATATTATATCATAAAGAAGCTAAAAAATCATCTCCTAAAGCAATCATTTTCAGCCTTTTGGCTTCGGTGTTGTCATTATAGCCGATAAGATGAAGCAGGCCGTGAACTAGGATAAAAAACAGCTCGGAATCCCGGCTTTTTTTGAGCTCCCGGGCCTGTCTCTCAATTGCCTTGATATCAATAATAATCTCGTTCAACTCCGTAAACGACAGAACATCAGTCGCTTTGTCGTAGCCCCGGTAGAGTTTATTCAAGGCACGCATTTTAGCGTCGCCGATAATAGCCACCGAAACCGAGAAGTCCTTCAACTTGTAGGCCAGCACAAATCTTTCAATGATGCGCTTCAGCTTAATGGTTGGAATTTTAGTTTTAGTCGTATTATTAATCTCAATCATATTTTTTTCTTGAGAGCCCGGCGCACCGCGCGCAGCAAACGATAGACCAGATACCAGAATGGTTTAAGAACCAAGTCAAAGGTGCCGGCATAGAGCACTTCTTCCCCACCGAAACCTTCCTTGAAGCGCGTCACTCCCGGCCACTTCTTTTCATCGACACCATAGAAGTCATAATATTTAAGACCCATGCCCTGCGCTTTTCTGATGGCAGTCCATTGGAGTAAATAAGGCGCCATTAAATTACGAAATTCGTTGGCAGAAGCGCCATGCAAATAAGTCGCCGTCGGGGCACAAAAAGAAAACAGGCCACCGGCAATCACTCGCCCCTGATATTCGGCTAAAACCAACTGGATAAAGTCGGGATCAAAGCTCGCCAAAGCGCGATAGTAGTGATCGCTGTGAGCAAAAAAATTATCTCGCTTAGTAGTCTCGTGCATCAGCACCAAGAATTCATTAATCCGGCCGTTGTCGATGGTAATTGTTACCCCCTTCTTCTCGGCCAAACGAATATTGTAGCGCGTCTTGTGGTGCATGGCGGAAAGTAATTCCTCTTCACTTTGATTTAAGTCTAGAATTCTGGTGCGAGCCGGCTGAACCGGAATAGTTTTGACGCCCTTCCCCTCCCAAGTGGAAGAACTGGGCTCGAAACGAACAAAAACTATAGTGCCATCAGCTTTAATTAGCGCTAAATCTTCGGCCTTAATGCGTGAGCCGTACAAATAATGTTTACGAAGCCAGAGGGATTTTTGCACAAAAAAAGACTGGCCGAACCGAAAAACGGCCGACTGATTTCCCTGCTGGAATTTACTCCAGGCCGGTGACTGCAAAAAAGAAGCCTCCGACTGGAATTTAGTCGATAATTCACTCATATTATCATTATATCATATTTATCAATAAAAGAGAGTCCATCCTCAAGTGACCTCTTCCGGCATGTTATCACCCTAAAAAATGAACCTCCACGCCCTTACGGATGTGGTATCCAGGGCTTACGCCCAAAAAAACCATGATTAATCATGGTTTTTTTATATTTCAAGCTTCGCTTGTCCGCTATCTTCCTTTTCTTGCA
>Ga0172375_10012535_pt1 | contig 10617 bp, 14 predicted proteins | sample LakKiv1m_FD_114537 | JGI IMG/M metagenome (GOLD analysis project Ga0172375, IMG submission 114537) | Freshwater microbial communities from Kabuno Bay, South-Kivu, Congo - kab_092012_11.1m | ecosystem: Environmental > Aquatic > Freshwater > Lake | place: Democratic Republic of the Congo...
CACGGATTTGCCTTGTTTGGAACAGGTCCTGGAACATTTGTGATGAACTATGACGCCTATCGAAGTGCAGGATTAAATATCACGGATTTTTGGAACACACATTTTGATCGAGCCAATTCGTTTTTCATGACATTGCCGTCCACAATTGGCTATGTTGGAACCGCTCTGTATTTTCTGTTTATTTTTTCTCTTGGTTTTTCAGCCATCGTCTATCTCTTGAAAGAAAAAAATGAACAAACATGGAAACACATCCTGGTTGTTTTCACGCCTTGGACGCTTTCGGTTGTGGCGATTTTCTTGTTCCCATCAAACATGAGTCACACCATTTTGTTCTTTTTGCTCTCAGGTGCACTTGTTTCGGTTTTTCCGCTCAAGCTCTACACCATGCCTCTTAAAGAATCCAAAGGCACAACGCTCGCCCTTGGATTTGCGTTTTTGTCTTTTATTTTGATTTTGTTTATTGGCATCTTTCTTTCTGCCGGACGCTATTTGGCCGATGTTTCATTTGCCAAAGCTATTCGTGCGGACCGAACCAAGGCGGATATTCAAACCATTGTTCGTTCCTTGGATCGCGCGGCAACACTTAATCGATTCCGTGATGATTATTATAGAAACTTGTCGCAGGCACTTTTATTTCGTGTGCAGGATGAAACAAAAAACGTTGATGCCAAACAAAACCTTACAGAAAGTTCAAGGTTATACATCCAGTCTTTGGTGGCTGCCTCGGTTAATTCTGCGGTTCAAGCAACACGTCTATCACCCAACAATGTGACCAATTGGATGAATCGAGGGTCTATTTATGAAGAATTGGTTCAGGCGGTTCCAAATGCGTCACGGTTTGCGCGTGAAGCCTATGAACAAGCAACCAAACTAGATCCGCAAAATCCATCGGTTTGGACCAAGCTTGGAAAAATCGATTTGGTCATGGCTGAGGAACAACGTTCGTTAACCTTGGCAAAAGATCAGAGTCTTTCAAAAACCGCAAAAATAGATTTGGCTGATGCACTAAATCGTGCGCAAGCTTCCTTTGAAAAGGCGATAGAGCTAAAAGCAAATTATGCACCAGCTCATTATCAACTTGCTATTACGTTTGATCGACAAGGAAAATTAGGACAAGCGATTCAAAAAATGGAAGCTGTGTTTCAATATAATCCGGATGATGTTGGGGTAGGATTTCAATTAGGCATGCTTTATTTGAGACGAAATACCCCGGAGGATGTGTCTCGTGCGCAAAAAGTGTTGGAACATGTGGTGGAACTCGTGCCATCGTATGTAAACGCCAGATGGTTTTTGGCAACTGTTTATGAAAAACAAAACAAATTAGATGCGGCAAAGATACAGGTGGAAAAGGTGTTGGCCCTGGATTCAAAAAACACCTTGGTTCAATCCAGACTTGAAAAACTCAAGGCCGGATCGGCATCGCAAAGTGTTCCAAACCCAGTTGATGAAAGTAAATAACAGGCTCATGCCTGTTTTTTCTTGCCAAATTTTTTGGTTTCGTTTAGGATGTCACTTGTGGAAATGAGATCCTGCATGAGCGGACAGAAGCAGCGTCGACCAACCTCTGAAACTCAACCTTCAAGACAAACATACCGCAAGGCCCAGTGCCGAGCATCATCTTGTTTGGAAAAAACGGCCGTCTCGGTCGTTTGGTTGGGAACTCTACAAACAGGAGGACACGATGCACGCACCGCAAACCACAGGATATCAGTTCGGATTCGGCGGTTTCTCCGCTCCCGAAGCCCCAAAGCCCATGGCACTTCCATCCGTATACGAGGAATTTCCTTGTGGGTGGAAGGACGTTTCCGAGGGGGACACGGAACGTTGGGTGCGAAAGCCAGATCTGGCAATCGCCTGAACATCATGACCACACGGCGCCGGGCCGACACCTCGTTGGCTTTACGCCGTCTCACAGCTCGCAAGGGCTGTTTTTTATTTTGCCAGCTTCTTCATGACCTTTGTGGCCTGCGTTGATTTGAAAAAGAAAAAGCCAACAATCAAAAAGGTCATGGCCGGAGAAAACCAGCTTGGAATTTCATGGCCGAAACTATCTGAGATCATGACCAATCCCAACAGCAAAATGGAATACATAGCTCCGTTTTTCAAGAACACATATTTTTTAATGCGTTCGATGTTACCGACTGTAAATTGGCGCAACACAATGGCTCCAAGTCCATTTCCAATCAAGATAAGCGGAACAGAAAGCGTAAACGCAAAGGCGCCGAGCACTCCATCAATAGAAAAGGTCGCATCGATCACTTCCAAAAACAGTATTTTCGAAATGTCTGACATGCCGGTTTTCATGAGCGTGCTCTCAGCTTTTTCCGCGTTTTGTTTAAATCCGTGGGTGATGAAAAAAGCGGTTGATCCAACCACGGCCCCAAAGGCCATTATTGGGTTCTGTTTCATCATGGTCCAGACAAGAACAGCAAGGATGATGGACACGGTTGAATAAAACCAGATGCCATTTTGCAAAAAGAATTTTTCATGTGGTAACCCGAAATGTTTGTCTTCCAAAAACAGCCAGTGAAAAAACAAAAAGATAAGAAAGGTTCCACCCCCGGCAAGTAAAACCGGCGCGGCTGTTTCCACAGCCTCCATGATGTGTGGGTTTCCGCTGAATGTGGCTGTGATGGCATCGATCGGGCCAATGCCTGGTGTGGCAAACCAGACAATGAGCCACGGGAGTAGCCCGCGCACAACAACAACCGCAGATAACAACCCCCAAAACAAAAACCATTTGCGCGCCTTGGCACTCATAGTGTGCAACACCTCGGCATTGATAATAGCGTTATCAATCGATGAGATGATTTCAAATAAACACAACCCAGCAATCGTGATAAGAATGGAAAAGATGGTCATACGCAAGAAAGTATATCTGAGTTTGATTATCTTGAGAATTTTTTGATTTCAAGGTATGGTGAATGCGCTATGAATATTCCAAATTGGCTTTTGTATCTTACGAATAATCAAAAAGAATCAAAACATGAGGTTGGGTTTGATGTGGCGTTTTTGATTTTGAATACAGTCGCGCTTGTCCTTGGCTCGTATTTGTTTTGGAAATACGGAGAGCCACAATGGATTCCTGTTTTGGGAATTGAGTACATGTGGGCGATCGACAATTTGCGCCACAACCGACCATAAAAAACACCGGGCATATCCCAGTGTTTTTATTATGTGTTGCACCACGCGTGCGTTTTTTATGTATTTGTTCCGCTTATTCCAAACAGTACTTTTATTTTGTTCCTGTCTTTATGTTTCATCTCAAATCCTGAATTGGTTGAAAAAATATAAACGTGTTTCATGATCCAAAATCGCAAATAATATCCCTTCACTATTTCTGGTTTGATAAATTTTGGAAGGCGATATTCTGTATCTCCTGTTTCGATTTCCGTTGATAAAAACGTCTCATTGCCAAAACCAATTTCTGCAAAAACTTTTTCCATAAAAATACAAAGATGTTACTTTGCCATTTCAAGAATCGATGCAAGCGCAACGGGCAGCTCGGTTGTTCCTGTCCTTCCGGAAAAGTGCCCCTTTGCCTGTTCAATAATGATTTTTGCGCCAAGTTTTTTCGCGTACTCTTCTTGGTTATCGATTGGTACGTATGGATCATTGTCTGAAAAAATCGCAATGCATGTATTCAAATGTGATTTAACTTTTTCCAAATCAAGAGGTGTTTTTAACCATTCATCTGCTACACTTCGAACAACATCGTCATCTTCTAAATTTGATAATTCTTTTAAGAAACCGGCAACAAATACAGCTCCTCCAACTTTTATGTCTGTTGGTAAACGTTCTAAATATCTGATGATGGTCTGGCATCCCATGCTATGTCCAACAAAATACGTATGTTCATCCGGCATACCAACGGCTGATTCCAGCGCAGGAACCCAGTTATTGATGCGAGGTTCTTCTGCTTTTGGCAGTTGAGGCACAAAAACAACGAATCCACGATTTTCTAATTCTGTTTTTAACCAAGGAAACCATCCTTCTTCAGGATAGCCGTCCCAGCCGTGAGCAATAAATACTCTTTTTTGCATATATTTAGTTTTTTGTTGTCCGTATGGTGGACTACATCCATGTGAATTGGAACGAGATTATTTCAGAATTGATAAGAATACGGTTTTTAATTCCTCAACATTCTGGTACTTCTTTTTTATTATATTTGGATTTCCATCAATCATAGCTGAAAGTTTCTTAATCCCATCATCACGGTATATACAAACAACTTTTTTCTTCAAACTCTCTGCTTTGGCCACTTCATATCCAACTCCTAAACTTGGTGTCGTTACTTCTGCTACGATGACATCCGCCTCATTTAACCAATCAATATCACGACGATATATCTCACTGCTGTTTTTCAACTCTCCCATTTCTGTTAGGTTTTTGTCGGATATGTGTTCGGTTAATACGCCACCATATTGAGAAAGAAGCTGGATAATTTCTCCATACAATTCTTTATCTTCTCGACCGCCCCTTATAGAACCCGCAAAATATATTTTCATAATCAAGAAATAGTTTCAACTATTATCGACTTTGGTGGGGGCTATTACGCAAGATTCGAACCGTCAACCAAAGGGTTGGTAATGAAAAGGATGACTGTCGATGAATATTTAGCACATCAGCCAGAGGAAGAAAAGGCTGATTCTAAGCAAATTTCAAGCGTTTTGGACTCCGAAGCGGAGGTCTGGAATCGAGTCTGGTGGCGGCTTTTGGATGAGCAGTTTTTGGGGTGGTATATCTGGCTTAAGGACAATTTGGTAGAAATTAGGGAGTGGGCGGAGGAGGTGAAGTCGGTAGTTATCAAAATATCCGAACAAAATTGATATGTTGTGCTTAAGATTCTTTTTTATCGACAGCGTAATCCGCCTCACCAGACTTTATTCCTCTTTTGCCTATGTTATAAGCCCAACGTGGTATTTGAAGGGAGCTTTGGTTGAGTTTATCTTTTTGTTCAGAAAAATATTTTAATCTCTCAGTCAAAACTTGTTCCGATTCATCCCTCCAGCAATCTATTGACCAAAAAATACGAATTTTATTCATCAAAGAGTCGTAATGATTGCCAGCGTTCATATGTGCACTTGATTTCTCGTTTGGATTCAAAAAGGTTTACGCCAGACAATGCTGCTACCACAATCGAACAAATTCCTGCAATGATATGCTGAGGATCAAATTGAGCAAGAGCAGAAGCTCCTGCAATGGCAGAAATTAAAACCATTGGAATACCAATCCATAAATGAAAATTATTCCAGAAATGTGCGGCGGCAAAATGCCCTTTAGATGAATATAAAAGCCCTTCTTCAATACGTTTTGACTCCTTTATGATTTCATTCTTTGTCTTAGAAACTGGGGTTTCTGCGGTAACTAATTGTATTGGTTCAATTTTATCCATAAGCTGGGAAATAATTACCAAATATTTTAATCCACATATCGACAGCATCCTTTGTTAACCCTCTTCTTTCAAAGTCCTCAGCTTTAATTGATCTATCGTATGCAAGTTGAAACTTTGTAACAGCCTGATCAATTTTTTCCTGAGTATTTAAGTAATTACCCATATCGCTATCATACCCAGAAGGATCGAAATTCTGTTGTGAAATTAAGGCTCTTCCTTTATCGAAAAAAAACCTGACTCCTGATGAAAAATCAGAAATTGTCACCCCATTAAAAGTTTGTATCGCCAACATTTCGAGATGAAATGAGCTAAAATACTGATCGCAATTTTTATTCCACGCTTTGATCATTTTTACTAATGGCACCAAATTGCCACTATGAAGCTTATTTGCCGCAGTCATTATCTCTATATGTTTCTGTGGGTCAGTTGGAATCCAGCTTGAATCTATTGAGTTCGGAATTAGAAAACCACCTACGTTACGATAAAAACTTGGGACAACATCAACAACAAAATCTGTGAATCTTATTGTTACTGCTTGCCCATTTCTGCTTATATCTGGCGTTTTTGTATAGGTTCTGAGAAGTGCTCTTTTTACTAAATCTAAAAGTCCCGCCTGCCCGCCATTTTGACCATTGTTATAGTTATTAAAATATTTTGGATCTAAGACAATAAATATATCTACATCCGCCTCTGATAATGGAGCAATCATTGTGTTTCTGGAATATGATCCCGCTAGAAATGAATCCAGAACGGTAAGTTCCTTTTCAACAACATCTCTGACATTGTTTTGGCGAGTAGAAACAGTTGAGGCTTGTAATCCAGTAATTTTTAGATTTTGTTTGAACTTGAGAAATGATTGTGGAATTGTATTAGCCATATTACTGCGCAATTATTAATACCTCCTTAGAGCTCCCTGTACTAAGTACATATTTATAATTCAGTTTTTTTACCTCAACCGACTTTTTGTGTTTTTTGAGCATATCAACCAACTCATCAATTGTCGGTGTCCCGTCGTCTCTGTAAGAGACGACCAGAATTGAGTTTTTAAACTTATCGAACAATCTCTCAAAGGCACTGTGTATCTCACCTTTATTACACCATTCGTTTTTCCCGTTTTTTATTCTTTTATGTTTGGATTTTGGATCTATTAAATTAGGCCATTGATCATAAAACACCAATCCTTCAAGAAAATGATAGAAGTCAAAATAATTTACTCCAAGCCCTTTGGCTGAAATATAAGGTGTATCTATGTAAACAAGATCAACTTTAGGTACGTTAATATCAAAAACATCCGAATGACTTGATAAATTATCTACCCCATTATCAAACACAGCATTATTCGCCTCTTCTACAAATTTCTTAAAATGTTCTTCGAAAGGAGTGTCCCATGTTTTCTTATTTCCAAAACTACGTTCTACCTCCGCAGTCCTGATGTACAAATTTTTCCTATGAAAAAGATTGTAAGGCCTCTTAATAATGCAGGATTGGAATAAAGCGTAGAAGGCGATGGCCTGTTTGTAAGTATCGTCGATATTTCTAATATTGGTTACAATAATGTCCAACCATTGATTTTCTACATCGGTAAAATATATATCCTTGAAGGTATCAAAAATGAAAGTAGGATACTGAATATAGGGGTATCTTTTTAGAATATTCTCAACGTCACTATCACTCAAAGCAACATCTTTGTTTTCAATTAAGGCAATACCAACATAATGATTAAATTTGAGAGAATCATTATATACAACTCGTTTGCCTTTTTTCTTAAACATATAGCCTACGGAACCAGTACCGCCAAAAGCATCGAGTACAGAATCAAACTTCAAATCCTTCGTATAATAATCAATCCAATCAAGAATTTTATATTTACTACCCTGATACCTAGTCGACGGCAAAATACCAGCATTTTTTGTAGGCTGTTCCTCAAAAAGTCGAGTTTGCTTTTCTAGGAGTTTGGGCATGTCAAATGTTAGTAATATTTCTGTACTTCAAATACTCTCTAAGGTTGGTATAGGGGGGATTCTTTAGCTTTGCACTATGCGCCATTTCATTCGTCATGTAATTCATCCAGAAATCATCAAATACTTTCACTCCTAATTTTGTAAATGGGCCAAGTCCATCTTTTAATTCGTTCATTTTTACACAGGAGCCTATATTTTTCGTATTTCCGCTTCCAGGGCGATCTTTTGCAATACGATATTTTTCCTGAACAATAAAATCAAAATCCTTTACCACTGACAAAATGTCTTCTAAGTCATCAATCGAATAGACCCTGTTTTCATCAATCAGGTTTTCTTGCTGAGTGTAAATAACCCCGAGGATATAATGCTTATCATATTCCTGATATGGAAAGGTTATATTTTTCTTCGAATCTCTGTACCTGAAATAACCTGTAAACGCCCCCAAAGTGAAACCAGAAACGACCGTGTCACTTTTTCTATATGTACTTTTTAAATCCAAGGCGATCTTCTTTTTGTCCTTAGTTATAAATGTGACATCAGGATAATGATTTTGCTCAGAGGAAAGAACCATTTCATAACCATTTTCCTTTGCAAATTTCTGTAAAACAGGAAACATCATCAACTCAATAATCTTAGAAACAACTTTTGTATCTACTGATATTGTATAAATATTTTTAGCCGCATCTATAAAGCCTTTTACAGACCAATCGCCATTTGGCGTTGCAAGTACTCTTCTGAAATCCTCTGTGTGCCTCAGGAGGCTATTTTGAAAATTGTCTTGTTGCATATAATTATTTTATTAATTCATCCAAAGTAATTCCCAGCCCAGCCGCGATCTTCACAACCGTCTCAATCGACGGATTTTGAACTGCTCCTGATTCAATTTTTGCTAGAGTCGGGTATGGAATATCGGCCTTCTTAGCAAGCTCATCTTGTGTCATGTCTTTCTTAGCTCGCCACGCCTTTATCTTTGATCCAATTGTTTTTTCTTCTATCATAAGTGGGTGGTAATTCTTGGTTACATTATATCAATTCTACAACCTTCTACAAGACCACATCCTCACAAAATTTTAGGCTAAGTTCGAACCACGAACCAAAAGGTCTTTTCGCCTTAATCTAAGCCACAAATTTTTCTAAACGCAGTCAAACTGACCAAATGGTTTCTCCAAAGTTCGAACCGCATCAACTCCAACAAAACCGCTAACAAATACAATAAATAAGCCACTTTCAAGCAAAACAAAAATCCCTCCGAATTGGAGAGATTCTTATGGTGGACCCTAGCGGGATCGAACCGCTGACCTTCTCCATGCCATGGAGACGCGCTACCAGCTGCGCTAAGGGCCCGTATGAATTTCTTGTTCTTGGACAATCTGATCTATGATTTTTTTACTTTTCCATCTTTTTAATTTTGTCTCCATTTTTTTGGCATCTTCGATCGACCTATATTCTTTTTGAAAAGCAATCTTCCAAGGAACACCATTTTTTGTTGATATTGTTTGGCCTCGTTGGTGTTCATCAAAACGTCGCACAATGTCTTCTGTGCTTCCGATGTAGTATCGCGAAGTTTTTTCACTTTGAAGAATATATAAGTATCCTGTCATAGTTGAAACCGCTGACCTCCCCGATGTCCATCGGGGCGCGCTACCAGCTGCGCTAAGGGCCCGTAAACGATTTGCGCTCTGAGGATACCTAATTATCAAAAATCAATCAATATCTCGACAGGTTGATGATTCGCCGCTATACTCTTTTCACTATGCTTCAAGTCGGTATTGTGGGTCTTCCAAACGTTGGAAAATCCACCCTTTTTAAAACCCTCACCAAAAAGCAGGTCGACTGCGCGAATTTTCCGTTTTGCACCATTGAACCAAACATTGGGGTTGTGGAAGTGCCGGATGAACGCTTGCAGGCCTTGGCCCAAATTTCAAAATCGGAAAAGATCATTCCGACGGCTATTGAATTTGTGGACATTGCCGGATTGGTCAAAGGCGCTCACAAAGGCGAGGGGCTTGGAAACAAATTTTTATCAAACATCCGTGAGGTGGATATGATTGTGCATGTGGTGCGCGCATTTGAAAACACAGATGTGCATCATGTGGAAGGAATCATTGATCCAAAGCGAGATGTTGAGACCATTGAAATTGAATTGGCCATGGCAGATATTGGTTCGGTTGAAAAACGTCTCGCGCTTGTGCAAGGAAAGATGAAAGCCGGCAAAACAAAAGAATTAGAACTCGAAGAATCGGCTTTGAAAAAAATGTTTGCGGTTTTAGAGCAAGGAAAAATGGCAAACACAGCCGACCTTTCCGAAGAAGAAGAAAAAACATTGTTCGATTTCGCACTCCTCACACGCAAACCGATTTTGTATGTCGTAAATGTGGATGAAAAAACCGCGGCTGATCCAAACTGGATTTCACCGCTTGGCAATGAACGCATGGCATTGCCGCTTTCCATCAAAGTTGAATCTGAAATTGTGGAAATGCCGCCTGAGGAACAAAAAGAATTTCTGGAAGCCCTCGGACTTAAGATGTCTGGCTTAGATCGCATGATCAAAAAATGTTACGAGCTGCTTGATTTGATTACCTATCTCACGTCCGGTCCGCAAGAAACGCGCGCCTGGACCGTGAAGCGCGGAACAAAAGCCCCACAAGCCGCCGGCGTTATTCACACAGATTTTGAAAAAGCCTTTATCCGAGCCGAAATTATCAATTGGAAAGATTTTGTGGAATTGGGAGAAGTTGGAGCAAAAGAAGCCGGGAAGTTACGAGTGGAAGGAAAGGAATATGTGATCCAAGATGGCGACACGTGCCATTTCCGTGTCGGAGTGTAAATCAAAAACAGGGGATTACCCTGTTTTTTTGATTCTTACAATTTCGCGTGCGGTTTGTTGATCGCTTCGGCGATAGATCCACTGTGCATCAAGCACAAGTCCGGCGGCTTCGATGACTTTTTTGAGCGGTAGTTTGAATATTTCATTTTTTACAACGAACGCAGGAAAGGCGATGACCATAGTTCCATCTGTTTTCAGTTTTTTGGATAAAGCCTTGAGGGAGTCTTCATAGATTTTCATGAGCTCAACTTTAAGCGTATCAAGGCTGGCACGATCGAACCCATGTTTTGCGGGTCCGAGATAAGTTTCCCCCACCATCACATCAACCGGATGTGTGATAATTTTTTGAATCTCCTCGGCTTTTGAAACATGAAATTCAATTTGTTCTTTTGGAGTAACAGGTTTTAAAAATTTCTGTTCATACAGCCACTTGG
>Ga0172375_10012537_pt1 | contig 10616 bp, 10 predicted proteins | sample LakKiv1m_FD_114537 | JGI IMG/M metagenome (GOLD analysis project Ga0172375, IMG submission 114537) | Freshwater microbial communities from Kabuno Bay, South-Kivu, Congo - kab_092012_11.1m | ecosystem: Environmental > Aquatic > Freshwater > Lake | place: Democratic Republic of the Congo...
CTCTTAGGCGTGGTTGAAAGGTCAAGGGTCGTAGGCCGGTTATGATGTCTGTCGGTGAGTATATTTGAAGTGATTCTGTGTGGCTTATGTGTGGCTTTTTCTGCCGACACCATGCAATAAGGGCAACTCTATGCAACTCTAACTCAATCTTTTAGCCATGCGGAGAAAATCAGGCGCTCACCAAGCACTTTTTCATTCCTCGGCCTCCACCGGCTCGGCGGCCTCTTCACGATGGGTTTTTGGTTTTCTTTCCGTATTTCCTGATGAGGTCCTCCACGGCTTCAAGGTAGAGGTCCTTCAACGTCTTCTCGTGCTCGATAGCGATGAACTTGAGCTTCTTCAGAACGTCGGGACTCAGCCGGAAGGAGGTCTGTTTCTTTTCCATGGGTTCAAGAGATACCCGAAAATTTCACGGGTTACAAGCAAGATCGTCTGTTTTTGGTTGAAAAAGGTAGCAAAATATATTAAAAATACGGTAACAAAATATGAAACGCGATCCCGCCTTGATTCAAGGCTGTTTTCGGATCTTCGCTCTTGTTAGCTGTGATCTTTTATGCCACCCTCGCATCGGAATGACGTTTGGGAATTCGCCTCCAGGGGAAACGAGATGAAGGATGTTAAGCTGACGGCCACCTATTTCCTGACCACAGACCACAGGAAAAGCAGATTGGATCAACCGGTTCTGTTCAACAAGGCAACGGGGCAGGCCTACCTCCCGAATGAAGCGTTCGTCGCCTATGAGACATGGCCGATCATGCCGGCCACCCAGGTCGTCACCAAAATGGCCACCTGGAGAAACTTCTCCGGGGAAGAACGTTACTTCATTGAACGTTTCCTGGGGATTTAGCGTCAGGGACCCGCGCCGGCACAAAAGCCAAGAGTCGAGGGGCTATCCTCCCGGTAATTTTCTTCCCGCCTTCCTCCCAGTGCGTACTACGCCTCGACCTCCACATCACACAATATTTATGGATATGCATCTCCCCTGACCTCAACATAGTGTATTAATAATAAAATATGATAGTTAAGTTTAATTTATTGACATATATGGTAAAATATGTAAAATTATATGCCATTTCTAGCAGTCATTCTACTAGGGCGCATGAGGATACAGTTTTGGAAACCAACCAGTTGAAACAGGTCCGAGAAAGCCTTCTCATCAGCAAATCAGAGTTGGCCAGGAAAGCAGGGGTGTCCCTTTTGACGATCGGCAGGATCGAGAGAGGCCTGCCGTCCAGAAATGAAACCAAGAGGAAAATCCTGGCTGCCCTCGGGCTAAGACCTTCCCAAAAGGACACCGTCTTTACCAGAAATTAGCCGCCGGGACAAACGCACAACCATGCAGCTTGTGGACTGGCTAGGCTTGTGCCAAAGGGAGCTGTCGATCCGGCAGAGATCAAATGGGCCGTGCTTGGGCCCGCGGAGGAATCCTTCATGACCTATGCTACGAGTCATCAGAGATGGGTCAGCGACACAGCAAAAGACCCCTCGCGCTTTCTGAGCAAGAGCAGAGCATTAAGATCTCTTCGTGAAACTGAAACCCTCAAAGAGCCTCAAGTCAAGGAACGAGGCCCTGATGACTGCTTCGGACGGTTCTTCGAATCCATGAAACATCGGGCCGAGCCCCTTCCGACCGCAAGAGGAAGGGAGACCTATTGGGCCTTTATCAGGAGCGTATCCTTTCTGACCGAATCGCGAGACCCTTACACCGCAGGCCATCAGATAAAGGTCTCTGAGCTTGCGGAGCGCATTGCCCGGGAAATGGGATTGCCTGCCGGCATGATCGAAGGGATCAGGGTTGCAGAAATTGTTCACGACATGGGAAAACTGTCCGTGCCGCCTGAAATCGTCACAAAGCCAGGAGCCCTCACGCCTTTCGAATTCTCAATTATCAAAGAACACCCGGGAAAGGCGTTCGAAGTGCTCAAAGAAATCGATTTCCCGTGGCCAGTGGCCGAAGTGGTGCTTCAACACCATGAACGACTCGACGGATCCGGATATCCTTTTGGGCTTAAGGGACAGGACATTCGGTTGGAAGCTCGCGTATTGGCGGTTGCCGATGTGGTGGGAGCTATTTCAAGCCACAGACCCTACCGGAGAAGCCTGGGAATTGAGGCAGCCCTGAAAGAGATCGACGAGAACAAGGGGGTTTTCTACGACGCCGACGTGACCCGGGCCTGCGAAAAATCTCTCAGAGGTCCCACCCTGCGGGTTGCCGTCGTCTGATCAGGGTCACTCCAATCGTGCGGACTTGTCGTCGTAGCGGGAAGAGAAGACGGCCGCCTTGCCGGAGAAAACGTTACAGTGGGTCAGGACATGCTCTGCCACTTCTTTCCTCTTCCCAAGCTCCAGAGCGTTGAACGACTCCACAAAGTCGCCTTCATCAAGAATCGCAGAGAGAATGGCCCAGATTTCCCCGGCTCGCATGTCCGGTTTCAAACCCAGCTTGTCTTTTTTTGAAGCCCCTTCAAAGACCTCCCTGGCCTCTTTCAACACCGCTTCGAGATTCTGCCGGATGCCTTGGACTTCGGATTCCAGGGCTCGATAGGAGGAGCAGGATGGAGTGAGAAAGCAGGTTGTTTCAAAAGAGGAAAGCCTCAGCCTGATCCCGACCCGCACTTCCGGCTTTTTTCCCTCTCCTTTTCCGGTTTGAGTGGAGAGTTCAAAGATCCTGTCCATGCGCCTAAAGCTCCAGCTCGCTCATTTCCATGGCCGCTTCAATGACCATGGCTGAGCCCTTTGCCCCGGCCAGCACTTTGCATTCCGCAGCCAGGTCCGTCACCTGGAGATCGGTCCTCGCTGGATCGTGATGGGTCAGGATGAGTCTCTTCACATTGGCTTTATCGGCCATTTCGAAAGCCGCTCCGTAGTCTGAGTGGCCCCAATTGCGGCGCTCTTCGATTTCTCGCGGGGTATATTGGGAGTCGTGGACCAGGATGTCCGCATCCTTGCAGAACTTGATATGATCCTTCGGGGTTCTCCCCTTGCACCGGTCCTCCCGGAGTTCGTTGTCCGTCATGAACACGAAAACCTTGCGGCCTTCTCTGAACCGGAAGGCAAATCCGCCCTGGGGATGATGGAGAGGTGCAGCGCTGATTCGCGCGCCGTCCACCTCAAGGTCCCCCTTCCGCAATTTGTCCAGGTAGGTGATTTGAGCTTTGAGGTCCGCGAACTTGACCGGGAAAAACCCGTCTCCTCTTTTATTGTCAAAGGTGCTCCTGAGACCGGTCATGCAGGTGGTGTAGCCGTCTATGTTCAGGTGGGTCGAAGCCTTGTAAAGGGGACCGAAATAGGGAAAGCCGAGAACGTGATCCCAGTGGATATGAGTGATGAGAAGGTGAATATCGAGCAATTCCCTTTCGGCCGACAACTTGTCGCCAAGAGCCCTGATCCCTGTCCCGGCATCGATGATGATGACGCGCCCGCTCTCCAGGGTGATCTCGAGACACGTTGTGTTCCCGCCGTAAAGGATGGTGTCTCTACCCGGAACCGCAATGGAGCCGCGTGTGCCCCAAAACTTGATTCTCATAAACCCTTCCCCGGGACAACGTCATTCAGGCTTCTTTGGGATAGACAGCCCGCCAAGAATGTGTTTAAATTCGAACCGATAGAAGTTTAAGACAAGAGCCGTCCTGCTGTCAATTCAAAAGAGCTGCCGGCTGACCCCATGACCACCAACCGAGAACCCTCATACTTCAAGCGGATCAAATGGTTCCTTGTCCCGTTCTTGGTTCCCCTCCTCCTGGCGAGCCCTGTCCCGGCCGCCGAGCCTAATGCGTATGTTGCTGTACCCGGGCTCATGGACCTCCGAACCACGTTCAGCGACGGGTTCCACAGTCCTGAAGACCTCGTCACACTGGCCCGATTGAGAGGATTCCGCGTTCTTTTTTTCAACGACCACCACAGGATAAAACTTTCTTATGGGATACCTCCGTTCAGGAGCCTTCTCAAATACAGCAAGGAATACCCGTCCATTATGACCTACGGCCCCCAGGCCTACCTTGGTGAAATATCCCGGCTGTCCAGGATACATCGCGACATGATCCTTGTGCCTGGTTCTATCATCTCTCCCTTTTACTTCTGGTCCGGTTCATGGTTCAGCGGCGACCTCACTGTTCACGAATATGACCGAAAAATCCTGGCTTTCAACCTGACGAACGCAGAGGATTACGTGGGGATTCCTGACGTGGAAAGCGGCTTTTCCCTGAAACACACGGGCAAGCGTCTTCCCGGCCTGCTCTTGTTCATGATCCCCTGGGTTGTTGCCCTCTTCCTAGCCATGAAATGGAGAGGCAAGCGCCGTCTGGCCGGCCTTGCAGTCGTGATCCTCTCTTCACTCGCCATCCTGGACTACAATCCCTTCAGGGGCTCGGCCTTCACCCCCTATGGAGGGGATCAAGGCATGGCCCCTTACCAGGAAACGCTCAACCATATCCATGAACGGGGCGGATTCGCTTTCTGGAACTACCCGGAGCAACGGTCCGGAGTACGGAAGCACGGACCTGTCAACGTAAGCACCCTGCCCTATCCCGAGGTGATTTACGAGTCCAGGGACCACACAGGATTTTCCGCTATCTATGGGGACAACATCACGGCGACCGACCCCGGAAAACACTGGGACCGGGCCCTGAGAGACTACTGTGAGGGGAAGAGAGAAAAACCGCCGTGGGGCATTTCGACATCGGACTTCCATGAGGACGGCAGGTTGGGGCTCAAGCTGGGAGCTTTCCCCACCACGTTTCTGGTCAAGGAACTCTCCAAGGCCGCGATCCTAGATGCGATCCGGCAAGGCAGGATGTACTGCTCCCGCGGTGACGGAAAGTCCTGGCCTCAACTGGACGATTTCAGTGTCCTTGGGCCAAACGGCGACCAAGCTCAGATGGGCCAAACCCTGATCACGGACGGTTTCCCCGTGATCCGGTTCCGGGTCTCTTACCGAGGAGACGAAAAAGTCCCTATGACGATTCACGTCATCAGGGGCGGGGCTCTTCTCCGAACCGTGAGCGGCAAAACCCCCCTGGAATTCGAACTCCCTGACGAGGGGGCTCCCGTTGGACGGATGACCTACTATCGTCTGGTGGATTCCAGGAAGCACCTGACGTCGAATCCCATATTCGTGAAGCGACAAAAGTGAGACGCATGTGATATAGGTACTCTATGTGCGGCATTTGCGGAAAAATCGATCTCACCGGCAAGGCGGTGCCTGTAGCGCTTCTTCGAAGCATGGCCGAGTCCTTTGCCTACAGAGGGCCCGATGATGAAGGGTTTTTTTCGGACGGCCCCGCAGGCCTGGGCCATCGTCGTTTGAGCATTATCGATCTTTCCCCTGCCGGACGCCAGCCCATGAGCAACGAGGATGAGAGCCTTCAGCTTGTCTTCAACGGCGAGATTTATGATTTCGCGGAAACAAGGAAGGAGCTTCTCTCAAAGGGCCACGTCCTGAAGAGCCACACCGACGCCGAGACGGTCCTGCACCTTTACGAAGAGGGAGGCGTGAGCTGCCTCAAACGCCTGAACGGCATGTTCGGTTTTGCTCTCTGGGATGCGCGCCTCCAGAGGCTCTGGCTCGCGAGAGACCGCCTGGGCAAGAAACCGCTTGTCTACTACCGGGACGCGAAACGGTTCCTCTTCGCTTCCGAGATCAAGGCCATCCTTGTGGATCCGGACGTCCCCCGAGAGATCGACTTCGAAGCGCTCGATCTCTACCTTACCTTGAATTACATTCCCGCGCCGCGGACGATTTTCAAGAACATCCGGAAACTGCCGCCGGCGCACCACCTGCTCCTCGAAAAAGGGAGACTCTCCGTTCAGCCTTTCTGGGACATTCCCGCGGTCGGAGGGGAACCGGAGACCTCCGTACGGTCGGATTCCTTGACATGGGATCAGTGCAAAGAGAGGCTCAGGGCTCTTCTCCAAGCCGCTGTCGGACGCCGCCTCATTGCGGATGTCCCTTTGGGAGCCTTTCTCAGCGGCGGATTGGATTCCAGCATCATCGTCGCCCTCATGGCCAGGCAATCCGATCGGCCCGTGAAGACCTTCTCCATCGGATATGAGGATCTCCCTTTCTTTGATGAAACGCGTTATGCCCGGGAAGTAGCGAAATGGAACAGCACCGAGCACCATGAGTTCAAGCTGGGGTACAAGGACATCCTCGACGCCTTCCCCAAGGTCCTGGCCATCCTTGACGAGCCTTTTGCGGATTCTTCGGCGGTTCCCACGTACATTGTTTCCAGGGAAACCAGGCGCCACGTGACCGTGGCCCTTTCCGGGGACGGAGGGGATGAGCTCTTTGCAGGGTACAGGATGTACCTGGGCGAGCGTTGGGCGGAGCATTACGCCAGGATCCCCAGGGCTCTTCGCGACCGACTGATCGCACCCTTTGTGGGAAGGCTTCCGGACGCAAGGGACAAGCCGGGTCTCGAATTGGTCCGGAGGGCGAAGAAATTCCTGCGTGGGATGAGTCTCGCCTTTCCCGAACGCTTTTGCGGGTGGCGGGAGATATTTCCCTACCCCACGCGGCAGAAGCTGCTCAGGCAGGCTCCTGAGAAGAATGGCTATCTCGATTCCATCCGGCAAAGCGTGGAAGACAAAGAGAGGCTTTTCCCGCAAGACCGGATCAACCTCATGCTCTATCTGGACGTGAAAGGATTGCTTCCCGGGGACATGCTCACCAAGGTGGACCGCATGAGCATGGCCAACTCCCTGGAGGTGCGAGTTCCCTTTCTCGATTCCACGCTGGTCGAGTATGTTTTCAGTCTGAAAGGCTCTGCCAAGTTGGGGGCATGGAAGGGGAAACGCATCCTCATCGAAACCTTCAAGGACCTCCTGCCCCCTCTTCTTCACAACCGGCCCAAGTGGGGATTTGAAATGCCCATCGGCGCCTGGTTGAGAAAGGAACTCAAATTTCTTGTCGAGGAGTATCTCCGCAAAGACCGGATCGAGAAGCAGGGGATTCTTGACCCCGGAATCATCCGTGATCTGGTCACGACTCACATGAACGGCCGCCAGGATACGTCATGGGAGTTGTGGAACCTGATCGTTTTTGAACACTGGTATGGAACGTACATCGGGTAACGGCTCACGGGACAAGCAAAAATAACGATGGGAGTTCACCGTTCACCGACCCCCGTTCACGGAACAAAAACGTGGAGGCTCTTCCGTGCACCGTGCACCTCCGCGATCAGGCCGCTGAGGGTCGCCATGGCCCTTGTCATGGTCCTGCCCCTCAGCGGTTGCCAGGTGAGCTACCTCTTTCACGCCGCAGCAGGCCAGTTTCGATTTCTCTATCATGCGGTCCCAGTGGAAGAGGTTCTTCAGCAGGACTCTTTGCCTGAGGCCGAAAAGAAACGCCTTGCTCTCGTCTCCCGAATCAAGGAGTTTGGGGAAAACGAGCTGGGCCTCAAGAAATCCAACAGCTACGAAACCATCAATTTGAAGACCCAGTCTCCGGTCACCACCGTGTCCGCTGCGCCGAAGGACAAGCTGACCCTGGTGACCTGGTGGTTTCCCGTGGCAGGGCGCGTCCCATATCTGGGGTTCTTTGATCTGGAAGCCGCAAGGCAAGAAAAGGAAAGGCTCGCGGCCGAAGACATGGACACCTTTGTAGGAACTGCCCAGGCCTACAGCACGCTTGGGTGGTTCAAAGATCCCCTGACCCTGAACCTGATCCAGGGCTCTGACCTCAACCTTGTTGAGACGATCCTCCACGAGATGACCCACACCACCCTCCATGTCAAAGGCCAGGGAGAGTTCAACGAAGGCCTGGCGCAGCTGATCGGGAAAAGGGGAGCTCTCCTCTTCTTTGAGAAAACCTTCGGCCCTTCGCATCCGGCCACCCTGGAAGCAAGGGATTCGATCAGCGATGAAGTGCTTTTCTCCTCCTTTCTCGTCTGTCTCCTCTCCGAACTGGATGCCCTCTACGAGGATGCGCAACTGCCCTATCTCGTAAAGCTTTCCGAGAGAGGAAAGATCTTTGCCCGCTACATGGAGAAATTCAATGCAGTCAGGGACCGGATGAAGACCCGGCGCTTTGACGCTTTCGGTCAAGGGGGCCTCAACAACGCCTACTTGATGTCCGTGGGCCTCTATCATCGCCACTACGCCCTGTTTGAAACGGTTCTGGCGCGAAAAGAGCACTCCCTCAGGGAAGTCCTCTTTTTCTTTCAGGCATTATCCAGAGAGAAAGACAACCTTGTGGACAAAGCCCGTGAATGGGTCGGCCTTCAGCCGACACGGGACAGGGGAGACGCCTCTCAAGGCCCGGCCGAACCGACCCGGACGAAAGAGATGGCTTTTCAGGACAGGATACTGTAAAGAGGAAAAGATATGCAACGCACCCCCCCTGAACCTTATAACAAGTACATCAAGGCTCTCATGGATATCAGCCAGGCCATTACCTCAGATCTGTATCTGGAGGATATCCTGAAGCTCATTGTCATGGTCACCGCCAAGGTGACCGGGATGGAGATCTGTTCTTTATGGCTGATCGATGAAACCGAAACCCCCCGAAAAATACGGCTTAAGGCCACCCAGGCCATTGATCCCGATTACGTCAAAGACCGATCCCTCAACATGAACGAGGGCGTGGTCGGCTATGTGGCCACCCACAACCAGTCTCTCATTATCAGGGATGTGCTCAAGGAGCCCCTGTTCAAAGAGAAGGAAATGGCCAAGAAGCTTGGCCTTGTGTCCATGGTCAGCGTTCCCATGACGATCAAGGAAGGCAAGGTGATAGGTGTTCTGAACTGCTTCACGGCCATGGCCCATGACTTTCCGGAAACGGAAGTCAATCTGATCAAGACCGTCGCCAATCAGGCGGCCGTGGCGATTTTCAACACGGAGCTCATGGTCAAGACCAAAGTGATCCAAGAAGAACTCGAAACCAGGAAACTCGTGGAGCGGGCCAAGGAGGTCTTGATGCGCCGTCGCTCCATGACCGTCGAACAGGCGTACCGGTGGATCCAGAAACGGAGCATGGACTCCAGGAAATCCATGCGCCACGTAGCCGAAGCCATTCTCCTTTCCGAAGAAATCTGAAAGTCCGCAAATCTTCTGCGCCCTGTCCCGCTTTGAGCGGCTAAAAAAATCCTTGACAAGCCCTGTTAGCATGGATTAAAAGCAGACAATATTTTCAGTCCAGGTGAAATCTTTGCACGACGACGTGCAAAGGCTCAAGTCGAGTAGGACAAAGGTGTCTACCCCTTTAAAGGGTGACGCCTTTTTTTATCATTATTCAGGAGGAGGACACGTATGAATCTACAGAGACCCAATTCCAACGAAGCCATGCAAACCGCCAATCGCTCCAGGGATGTGGCCCCCCAGTCCGGTATCTGCAGCCGGTGCGTGGACGGGTGCCGCGGAGGGTGCGACATGTTCCACGCCACCTTCCGGGGCAGAGAGCTTCTCTACCCCCAGCCCTTTGGCAGCATCACCGCAGGAGCGGACAAAGACTACCCTGTTGACTACTCCCACCTCAACATCATGGGCTATGCTCTGGGAGCCAAGGGGGTTGATCCGGATCCTGACAAGGCCACCTTTCCTGCGGTCAACACGGAAACGACCTTTGGAGCCGTCCACAAAGTGAAGATGAAGGTTCCCATCTTCACCGGAGCCCTGGGCAGCACGGAAATCGCCCGCAAGAACTGGGAGCACTTCGCGGTGGGCGCCGCGATCAGCGGCATCAGCCTGGTGTGCGGCGAAAACGTCTGCGGCATCGACCCTGGGCTGGAATTCAACGCTCATGGCAAGGTGAAGAGTTCTCCTGAAATGGATCGCCGCGTGAAAACCTACCGGCAATACTTTGAAGGCTACGGCGACATCCTCGTCCAGATGAACGTGGAAGACACCCGCAACGGTGTGGCCGAATACGTCGTGGAAAAGCTGGGCGTGGAGACGGTGGAACTCAAGTGGGGCCAGGGCGCCAAGTGCATCGGCGGGGAGATCAAGGTGGATTCCCTCGAGAGGGCGATTCAACTGAAGAAGCGGGGATACATCGTGACGCCCGACCCTGAAGTTCCTGCATTCCAGGCGGCCTTCAAAGCCGGTCCTCTGAAGCAGTTCGAGCGCCACTCCCGCCTCGGGTTCGTGGACCAGGAAGGCTTCATGAAGGAAGTGCAAAGGATCAGAAGCCTGGGCGCCAAGCGCGTGACCCTGAAGACCGGAGCCTATCCCATGAGGGAACTGGCCATGGCCATCCGGTGGTCCCGCGATGCAACAATCGACCTGCTCACCATTGATGGTGCTCCGGGTGGAACCGGCATGAGCCCCTGGAGAATGATGAACGAGTGGGGAGTCCCGGCCATCTACCTCCACTCCATGGCCCATGAACTCTGCGACCGCTTGGCCAAGAAAGGAAACTGGGTTCCGGACATTGCCTTTGCAGGCGGCTTCTCTTCCGAGGACCACGTCTTCAAAGCCCTCGCCCTCGGCGCCCCCTATTGCAAGGCCGTTTGCATGGGCCGCGCCCTCATGATTCCCGGAATGGTGGGAAAGAATGCGGAAAAATGGTTGAGAGGCGAAGACAAGGGCCTTCCCAACGCGGTGTCGAGATACGGCTCCACCAAGGAAGAGATCTTCATGAACTATGAGGTCCTCAAGGAGAAGTACGGAGCCGAGGCGGA
>Ga0172375_10012540_pt1 | contig 10614 bp, 12 predicted proteins | sample LakKiv1m_FD_114537 | JGI IMG/M metagenome (GOLD analysis project Ga0172375, IMG submission 114537) | Freshwater microbial communities from Kabuno Bay, South-Kivu, Congo - kab_092012_11.1m | ecosystem: Environmental > Aquatic > Freshwater > Lake | place: Democratic Republic of the Congo...
CAAGTTCAAGCTCATCTACCTCGCCCTTGGCCTTTAAAATTTCAGCCAGCACCTTTGCAACCTTTTTCGTGTTGCCACTATAAGAATAATAAACAACCAGAGATTTCATATTGCTCCTTTGACACCTTACACGGGGACAGGTCCAGGATTAGTTTTAGAACCGTCCCCCATTATTCTGTACTTTATGACACCTTTCCTATTGAAATCTGTACAGGTTCTGTTTTAGATTGGTAAGCACCTCCCACTATTCCGCCAACTTATCTAATAATTTGTCTATTTCTTCTAAATCTACGGTCAACTTCTGCTTAAATCTTTCTTCATACCACTTTGCTAAATGCCTCAAGAAATCTACTTTACTTCTTAAAATTTGCTTTTCCTTAATACCTTTAAAATAAACGATAAACAATAACACTGCATAAAATCCGTTCTCGATTAGTTCAAAAAAACAAGCTTTCAAGAAATCATCATCGAAGAACGGACCAATTTTTCCCAGCTTTTGAGATCCGGGAGCCACAAGCTTATTTCCTGGATAACTAACGTGGGCAGCATATTCACAGAATAGTTTATATTTCTTTGCTCGCCTTTGATTTATAAGTCCATCTCGCTTATCTAAATTATCCCTAATTTTTTTAGGGCAAAAATTATCCATTCTTTCTTGATTAGAAGAATTTCTCCATTCTTTAATTTTAGCAGGAAATGACCTGAAATAATCTAGTAAAAATGCTACTTCTACCATATCTCTTTGAATAGCAAATGACATTTGATAATACCCGCTTAACATTAGGTGTAAAGAAACGGCAAGATCATTAAAAAGACGGATACCTATATATTGTATCGTTAATTCATCCTCGCTTCTGTTTTTGTGTTCCACGGTTAAAGAAAGTACAACATCCATAGCACTTTCATAAGCTGTTATTTTATTATCAAAGTTAGGATTACTTTTTATTAAGGTTAGTGATTGTAGCGTGATTTTGCTTTCTTCGCTTACAAGATTTTTTAATTTTTCTGGTAATTCTGGAATGAAAATCTCTGACATCTTTCTTTATCCTGCGGTAGATAGTTACTTTATTTAATTATTAACATGGTTTTCTGGGGACGGTTCTGTCTTTTATCCTAAATGCGTCCCCCATTTTTAATCTTAATACATCTTCAGGGGACAGGTCTGAGATTAGTTTCGGTACAATATGGTAACATAGTTTACAAAACAGTACAGGTACATAGTTTACATTTATATTGTATAATCTACGGCAAGGAGGTAACTTACTATGCCGTGGAAAACTATAAATACTATGGACCTAAAAGCGCAGTTTATTACAGATTTTAAAACAAAGAGCTTTAGCTTAACAGATCTTTCTCAAAAATATGGAATCAGCCGCCCAACGGCTTATAAATTAATTGAACGATATCATCAATTTGGGCCTGAAGGTTTAAAAGAACAAAGTAGAGCGCCTAAGACCTGCCCTCATAAGATACCTGAAGAGATACGCTGCCTTATGATCAAAGAAAAACTTAAAAACCCTAGACGAGGCCCAAGGAAGATACGCGCTCAACTAATACGCCAATATCCAGGGCTAACCTTCCCTGTAACAAGCGTTTTTCACTACTGGCTCAAGAAAGAAGGCCTTGTTGAAAAACGAAAAAAACGTTTTCATGTGCCGCCATACACCGAACCTTTTTCAGACTGTAAAACGCCAAACGATACATGGAGTATTGATTATAAAGGCCAGTTTTATATGAAAAACGGGCATGTCTGTTATCCATTAACTGTAAGCGATAACTATACAAGGTATCTATTAGCCTGCAAAGCCATTGGCGGCCCTCGTCATAATCCAACAAAAGAATGCCTTAAAGGAGTCTTTCGTGAATATGGGCTTCCTAAAGCTATCCGTTCTGATAACGGTGTGCCTTTTGCCGGGAAGACTACTGGAGGGTTAAGCCGTCTATCCATATGGTTTATTCAACAAGGAATTATACCTGAGCGCATTGCAAAAGGCTGCCCTCAAGAAAACGGCCGCCATGAACGCATGCATAGGACGCTCAAAAATGAAGCCCTGGATGAAATAGCCAAAAACCTGAAAGATCAGCAAAAATCATTTGACATCTTCAGGCATGACTATAATAATGATAGGCCCCATGAAGCGCTTAATGACAAAACACCGAAAGAATGCTACAAAAAATCACATAGGCCTTATGTGGAACAACCTAGCGCTCCAGAGTATAATCGTAACTATATCGTCAGGCGCGTCAAGCATTGCGGTGAAATCAGTCTAATGGGCAGGATATTTTATGTTGCCCATATACTTGCAGGCCAACCTATAGGCATTAAAGAGGTCGCCGATGGCATATGGCAAATACAGTATTATTTTTATATCCTTGGTTCAATAGATTTGAGAAAGAACAAGTTCATTCGTAAATAAAAAAGTGTAAAGTATGTACCCAGACTAAAATGTAAACTATGTATCAGTTGCACAAACCACCAATTGACTTTCATTGCGAAAGTGTCCCCGCGAATTGCATGGACACGTCCAGTATTAATTTCAGAACCGTACCGGGCTATCTACAATATATTAAATGCCCTGCCGCAGCTTAAACTTTTATTTTTAAGATACCATACTAAATTTGCTAGATTAGGTTCATCTTTGACACAGATATTATATATATCCTCCCAAGTCAAATGGGTAAACTGATGCTTATAAGAACTTTTCAGCATCGATATAACATTCTTTTTAACGGGCCTGCTTTCAGGTTTTGCTCGCTTCATATTCATTAAATGCTGGTTGCGAAGATTTGCCACATACCACTCGTCTATTCCGGCATCTTTTGCCATAGATGCTGCAAAGACAATGTTACGGAAAAGTTGCTCATGAAAAATACGCGGCATTTTATTATAGTCTACGAAGATGCTTTTCATATCAAAAGGATTTTTATCACAATAGTCCTCAATAAGCTCTCTTTTTGTTCTACGTTTTCTATCCTGCTTCAACTCATCTTCAGCCAGAGGATTCTTGCTTCCAAATTTAGCCTCTATCAATATGATTACTTTTTTAGGAATAATAAGCATAATATCTGGTTCCGTAGGAGGCTTAGGTAATCCCTCGCGGCCAGGTTCAAGCTTTTTACGAACTTCTTTAAGCGGAGTGTATAAATTCAATACGTTATTTCTAAGATCTATTTTTCTGCCCCATAGATATAACTCAACATCATCATGAATTTCTCTTTTCGGATATACAATATGGCCGACTAATTTTCTAAGTGATTGCATATTACCTAAAAGAGGCGTAAATACATTAAAAGAAACGGCGTCCTCGCTATTTTCATAACAAATCCTTTTAGATTCTATTTTCTGGCCTTTTCCAAAGAAATTATTAACATAATAATCTCCGTAAAACATCAAATTGCGCTTAATAGCAGTTATTAAATCATCGCGAGCATCCCCGTTATAGTAAACAAAACCGCTATTTTTGTGAATTCGGATACCGTGTTCAGGACAATACGGCAAATAACGCATCTTGCCTTTGTATTTTTGAAAAGGCACTTTATGTTTTTCTACATTTACTGAACAATTATTAACTGGACATTTTTCCACCCATAATTTAGTTCTTTGCAAGTCATTACGATAAAAAGATATATTACAAGTTGACTTAATCATTATTTTATCCTCGATATCTTAATTGCCCAGTTATAAAGTGCACTGTTCTTCTAACCTGACTATCTAGACTTTATAGACAATGTCATCTTTGCGGACCTTCTGCTCAACCTTTACACTGATAATGTCGCCTGCCTTTGCCTCCTGCGCCGAGACGCGATTAATCTGCATAGAGGCTATATCCTGCACAAAATCAGACGTACTCCCCTTTATATGTATCTTATCGCCTACTTTTAATACATCAGTTAACTTAATCATGCCCACGCTGATATTGCCAAAAAAATGATCAACAGTCCCTATCTGTTTTTCATCCATACGCACCTCCGATTTTTCCAGTAGAATACTTTTGGCTTAAAAATCGTCCCGAGTCACCCGCTATCACGATTAGTGACGAGGGACACATTTAACCTGACAATTCTAACCAGGTTAGAAACGGTTTGAAGTTTTCAGACGGTACAAACTAAATAAATAAGATTTAATATAGTTGAAGTGTTACTGGCACATGGATTTTATCAATGCCCTTTCCATATATGTAGCAATCAATTGTATATTCACCCTTATTGGGAAATTTGATTGAAATAGGACTATATGTATTTAAAGGCATTACAGTTATTTGAAGAAAATTATATGTATATCTTTTATTTATTCTTTGCGACAACCATCCTTTTCCATATATAACTTCAAGAACACCTTCCGGCAATATTACTTCAATCATTATATTATCAAAAGGAATTCCTTTATTTTCGTTAAAAACTACAAAAACAAATTTGACATTTTCATCAGGACTATATCTCTTTTGTAAAGGAACCCTAGGGTCAATTTTTCTATCCTCATTACCAAAAGCATTAGATGCGCCCAAATAATAGTCAAATTCATACGCATATCTCAATCCTAAAGATATTTTATTTACATCAAGTTTATCTTTACTTATTAAATCGGCTGTTTCTTTCGGCACTTTTTTTAATTTATCTAACATCTCTTTTTGATTTATCTTTGTAGCCCCACTAAATAGTGAATAAACAGTAATTAGGAATCCTAAAACAGCTATTAGATGTAATGTTGAATTCTTTAATAACGGAACTCCTCTAAACTTACCAAAACTATGTATATAGCAATAATTGGCTCCTTTCATTGCATTATTTCTACACAGAGTTTTATCTTTTTTTGTAACTGAGCATTTCACTATTTGTTTCCCCGCCATTCGAATTTAGTAATATATTATTTGGGGGCTGTTCTATTTTTAATCCCAGTCCTGTCCCAGGTGCTTCTCAAACGCCAAATCTGCCAGAGTGGGAAATAAATCTTATTTTCTATCCTAGAGATTCCAAATTCTTTCTTGCATCGCTCAACCAAAATGCACTGACTTGATTACCTTGCACTGCAAGCTTTTCTAAAATAGCTACAGCTTTATTATAACGTTCTTTTGCATTGTTTTTATCGCCCATATTTTTGTAGTCATGCCCAATAAAAATATTAAGTTTACCATCTATTTCGGTTTCTAACAAACCTTTGCTTTTAATTAATTTTTCTGCTTCCAAATATATTGGCAAACTATATCTTGAGCCCTTCCAATGATTTGTATAAACTGCTAAATTAAACTTTGCGAATACATTTTCTGAATCTCTTTTAAGCACTTTTTCAAAATGCTTTATAGCCTTTTCCTTGTTCCCTATTTGGTCTCCGTATATTACGCCCAACTGAATACGTAAATTAATATCATCGGGATTAAACCAAAGTGCCTGTTCTATAAAATTAGCGGCACCAGCCCATTCTTTTAACGCAATAAATTTTGTTGCTTTTCCAAGAGCATCAGCAAAGCTATCTGCTTTTAACATTGCCGTTTGGATCGATTTTCCCAAAGAGGTGGCGGCTTCTGTTTCTTTTGCTTTATTTTCAGTAATATCATACTCACCCACCCCTGGGATTTTACCTTTTGTTGAATGTTCAAATTTGTCAATTACTATCAAAACATATTTGTTAATTTTTCTTATCCCTAAGAGCGATACAATAAGGCAGGCTATACCAAGAATCTGTTGCTCTGTTTCGCAATAAACAATATGAAAAACAATTAAAACAGCAACAATCCGTACTATTATATCTAACATATCAATATCTTTTTGAAGAAAAGATTTTATCCGCCTTAAATACTCCATTCTATTTTCTCCTAATTCTTTACTGTTAAAGACGATTCTGTTTTCTATTCAAAGTACGCCCCCTATTATTTCAATTTAACCTTTTCAGGATCGCAGGGCCTTTTAAAAATATGGCTTAAATCTAATAAATTAAACTTACCATCTGCGTTTAAATCGCTTTCGTCTAACGTTTCTCTACATTCGTGACAAATATATAACATTTTCAGGTACTTACCCATTGCTATTCTAGGTATTTCATATCGCCTTTCAACGCCCCACCACTCCATTAAATCCTTATCACCCTTTGAAGAATTACATTTTTTACAGGCCTTGACGATATTATGAATTTCTGCGAAATGGCATTCTCTTTTTGGAACTATGTGATCATTACTTAAATCTACCGAACTATTACAATAATTACATGAATTTGTATCCATATTTAAATCTTCTCTTAAAATATCAGACCATTTTTTCTGGCCATTTTGTAATTGTTTAAAATTATGCATGATAAAGCCATAATTCTTTCTATCTGATAAAGCGGAACCAGATATAAGCTTCGCGTATTCCCAAAATATCAAATCTCTAATTGTTTTTACTGCTGATGGAGGCATATATTATATTGTTATAGTTTTATTTTATAACGCTTATAAATTCAGCTACAATTATAAACTCACCCTCATTAACATTTGGAATTACTATCGGTTTATACGCAAGATTTAATGGCAACAAAATTATCTCTTCATGTTCCCAAGTTTCATCTGAATTATATTTTTTCTTGCTTATATATTTTTTTACAGCGTAACTTCCACCTGTATCTAAATCATGTATGCTATTATGCTGAACCAAGACTATTTTATTCGTACGGCCACCAACCACTCCTGCACGAAAAATACAATAACTCCCATTAGGTATTAAAGGCTCCATAGAATGGCCAACTACTTTTGAAACAAACATCCTACGATTTAATTTTTGTAAATTTTTGACCCTTATCCAGCCTTCTTCTTGAACATTGGTTCCTTGTCCAAAATTTCCGCAAGCTGCTGCTAACGAATATACCGGCAAATACTCCGTATATTTCTTTTCTTCAGGCACATCGGATAAAACTTCATCCGTTGAAACTGGTTCCTGACCTAAAACTTGAGATACCATAAGAACTTCTTCCTGCAATTCTTTCTTGGCGATTATTTTTGATTCAAATAAATGCCTAGTCTCTGTATCCATAAAATATATATAAACACCTTTATGTGCACGTGACATTAGAACTCTATATACATGTTTTAAATGATCTGTTAGACTCTGATTATTCCTTGTCACCTGAGTATCGTATGAATTTTCTGGTTTAGCTACCCATCCACCCTCGGCTTCTCTATATACCAAATCTTTACCAAAAATTATACCAATATAATCAAATTCAAAACCCTGAGCAGTGTAAACAGTGCCTACTTGTTCCATCCCGCTTTTATGCGTTGCCCATCTCCAAAACTGATCTTTCTTTTCCCATGGCATCTCAAAATCGCCTATCTTAACATCATTCACTAAAGAACCGTCTGGTAAAGGATCGCTCCAGGGCCAACAAAACCCAGCAACAATTCTTGCGCTATTATCCTTTTCTTGATTTTTTCTATATATTGCATTTTTAAGAGAAGTTGGCGTATCAAATATTTTAAATTCCATCTTTGCGTCAAAGTAATTAATATCAGATTCGCGCAATCCAAAAATCTTATCTAACCACTGTAAATAAGCATCTGACCCTGAACAACGAAATTGGGTTTTAAGTTCGAATTCTGCAATAGTATTTTCTTCTATACCAAATTTTCTAGCAGTATTTTTTATAAGAGAAACGCTTCCTATCTCTTTCGGGCGAACTATCTGATGTTCGTCTAAGAAAAATATGGATAGTTTGGCCGGCCGAATTAAATCTTCTATTTGCGGCGAACGAGACCGAAATTGACTGGGTACACCATAATCATTGCTATGTTCTCTTATGCGATGGGCTTCGTCACAAATTAATATCTCTATTTCGTTATCCTCTAATTTAGTAAAATTGAAGAAAAATTTAAATAATTTTTTTGCCCGTACACCCACTATTTGTCGCAAAGTGTTTGTAAAAGCAGATGAACCCGTAGCATGAAAAACAACTTTGCCTTGACGTAATAATTCACCCATCACTTCTAATGCGATGACTGATTTTCCAGTGCCTGGGCCACCTTTAACAATAATAACCGACTTTTTGTCAGTCTTAGCTAACTGTTTTGCCTTATGTATTATGGCATTATAGGCTGCTATTTGATCATCAATTAAAGTGAAAATTTGCTGTTTATGAACCATTTCTCCCACATGTTCTAAAAGTTTTTTAGAGGCACGTACTGGACTAGTAATAAAACGATTAAAAACTTCTAATCCGGCCCCATTTTGGAGCCGTTCTTTCATATATAGACCAAGCTCTTTAACATCTTCTTTAACAAAAATTGGGAAATTTTTTATAAATCTTTGAAATTTTGGCAAGAAAAGAATATTCTCTTTATGCTTGGAATAATTGTGGCAATACGCACATGAGTTTAACTTAGAGGGATTTTTCTCATCCTGAAATATTAATAGGAAATCTTGTAAATCAAAATGATAGCCTTCAACCTGCAAACATGGATGTGGAACTTCTCGTCTGCCACGAAAATCTACTAGAATATTTCCTTCATTCTCACAATCATGAACGTGTTCATTGGACCATTGTTTTAGTTCTATTAGAACAACACTGTCATTATCTTTTAAATCTTTGCCAAATATTAAAACATCTATTCTTCTAGTAGAATAAGGCAACTCATATTCTACTATAATACGATTATCTTTTAATCCAGAATAAGTAAATGAATTATTTAAAACATTTAGAGACTGCTGCCAAGATCGAAATTCCGAGTCGGTGGGAAACTTTTGATAGTAAGCCCTATATTTTTGGGCAACTAAATCTGCGATGCGATTATGAATTACATCTTCGGAGAATTGTTCTATACTATTTTCATAAAGTCTCATGGTTTACAATTTGTCATATTTAGTATGTTTACCCCTGGCTTTCTCAGCCGGGTATTTCATTATATTTTTCGTAAGCTTTTTATCCATTGCATCAATTAAATTAATACCTAAATTATCCGCTAACTCAAAAAGATATAGTGCTATATCTGCAATTTCTTCTTGAACTTCATTCTTATTTTCAATTATATATTTTTCAACTTCTTCTTTTGTTTTCCATTGAAAATGTTCTAGCAATTCTGAGGCTTCGATAATTATAGACACTGCCATATTTTTAGGATCGTGAAATTGCATCCAATCTCGTTCGTCACGAAATTTTTTGATCTTTTCTATCATATATTTAATATCGCTCATATGTTTCCTCTCTTTTACTCGCGGGGACACTTTCGCAATGAAAGTCAATTTGTGGGGTCGAAAATGTCCCCACAGCATCATGGGATATTTAGCGAAAGCTGCCCCAAGAACCCTAAAAAGACAAAATGCCGAGTGTTACCCCGGCAACTTTGATACTATTAATTTTTTTGTCCCTGCAAATCATCTCAAAACCTGACCTAAACCATTGTAATCCTGATATTTTTATTTAACAGTGTTTGGAGAAATTAAAACGGTTTTACCATTCTGCCATACTGCAAGCGGCCTACCAGTTTTTTTATGTTCTTCCACCACTTTGCGCACAGCTTTCTTTAAGGCTGCTTCGGCTTTATCCTGTAAAGACATTCTCTTTTTCATCTATTACCTCACATACATTTAATCATCTTGAATAATTCTTCATCTACAACTTCCACAGAACTGTCTTTTTTCTTCGCAATCAATATAGGTTTTGTTTTTGAATTATCAAACAATATCCAAGTATCTAGTTGTGGTTCGTATAAATTAAAAAAATTATTTAAACCACGAAAAAATCGCCTTCGAACATCCTCGGCAGGCACATTATGGCCACCTTCCCTGACTCTGTCTTTGATACGGGCTATTGCCAATTCCGGGCTTGAAATCCATAGAAAAAAAAGATGAAGCGAATATTGTTTTTCTTTTAAATCAGAAAACAAACTAACATAAGACCTGCCAGATAATGTTGTCTCAAAAGCAAAATCAAGGCCACGATCAGCAAATTCCTGTATTTGCTTTAACACGAGCTTGCCTGCTTTTATAGCTACAGTACGAGGATTAAAAGGAGCCAGCCCCTGAGCGATAAGATCAGCATTTACAAAATTAGGGCAGTTGACATATTCAGGGAGAAACATTTTCGCAAAAGTGGTTTTACCTGAACCATTGGGCCCTGCTATGATGTAAACGTTTTTCATATTCTTTCTGCCTTTATAACTTATTATTATAACATGGGATAGATATACATAACAAGAGAATTGATTACTGACGACGATCTTAATTTTTACCTGAAACCTGCCACTATTTGGCTTAAGCTCTTTTCGCTTTGGGGACAGTTTCGGCCCCCCCCCAGAATCACGTCGCACTTCCTACCAAATCAAAACGCCCTCAACCTTTTCAGATTGAGGGCGTGAAGTTGATATCCGAAAAGATCGGATATTGGTACTAATATTCTATCAAAGCGCGCTTCTTGGCGCGTGTCCAGCGTTTTATCTGCGATTCTCTTTTTAAAGCATCAGATCTGGTTTTGCAATCTTCGCTGTACTTTAAGCAAACCGGCAAGCGGCTGCGTGTATATGAACCGCCTTTTCTACTATTATGTTCATTTAAGCGGCGGATTAAATCTGTAGTTATTCCGCAATATAAAGATTTATCGCTACATTCTAAAATATAAATATGCCACATAATTTAAATTGGTGGTTCGACTCGGCC
>Ga0172375_10012541_pt1 | contig 10613 bp, 11 predicted proteins | sample LakKiv1m_FD_114537 | JGI IMG/M metagenome (GOLD analysis project Ga0172375, IMG submission 114537) | Freshwater microbial communities from Kabuno Bay, South-Kivu, Congo - kab_092012_11.1m | ecosystem: Environmental > Aquatic > Freshwater > Lake | place: Democratic Republic of the Congo...
CCTGCATCTGAACGTGCAACCCAAAGGAGAAAACCAAAGCCTGAATCTATTTTCAGAGAGGCTGAAGGTGCGTTGACCACTCTTGGAAGTGAATGGAAGAAGACATTTGAGGAATTTAAGAGAGATGCTATGCCTGTATGCCTGTACCCCCTGTGATGATCTGTGTATGCGATAACACAGACCTTGCAGAGATTATCTATGAATATATCAGCGGGGAAAAGAAAGTAGAGAACAAGAAGTCCGGCAAGAGGGACAGGCTACTCACAGGCGGGAATCTTTTCCCTAAGCTGCTGGGTAATACTGAAACATCTCAACCTACCATGAGAATTGATACAAAACTCCTGAATGAAGCTGAAAGTGAGGATGGAACCCAAACAAAGCAGGAAGTAGCTCAAGGTCTTAGATTAAGGGTTTCTACCGTTGGTAAAACAGAATGGCAAGAAAAGGGTGATCCTCCAGGTAAAGATGTGAGGTGTGTTGTTTCTGTGGGAATGCTTACCGAGGGATGGGATGCAAACAATGTAACCCAGATTTTTGGTCTAAGAGCATTCACCTCGCAGCTTCTCTGTGAACAGGTTGTGGGACGTGGATTGAGGAGAATGAATTACACTCTTGATGAAAGCGGGATGCTTCCTGCCGAATACGTTGATGTCTATGGAATACCATTTGAGGTCATCCCTGTAAAGAAAAAAGGGAATGGACCCGCAACACCGCCCCCTCCGTCCACTCTTGTTCAGGCATTAAAAGAAAGAGAAAATCTTAAAATAGAATTCCCAAGGGTTGAAGGATATGTTTTTGATGTTAAAAGCAGGATCAAGGCTGATATATCAAAAATCAAGGAACTGACTGTTGACCCGGGCAAAGAGCCTACAAAGGTTGTAGTGAAAGGTACGGTTGGTTATAAAATTGGATTCCCTACCAGGTTGGGACCTGGACAGAAAGAATTGCAGGACAGAAGACCATTCCATGAAACCAAAAGGGATAAGGAAATTGTTTTTGAAATAGCCAAGAGAATAACGAATTCCTTGAAGGATAGAGAGAAATTCCAATGGCAAGCACGGGAGATGTTGTTCCCTCAAGTGCTTAGCATAGTCAAGAAGTATATTGCTGAGAAAGTCCGCTTTATTGATGCCAAGCCAAATGAGATGGCTCTTGAAAAGTATATTCAACTTATTGTTGAAAGGCTGCTTGCAGCAATAGAGCCTGATACAGATGAAGGAGAAGCGCCTTTATTGCCTATTATAGAGAGATTCAGACCGAGAGGTTCTACATCTGAAGTTCTTTTCCGTACTGTAAGAAGGTCACACCCAACACTCAAGAGCCATGTCAGCCATGTGGTGACGGATAATAAGTCATGGGAACATACTGTTGCTTTCTATCTTGAGGACAATCCAAATGTAATTTCTTATGTTAAGAATGACCACCTTGATTTCTCAATTTCTTATGATTTTTTAGGGGCAAGACATTATTACTATCCTGATTTTCTTGTCAGATACAGGACAGGTAAAAAGGAACTTACTGTTATCCTTGAGGTCAAAGGATATGAATCTGAACAGGACAGGCAGAAAAAAGTGTCTGCAGAGAGATGGGTTAAGGCTGTGAACTATCATGGTGGCTATGGAACATGGGATTTGATTGAATGCAGAGACCCAAGAACAGTTGATAGACTTTTAAACGGACTGTTTTGATGAAAAATGTAAAACAACACTGAACGGATTATTGCTAAAGGTTTGCGGAAAAATAAAGTACCAAATCGTTGCGACATTCCTACATTTATTCGCCGGACAAAGTTCCGTCGTGATTCGATGTTACCCTTGAAAAGATTAGAAGGCATTTGTCTTGCCCTTGTCTGAACGCAACACTTTAAAGAATTGTGCGAGATTTTCGATTGAGTCGGAAAAAAATGCTCCTGCTCATCTGCGAGGAGCTTAAGCAGATGTACATTATGTTCTGATAGTCATGAATGGACATTTCTATCGTCTCATAATAATTATTGAGTGTAATCTAAACTTTTTAACTGTATTTACGATTTTAATGGGCGGGAAATTCGGGGTTTTGGTAGAATACAGTGGAATATGCAAAAATAGGTAAAAGTGAGGTTTGAAGAGCATAACAAAATGGAGGTAGTGATTTGATTAAAAATATTCATTTTGTTGAAAATATGGAAAGAGAGTTTATCTCAAAACAGAGGCTATCCTATAAACAATCCTTGCAAATATTCGAGTCCATGTGGAATGAAGGTGTACAACTTGGCGTGCTGCCTCCCAAAGAACCGTCAGAAGGGATAGAGGTGGATATAAAGATTGCAAAAGTGCTGAATTCATGTTTGAAGAAATCCTGTCCAGGATAGGTGCAAGTCTTAGCAAACACAGCCTTCCTTATATGATTATTGGTGGGCAAGCGGTATTGCTTTACGGAGAACCTCGTCTTACCAGAGATATAGATATTACTCTTGGTGTGGATGTTGACCATATTGACGAGCTTCTTGCTGTTGTTCGAGAGCTTTCCCTCAAACCTATACCCAAAGACTTTGAATCATTTGTCAGACAAACTATGGTGCTACCTGCCTTCGACGAAATCACAGGAATAAGAGTAGATTTCATCTTCTCATTTACACCCTATGAAACAGGGGCTATAAAGAGGGCAAAAAAGATAACGATCATAGGACAGGAGGTCAATTTTGCCTCTCCTGAAGACGTTATAATCCACAAAATCTTTGCAGGAAGACCAATGGATATAGAGGATGTGAAGACTATTATCCTGAAAAACCCTGGAATTGATAACCAGTATATAAGAAACTGGCTTAAGGAATTTGATGCCTTCTCTGATAAAAAGGATTTTTTGAAGACTTTCGAAGCGATATTAAAAGAGATATCAAGATACTAAGCTTACAGCGGTATGCCTGTTAACGAAGCATAGACAACGCGTGAAAGATCGCTAAACCTCTTAGGGTTCAAAACGATAGAGCATAAAAACTCATTCAATATACCGTGGATTAATTGTTATAATATTAAACTGCAAATATACTATGGGGAAGGTTATAACAATAGTCAATCAGAAGGGGGGAGTTGGAAAGACCACAACAGCCATCAATCTTGCTGCATCTCTTGCCCTTGCTGAAAAGGACATACTTGTTATCGATACGGATCCCCAGGGAAATTCCACATCTGGACTTGGCATATCGAGGGATGACCTTGATAAAAGTCTATATGATGTTTATGCAGGTAGATGTGAGATTAGTGATGCCTTAAAAGAGACCACCATGGACCATCTAAATATCTTACCCTCTACTATAGACCTCCTGGGCGTAGAGGTTGAGCTTGTAGGGAAAGAAGGGCGGGAAAGTGTGCTATCTAATGCAATAAATTCGGTCAGGGAGAGGTACCGTTATATATTTATTGACTGCCCGCCTTCCCTCGGACTGCTTACATTAAATGCGCTCGTTGCTGCTGACGCTGTAATAATCCCTGTACAGTGTGAATATTATGCACTTGAAGGGCTCGGGCTTCTAACAAGGACACTGCGCCGTGTAAGAGGCTCCTTCAACCCCAACCTCGAGATTGAAGGTGTTATTCTTACCATGTTCGACCCAAGAAATAATTTATCACAGGAGGTTGCTCTTGAGGTTAGAAAACATTTCGGTGATAAGGTTTATAATACTGTAATCCCGAGAAATGTTACACTTGGAGAGGCGCCGAGTTATGGAAAGCCAGCAATTTTATATGATGTTCGCTCAAAAGGGGCTCAGAGTTATTTATCTCTGGCAAAGGAGATACTGAATGAAGACGGCGTTAGGCAAAGGTCTTGAAGCTTTAATCCCTGAAAAGGGAGAGGAGGTTATCTATCTCGATATCGACCGTATCTTTCCGGGGGAACAGCAGCCGAGAAGGACATTCAGAGATGAGCCACTCAAAGAACTCGCAGCATCCATAAAAGAAAAGGGTGTATTACAACCTGTAATCGTCTCACGTGTTGGAGATGGAACTTTCAGGCTTGTTACTGGCGAACGCAGGTGGAGAGCTACAGCGCTTGCGGGACTGAAAAAAATCCCTGCCTTGATAAAGAATGTGGCCTCCAGAGATTCGCTCGAAATAGCCCTTATAGAAAACATTCAAAGGGAAGATTTGAATCCAATGGAAACTGCCGAGGCATTTAGCAAGCTGATTACAGATTTTAATTTGACTCAGGAAGACCTTTCCGATAAAGTCGGGAAGGACCGGGCAACAATTGCTAATTACCTCAGACTCTTAAAATTACCAGAAGAAATAAAAACTCTTATTTATAATGGCTCTCTGGGCACAGGACATGCAAAGGCAATACTTGCAGTAGATGGAAAGGTTAATCAGATAGAGGTTGCAAGAAAGATCATAAAAAGAGGCCTTAGCGTTAGAGAGGCAGAGGTATTATCCGGAAAGATATCCAAACCTCCGAAGGTAAAATCAAACAAAGACCCTCAGATTTCATCACTGGAAGAAAAGTTAATCAAGAATCTTGGCACAAAGGTACGAATACTGAATAAAGGCAAGAAAGGCAAAATAGAGATCGAATATTATTCCCTCGATGAACTTGACAGGCTTTTAGAGATTCTGCTGGGATAGCCTCTCACTCGACTTTTCTCAAACACTTCCATATGCAAAACCATGAATTAAATCGTTTAGAATAGCCCAATACCTCCTTTCTTCAATATATTCCCACTATCGCCCCTGTCATACAAGTGGCGAGTGTTCCGGCTACAATGGATTTTATGCCAAGGGCAACAATTTCATTTTTCCGTTCAGGAACCATACTTCCAAGGCCGCCGATCATTATTCCAAGGCTTCCTAAATTGGCAAAGCCACACAGAGCATAGGTCATTATTAACCTGCTTCTCAGACTCAATGCACCATCAGGAAGATTAGCAAGTTCAAGGTATGCTATGAATTCGTTAAGGATTGTTTTTGTACCCATCAGGCCCCCTGCAGTCTGGGCTTCAGCCCATGGTATTCCTATAAGCCATACAATGGGAGACATGACATAACCAAGGAGTCGTTGCAAAGTGACAGGCTTTCCACCAATATGTGGAATAATACTAAGTGCCTGATTAACAAGATAGACAAGCGCAACCAGCACTATAAGCATGGCTACAATATTCAACAGAAGTTTTAGACCATCGATTGTCCCATTTGTAATTGCATCCATAGAACTTGTGGCTGTTTGCAAAGGTATTAGCTTACCAGCGGTCCCTTTATCAGTCTCAGGAATCATTAATCTCGAAATTGTAATGGCAGCAGGGGCACTGATTATGGATGCAATCAGGATATGTCCAATTGAGTCAGGGATAACAACCTTCAGGATACTGGCGTAAAGAATCATTACTGTCCCTGCAATTGTTGCCAGCCCGCATGTCATTATTGAGAAAAGTTCGCTTCTCGTCATAACTTTTAGATAGGGTTTGATCAAAAGAGGTGACTCGATCATTCCTACAAAGATATTGGCAGCCACTCCAAGTCCAAGCGCTCCGCCCAAATTCATGGTTTTTTCTAATACAAAGGAAAAAGCCTTTACAATATAGGGCAAGATACGCCAGTAAAAGAGGAGAGACGATAAAGCACTTACCACCAGCACCAGGGGAAGCGCCTGGAGGGCGAGCACGAAACTCGATCCAGGATATTTCTCCTCAAAGGGCAGAGAGCCTCCTCCCAGATAGCCGAAGACAAATGAAGTTCCAGCCTTTGTAGCTTCCTCAAGAGATATGACGAGCTTGTTCAATACCAGAAAGATGTTTTGGGAGATAGGTACTTTCAGCAATATTCCGGCGAACACAAGCTGAACCAGGATGCCGACAAGGGCGCCTTTCCAACTGACCTGTTTTCTGTTTTCGCTTATAATCCAGGCTAAAGCAGCCAAAACAAATAAACCTATGAAGCTTTGAATTTTCATTTACAAAACCTCTATGTATGTTGAACGAATTGAATTTTGAGAACCGCCTCTTTTTTATTCAATCATAGCTTAGTTTAATAAAACAAGCTAATTGACGAAAATAAAAATTAAAGAAGGATGATTAGGGGTGTATATAGCGGATAAAATATCGTTGTATTGCAGGGGTTTTTCAGCATATCTGCCTCACATTTTATACAACGTTTGGGTAGAAAATAAGCATCATCTATTGCTTCAAAAGATAGAGGCATATCTACAGATTGACTTACCATTGTCCTGCTTTTAAAATGTTCTTATGTCACAAATTAAGATACTTCCATCTGATTTAAGGAATAAGATTGCGGCAGGCGAAGTTATAGAAAGACCTGCCTCTGTTGTGAAAGAGCTGATAGAAAATTCAATCGACGCAGGGAGCACAGATATAAAAATAGACATTCTATATGGTGGAAAGCGGCTAATCAGGGTTTCAGATAATGGTACTGGCATGGATAAAGAAGATGCCCTTCTCTGCTTCGAAAGACATGCGACAAGCAAACTTCTTAGCGAGGATGGTCTCTTAAATATAAGAACACTGGGATTTAGAGGCGAGGCCCTTTCGTCTATTGCGTCTGTTTCAAAGATTAAACTCATCACGGGTATTAAGGGCTCCCCTTCTGGTGTATCTGTTGAAATACAAGGTGGCGAGGTAAAAGAAATAAAAGATTCTCCTTCTATCGGCACGTCTGTTGAGGTCAGGGACTTATTTTTTAACACACCTGCACGGAAAAAATTTCTTAAATCAAATAGCACGGAACTTTTCCATATCATAGATGTAGTTACAAAAGAGGCTCTTTCTCACTGTGAGATAGGCTTCAGGCTTACAGCTGATAAGCAGGAAACCATCAATCTGCCCCTAGCATCAGGTTCAAAAGAACGCATTCTGCAGGTCTATGGAGAAGAGTTTCTTAATAGCCTTATGGAGGTTAATAATCCCCCCCCTTTTTTAGAAAAAGGGGGTGAGGGGGAATTTAAAAAAGGAGAGCAACAAGAAAAGATTAATGTAAAGATTAATGCATTTGTTTCAAAGGGCGAAAACTTTAGAGACAGAAGGTCCAATCAATTTATCTTTATAAATAGGAGACCGGTAAAAGACCCGTCCCTCTCTCATGCAGTATATAATGCATACGAGGGTATTCTTCCCCGTGATAAGCATCCTGTCTTCTTTCTATTTCTGAACATTGACCCGTGGAAGGTAGACTTTAATGTTCATCCGACAAAGCGTGAGGTTAGATTTGAAGATAAAGAATCCATTTATCGTTTTGTAAATACCACCGTCAGAAAAGCCATAACAGGAGAGCGAACCGAATATATAAAACAATTCACAGAAATTCCAGCGGCTTATTTGCCACCTCCATCAGTTAATGTTTACGATATGTCTCGTTTTCCACAAAATGCTTCTTGCGGGGCTGCAATATCAGAACCCCTTGAATTTGCATATAAACCTTATCTGCCTTTCGTCTATTTAGGGGACACCTTTATTGCTATTTCAGGCAAGGGAGGGCTTACACTCATAGACCACCATGCTGCACATGAGAGGATTCTTTACGAAAAGTTTTTAAATAAAATTAATCTTAACTCTCACCAGCTATTATTTCCACAACAGATAAAGCTATCCCACAAGGAATACAGAATTATCCTTGAAAACATCCGGATACTCAAAGATTTTGGAATAGAAGTTGATGATTTTGGACATGAGACTCTTATGGTCCGCTCACTCCCTGATGATTTAAAGGAAGCTGATATCAGAGGTATTCTCTCAGATGTTGCTTCTTGTATTATCGAAGGCATTGCTCCGGATAAAACCCGTAAAGAAACTATCGCAGCGAGGATTGCATGCCATAGCTCAATACGCGGCAAAGGCATCCTGAATCAGGAGGAGATTTCAAGCCTCTTAACTCAACTTGAAAAAACCGGCCATCCTGACCAGTGTCCGCATGGCAGACCAACAAGAATTTTCTTTTCTCTGGATGATCTAAAAAAGATGTTCAAAAGGAAATGAATAAAGTACTTATCCTGCTTGGCCCTACCGGCGTTGGAAAGACCGGTGTTTCAATCCTTCTTGCAAAGGCATTAAACACAGAGATCATCAGCGCTGATTCAATGCAGATTTATAGATACATGGATATCGGGACCGCCAAGCCGACACCCGGGGAAATGTCAATGATCAAACATCATATGATTGATATAGCAGATCCATGGGAATCATATAGCACAGGGAGATACATTGCGATGGTGGCAACTATTATTGATGTACTAGTCAAGAAAGGGAAAATCCCGATTGTGGCCGGTGGCACAGGCCTTTATATCAAGGCCATGACAAGGGGCATCTTCAGCGGCCCCTCTGCTGACTGGTCATTGCGCGAAGAGCTTCTTTCTATGGAAAAGGAAGAAAAGGGCTCTCTATACAATTACTTAAAAGAACTCGACCCTGTGGCTGCAGGAAAGATAACGCCAAATGACACACGAAGGATTATAAGGGCATTAGAAGTTTGTCTGAAGAGTAAAATACCCCTGTCAGAAATACAGGAAAAACTCACTAATCCACTCCCCTATGAGTTCATTAAAATCGGCATCACACGGGAGAGGAAAGAACTTTACAGCTTGATTGAAAACAGGGTTGATGAGATGTTTAAGGCAGGACTGATAGAAGAAGTCAAGATGGTAATAAAATTGATAGAGGCCGCAGCGACTCAAAGACACGCAGAAAGGGAAAAAGAGAATTTCTCCGATTCGCCGATTCACCGATTCACCGATTCACCCTTTCCTTCTATGCAGGCTATTGGATATAAAGAGATTGCAAGGTATCTTTATGGAGATATTACTTTAGATGAAGCCATCGGGCTTATAAAAAAAGGGACAAAGAGATACGCCAAGAGACAGTTCACCTGGTTCAAAAAAGAAGAAGATATTCACTGGGTTGATATAACCGGCATTGATGATATCTATGAAGCTTTTATGCGTGTCAATCATATTCTCAGGCGCTTATTATGACAGTTAACAGCAAGCTTGCAATATTAAGAAAAATACTTTATGGTAAAAAGAAAAAAATAAAAGGGGAAAGGCATGAATATTGCCGGCAAGAGCCTGAACCTTCAGGACAACTTTCTGAACCAGCTCAGAAAGAACAATACCCCTGTAGTTGTCTACCTTACTAATGGGGTAAGATTGAAAGGCATAATAAAAGGATTTGATAATTTTGTAATACTTTTAAAAGAAAATACCCAGTCGCTCATTTACAAACATGCCATATCAACAATAGCGCCTGAAAAGGAGATAGAAATAGAATTTGGAGACCAGCAGTAATCCCAGAAACCCTATTCCTACCATAGACCTTATAATAGAATATAACAAAGGTATCATCTTAATAAACAGGAAGAATCCGCCTGAAGGATGGGCTCTACCAGGAGGTTTTGTAGATTATGGCGAGAGCCTTGAAGCTGCTGCTCTGCGGGAGGCAAAAGAGGAGACAGGACTCGATGTTGAACTACTGAGGCAGTTTCATGCATACTCCGATCCGAAGAGAGACCCCAGGCATCATACGATAACAATAGTTTTTATAGCAAAGGCTAAAGGCAAGGCGATCGCAGGAGACGATGCAAAAGAGATAGGTTTATTCAATAAGGATACCCTGCCAGATCAGCTATCCTTTGATCACAGAGATATTATAAATGATTATTTTACAGGGAGGTATTAGTTAATGCTCAGGATGATGCGAAAGCATGCAAAGTATTTCTATGTCCTCTTCTTTATCATTATTCTTTCTTTCATATTCTGGGGCATAGGCACTGTAGACAAAACAGGCGGTGGCGAGATTTTAGCAGAGGTTGGGAAATACAAGATAACAGCTGAGGAATATTGGAGAAATTATGACAGGGTATTCCGTTTTTACAGGGAGATATATAAGGATAAGTTTGATGAAGAAATGGAGAAGGAGATGAACCTGAAAGAGAAGGTTCTCGACTCAATGATAGATGATCGGGTGCTACTGACAGATGCAAAAGAAAAAGGTATTAGTATAAGTAACGAAGAACTTCAAGAATCAATAGTACATGAACCATTCTTTATGAAAAATGGCATATTTGATAAAAATACATACCTCAACAGACTGAGGCTGAACAGAATTGCTCCAGAGGCATATGAGAGTTCAAAACGTCAGGAATTAACACTCCAAAAAATGAGGCGTTTAATAGAGTTGTCAATTAATTTATCAGACATCGATTCTGATTTAGCAAAGATAACGGGGGACAAGCAGGTAGCAGATTTGCTCAGAGAGCAAATGCTTAATGACAGGAAAGAAAAGGTAGTAAAGTCGTATATTGAAGGTCTTAAAAAGCATATAAAAATCAAGGTCAATAAACAGCTTATTGCCTGATAGCTCAAAAAGAAAGATATTCTAAGATTAACGGCTTGAAAGGCCTCGAATTTTTATAGTAACATAAATTATATGCCGAAGTGGTGGAACCTGGTAGACACGCACGTTTGAGGGGCGTGTGGGGTAACCCGTGCGGGTTCAAATCCCGCCTTCGGCACCATAACCTAAACGTTGCATAAACACACTCATATTTAATCTGTCATTCCCGCAGTCCTTAGGCGGGAATCCAGAATACAAAGGAACTGGATGCCCGACTAAAAATTTCGGGCATGACGAAAAATATTAC
>Ga0172375_10012542_pt1 | contig 10613 bp, 13 predicted proteins | sample LakKiv1m_FD_114537 | JGI IMG/M metagenome (GOLD analysis project Ga0172375, IMG submission 114537) | Freshwater microbial communities from Kabuno Bay, South-Kivu, Congo - kab_092012_11.1m | ecosystem: Environmental > Aquatic > Freshwater > Lake | place: Democratic Republic of the Congo...
AAGAAGTTGATAGACTGGAATTTGCACTATATTTAGGCGGTATGTACGATAGATCAGATGCAATTTTTGCAATTCATGCAGGCCAAGGGGGAACAGAAGCCATGGATTGGACCGCGATGCTATATCGGATGTACAGCAGGTTCGTTGAACGAAAAGCATGGGAAAAAGATGAAATTGACTATACTCCGGGAGATGAAGCAGGAATAAAAAGTGTTACGATGACAGTTACAGGAGCATATGCGTACGGATTATTAAAAGCAGAAAGCGGTGTACACCGGCTCGTCCGTCAATCTCCGTTTAATGCTGATAACCTGAGACAGACATCGTTTGCTATGGTAGAAGTATTACCGGTAATTTTCGATGAGGGAACAACAGGTATAAAAGAAGATGAACTTGAATGGGATTTTTTCCGGTCAGGAGGAAAGGGCGGACAAAACGTAAATAAAGTGTCAACAGCAGTCAGACTTCTCCATAAACCGACCGGTATTGTGGTGACTTGTCAGACAGAGCGGTATCAAGGACAAAACCGTGAGTATGCACTTAAAATTCTCCGTGCAAAACTTTGGGCACTGGAAGAGGAGAAGAGAAAAAAAGAAGAATCAAAACTTCGGGGAGAGTACAAGACGCCGGGGTGGGGAAATCAGATCCGTTCGTATGTCCTTCATCCGTATCACATGGTGAAAGACCTGCGTACTCAACATGAAACAAATGACACTGATAGGGTGCTTGACGGTGATATTGAAGATTTTATCATGGCATACTTGAAAAAAATTTCATAAGACACCATAATAGGAACATATGCATACACAACATCATGAAGAGGATGATATGGATAAACAGGAAATTCATTCACCAGTAGTCCAGCCAATGGAGAAAAGGCAATTTTTAAACAAAAAAGTAACGTATATTGCTATAGGAGTAGTATTTTTAGTACTTATTCTTGTGGGTATCGGTACAGGATACCTCCTTGCGGGTCCCGGAAAAGGGACAGTAACGATAGGCGGTCAAACAATTACTTCAGGAAGCGGTAAAACGTTCGGAAGTACAGACACAAAGACATTTACCGATAGCGCAATTGGAACTATAGAGAAGGATGGTGTCGGCGGCGAAGGAACGCATAAATTAATTCGGGATGGAGGACCGTCACAAACCGCATGCCTTGTTTCGTCAGTATTAGACCTTGATGAGTTTGTTGGAAAGAAAGTTAAAGTATGGAGTAAAACTGAAGCATCCAAGAAATGTCCGTGGCTTATGGATGTCGGGCGTATTGAACTTCAGTAACATGTAATTGCATCAATGATTCAATTTGACCATGTATCAAAAACGTTTGGGCCGGAAACGTATGCCCTGTCCGATCTCACCGTAGAGATAAAAGACGGTGAATTCGTTTTTCTTATCGGTCCTTCAGGATCCGGAAAAAGTACGTTTCTCCGTTTGATACTTCGCGATATAGTTGCGACTTCCGGTATGGTTGTTGTCGACGATTGGGATGTAACTAAACTACCGCAAACAAAAATACATCTACTTCGAAGAAAAGTGGGTATGGTATTTCAGGATTTTAAATTACTCATTGATAGGACGATATATGAAAATATTGCGCTAGGATTAGAAATTATAGGAAAATCGCGTGAAGAGACAGAAAAAGGAGTTGTTGACGTATTAGCATTAGTAGGATTATCGCATAAAAGAAACTCTTTCCCTCTTCAGCTCTCTGCCGGAGAGTTGCAGCGCGTAAGTATAGCCAGAGCGATTGTAGGAGGACCGAAAATACTTTTAGCGGACGAACCGACCGGCAACCTGGACCCTGATACATCATGGGATATTATGCAAATACTGGAGGAGATTAATTCATTGGGTACCACTGTCATTGTAGCAACACATAATGCATCATTTGTTAATGATATGAAAAAACGTACGATAACAATTAAGCACGGAGAACTTATCAGTGATGAAGAGAAGGGACGATACCATCAAACCGAACGTGCTAAACATCATCATCATCGCGAACACGAAGGACATAAAGGAAAATAGCATGAAACCATTAAAGACATCTTGGACTCATATTAGACGGTCTCCGTATCAGGCGCTAGCTGCAGTTCTTACCATGTTTTTAACATTTTTGGTGAGTGGAGCGTTCGGACTTACTGTCGCGACATCATTGTTAGTTCTTCATTATTTTGAAAGCAAACCACAAGCAACCGTATTTTTCAAGGACACTGCACAGCTTTCAGAGGTAGATACCCTGAAGACAGCCCTTAATGCTACAGGAAAAATCGCTAATATTAAATATGTATCAAAAGAAGATGCGCTGGTAATTTATAAAGAACAAAATAAAAATGATCCACTGCTTCTGGAGATGGTAAATGCCGATATTCTTCCTGCGTCTCTTGAAGTCTCAGCTACAGATCCGCGGCATCTTAAGGAACTGGAACCACTTATGAAAGAGGCTGTCGGAGTAGAGGAAGTTATCTATCAAAAGGATGTTGTTGATACACTTGTTGCATGGACAAATGCAGTGCGTCTTGTTGGAGTAATTCTTGTTGCTCTTTTATCTGTTGACGCCATACTTATTATTATGACTATTATAGGCATGAAAGTAGCGTTAAAAAAAGACGAAGTGGAAATATTAAAGTTGATCGGAGCTTCAAAATGGTATATCCAATTTCCTTTTCTTTTAGAAGGAGGGCTTTACGGCACCATTGGAGGTTTCATGGCATGGCTCTGCATTATTGTACTTATTTGTTGGTTCCGAGCTTCAATTTTATCATTTTTGGGAATTATTCCCATAGTTAGCTTATTATTGGGCAATATGCTATCGGTTTCCTTTTTTGGATCCGTTTTAGGATTTTTATTTGTACTTTCCTCACTCGGATTTCTTCTTGGAGGTATCGGGAGTTTAATTGCCTTGAAAAAATACATTACATTTTAATACATGCATGAAGATCATTGCATATGGTTTTCTTATTTTTTTTCTGTTGTGCAGTCATCTACCAAGAATATTAGCAGATGAGATCTCTCCTATTGACCAAAAAATCGAAGGATTAAAGGTAAAAATTGCTGAGTTTCAAAATCAGGCAAATACGTTATCAAAACAGATAACAATTATTAATTCAAACATTGAATTAACGACGCTTCGCATAGATTCGATTAAGCTGGCCATTGATAAGCTTTCAAAAGAGATTGATGACCTTGCTGATGAAATAGGGAGATTGGAATTACTTCTTACTAAACGATTGGAACTTATCCTTCATAGGATACCTGCAACATATAAACGCCAGGTGGTTCCATCATTTGGTGTTTTATTTTTCAGCAATGATGTATCAGACTTCATATCGCGGCTTAAATATATTCAACGAGTTGAAGAAGAAGATGCATTGCTTTTAGTACAAATGAAAGCAACACAAAATAGTTTTAGTGAAAGAAAATCTACCCGGGAAAAAAAGAAAATTCAGCAGGAAATCCTGAAAAAGCAACAGGAAGAAGAACAGGCAAAACTTGAGCGTCAGAAAAAAGAGAAGCAATCTCTTCTTGCTCAAACAAAAAATAGTGAATCAGTCTATCAGTCTCTTCTGGCTCAAGCACTTGCTGAAAAAAATGCTATTGATAAGGCTCGGATTGAAGGAATTCAGGTTGGACCGGTAAAAAAGGGTGATATTATTGCGCTTGTTGGAAATACCGGGTATCCGGGGTGTTCTACGGGCGCACATCTTCATTTTGAGATTCAAAAAAGCGGATCATGGGTCAATGCAGAAGACTATTTGCAGGCAAGAGAGGTATATGATGATCAGAGCGGAGGACGGTCCAGGATAGGAAACGGAAGTTGGGATTGGCCATTGGAGGGCGACATCCGAGTAACGCAACGGTTTGGGAGAACTCCGTATTCATGGCGGTATATGTATAGTGGAGGAATTCATACGGGAGTTGATATGGTTTCTACGAGTGAAATAATAAGAGCGCCAAGAGACGGAACATTGTTTTCTTCGAGTCAGTCATGCGGAGGTGGGAGTATGATAAAAATAAAATATATCGATCACGGCGATGGAATAACTAGTTTTTATTTGCATGTTCAGTAAGTAAACATGCCCTGTATATGCCTGCTTTTTGGAAAGTAGGTGTCTGCATATTGTTGTGGCTGTTTTCTGCCTTTCTCTCTCCATTGTTTGCTGCGCGGTCTTTGTCAATAGAGTCAGATAGGTCATCATTATTTGGTGAGGAAGTAGCTGTGATCACTGCGTCAGTATCCGGATTTACAGACGGAGAGACAATTTACATCAAAGGTGCATTTTTCCAGGAGGGATCGACAAATTATTTCGGATATACACAAAAAGATAGTACATGGATAAAGAATGGTGAATCGACAACGTCCCAGCGATCTATAACATTCGGATCATGGGACGGGAAACTAACGGTAAAATCAGATTTTGTTGATAGCGGATACAAAGGAGAAGGAGAATATAAGATAAAAGTAGGATATTATTACCTGACTAGCGGAGGAAATATGTCAAGCGTAAATTGGTCAACTAACAGTCTTTCAATGGCGTTAAATGAACCCGATCCTACCCCGACCAATTCTTTGGCACCAACAAATACTCCAACGAATACACCAATTCCAACTTGTACCACAACTCCTACATCAACGCCAAAATTAACAAGTACCCCGACTATAAAACCGACTGTAAAAACTACAATTACACCGGTAATGCTTTCATCACATTCTGCAGATACAAATAAAATACGCGAAGAAGGGGATATATTAGGAAAAGAAGAACATCAGATATCTACTTCCTCTGTCACTCTGGAAAGAACTCCGTCACATAAAGTATTTATTATTACATTTCTTTTTATCGGGATGGGATCAGCGCTATTGTCCCTTTTGTACGTATTACGGAAGCAATTGTTTAGTTCATGATTTTTAGCTTCTTAAGGCGTCCCCTTGCGAAGCTATTTATTTACCATATACTAATAGCATGAAGGTAATTCGTTATTGGGTTCCTGTCATTCTTTGGATGATAGTCATATTCCTTTTTTCCAGCAGTCAAAAAGTAGCGATCACTGACTCATATGCACTGAGTTTTCTTTTTTTTAAGACTCTGCATCTTATTGAATATATTTTTCTCTATATAGTCAGTTATAGGGCATTTTTTAATTCAGGTTTTAAGAACAAACGAATATATATATATGCATTCTTATTCACCATGCTTTATGCAGCAACAGATGAAATTCATCAACGATTTGTTCCGACCCGTGAAGGAAGGCTTCGTGATGTTATAATTGATGCGTTAGGAGGGGGAATAGGATGGATTATAATCGTACAATTATTGCCAAAAATGCCGAAGAAACTAAAAGTTTGGGCCAGGAATTGGCAGCTTCTTTAACAGGAGATCAGGGTCAAGGAAAGCCTCATATCATCTGTTTGTATGGGGAATTGGGAAGCGGTAAAACAACGTTTATTCAGGGTGTGGCTAAAGGATTAGGCCTTTCCTCTCGCCTTTTATCCCCTACATTTATTATTGTGCGACATTATATTATACCGCAAAAAAATATAAATTTTTATCATTGTGACTTATATAGATTATATAAACAATCAGAACTAAATACATTGGGTTTGAGTGAAATTTTTTCTGATCCGACTGCAATAATATTTATTGAATGGGCTGAACGGCTTGGGAAACTACTCCCATCAAACAGAATTGATATTCATATTGACGGTATACATGGTCAAGTAAGAACAATTACTATGGATATATAGAAAGGTAGAAAGGTATGAACGATACGACAAACAAAGCTATTTCAATTTTTAAAAACGGGGGAATTGTCATATTTCCGACAGATACTGCCTTTGGAATAGGCTGCCGGATCGATAACAGAGAGGCTGTCGATAGACTATTTTTTTTGCGCAAACGATCCCGCACTCAGGCGATGCCGATATTAGTATCTTCTGTAGAGATGGCACTTCCCTATTTTATTACGCCTTCTGATATTGTCCGACGTTTAATGAAAATATATTGGCCGGGAGCGTTGACTATCGTAGCTCCATGTAATAAAAATTTGATTTACTCCCCTATCAGGGGGGACGGAGAGACAATCGGAATCCGCATGCCGGATTACAAAGATTTGTTAGAAGTGATATCCGCTATCGGTGTACCAATATTGGGCTCTTCTGCAAATTTTCATGGATATCCAACTCCGTTTACAATCCATGATCTTAATTCGGAATTAATAGCTTTAGCTGATTTTGTTATGGAAGGTACATGCAGCATAAAACGAGCTTCAACAGTAGTTAATTGTTCAACTGATCCGTATAAAATTATCCGCCAGGGAGCTGTATGTATATGAAAGAAAAATATTGTCTGAAGATCGATACGACTAAGACAAACAAAACGTGTATATCATTAGAAACAGGCAACGTCAGAAAACAGAAGAGTATTACATCAGGAATTCACACATCTCAACATGTGCTTCCGCTCATTGAGGGACTTTGTAAAGAGGCGAGGATCTCCTTATATGATATTACATCCATTCGTGTGCATACCGGGCCGGGATCATTTACCGGTCTGCGGGTAGGAGCAATTGTCGGAATAACACTAGGGTGGTTATTGGATATTCCGGTAAATGGGAAAATGAGTATGGTTCCACCACATCTTGATTATGAGTAGAATCGTTAGTGATTCACTCTAGCTTTTTTCCCCTGTTGTTATTATCATGAGTGTATGGTCAGGTTTTTACAGCATTTTTTTCTTCCGCATCACACAAATAATCATCGGGCCAAAGCACTGCACCCAGATACGATGCTCGTTTATATTTTATTTCTTGCTCTTTTTAATTTGAGTTTCCGTTATATTCATCAACAATTCCCATCAGTTTTAGGTTATGCAACAGATATACGACTCTCAGAATTATTACTATTAACAAACCAGAAAAGAGTCTCATTGGGTTTGCCAGAGCTTCGTTTGAATGCAAAATTGTCAGAAGCTGCAACAAAAAAAGCCCAGGACATGTTTTCTCACAATTATTGGTCGCATACCAGTCCTGAAGGCGCAACACCGTGGAATTTTATTGTTGCATCCGGATATCAATACACAATGGCTGGTGAGAATTTGGCAAAGAATTTCTCAAACAGCAGTGGAGTCGTTGATGCATGGATGGCATCACCAACACATAAAGATAATATCGTAAAACCGGCATATCGCGATATAGGCTTTGCGATTGTAAATGGTACCCTGGACGGTGAGGAAACAACGCTTGTTGTTCAGATGTTCGGTGCCTCAGATACAGAGGAGATAGCTCAAAAGACCATACCGCTTTCAACCGGGATAACTACAGAAGCACTTGGCGACCAAACGCCCATGATGCCGGTAGAATTTCAGGCTCAGGAAGCTTCGAAGAGCCTTGTACAGTCATTATCATCAGTAATTCAAACTCCGAAAATAAATATCCCGACAATTACCAGAGATACGGTGTTTATATTTTTAGGTCTATTGATTGGAATTTTAGCGCTTGATGGATTTGTTATATCAAGAAATAAGATAGTCCGTGTTGCGGGACATAATCTTGCGCATATTATGTTTTTTGTGTCTCTTTGTGTTGCACTGATGCTTGTTAAACGGGGGGTCTTGCTATGAAAAAAAAGTGGATTTCTGTCACGAATTTTACGATTTTAGCAATTATTTTGATCTCAACGGTTCTTCTTTTTTTATTAGTTCAGGATAACAAATCCCTGCAGGTACGAATTGGCATCTTGCTCTCGGTATTATATGTTAGTTGGGGAATTATTCATCATTCGATGATCGGAAGCCTCCATCCGAAAGTTGTGATAGAATATCTTCTTGTCGGAGCTATTGCAGTTACATTAATCATTACAGTGGTATGGATGTAGTCCACCCGAAGGCGGATATGATATTAATGAGTTCTTCTTCATCCCGCTTAGCGGGATGACGGAAGGACATAAGAAACTGTAACATTATCCCTTGAATAATCCGGGATTGTGAATAGTTTTTGACGGAGGTAAATATATGCAGGGTTTAATTCTTGCCGGCGGATTAGCAACAAGACTACGGCCTTTAACACTTGTTTCAAACAAGCACTTATTGCCTATTTACAATAAACCGATGATTTATTATCCCATTTCGGCCATGAAAAATGCCGGCATAAAAGAAGTTCTTCTTACAACCAGCGGAGATTATTTGGCTCAATTTTCCAACCTTCTCAAATCGGGTGAAGATTTCAACATGCGTCTCTATTATAGTGTTCAACAAAATCCGAAAGGCGGGATTGCCGATGCTATTGCCCTTGCTGAGGAGTTTACCCATAATGAAGCGCTACTCGTGATTTTAGGAGATAATATTTTTAATTTTAACCTTAAGGATTCAGTTGAACGGTTTGAGAAAGAGAAAAAGGGAGCAATGATATTTGGAGTACATGTAGGAAATCTAGCAAATCAATATGGTGTAATTGAGATGGATGATAAGGGAAAAGTCATTTCGGTTATAGAAAAACCGGAGCATCCTAAATCAGACATTGCGGCAATTGGGGTATATGTGTACGATCGACGGGTTTTTGATTTTATCAGAAAACTCAAACCGTCCGCCCGTGGTGAATTGGAAGTTACGGATTTGAATAATATATATTTAAAAGAAGGTAGTCTAACATGTGAAATTATTGATTGGTGGATAGACGCCGGAACATCCTACGATGAACTTCTGAAAGCCAATATACAAGCTGCCCAGATGGTAAAAGAAGGGAAATTATGATTGACGGAGTTGCAGTTAAGGAATTAGTACGTCATCCGGATGAACGCGGATTTTTTGAGGAATTGATACGCATTTCGGATCCATTTTTTAAAGAAGGATTTGCCCAGTTGTCAAGATCCCTTATGCATACTGGCGTGGTAAAAGCCTGGCACTTTCATCAGACACAGATCGACTGGTGGTTTATATCCACGGGAACCGTGAAGGTTGCCCTATATGACTCGCGACAGAATTCAGTAACAAAAGGCCAGTTGAATGAATTTATGTTAGGGGAAGAAGGACAAAACAGTATTCTAAAAATTCCGGCTGGAGTAGCGCACGGGTGTAAAGTCCTCAAAGGACCAGCAAATTTAATTTATGTAACCAGTTCCGAATATAATAAAAGCGAAGAAGGTAGGATCCCGTATAATGACAAAACGATCGGGTATGATTGGGCACAGGGGATTCCCATTACGAATAAAAATATTACCTAATTTTTAGTTCCTAGTTCTTTGTTTTTGGTTTCTAGTATACTTAATTGAACCAGGAACCAGGACATATGAAGTTACTTGTCACAGGCGGAGCCGGATTTATCGGATCAAATTTTATTCTCTACTGGATGAAGAAATATCCGGATGATGTGGTGGTGAACATAGACAAACTGACCTACGCGGGTAACCTGGAAAATTTGAAAGAAGTTGAGCAGCTTTCACATTATACGTTTATTCATGGAGACATATGTGATCCGAAATCCGTGCGTTCTGCCATGGAAGGTGTAGATACTGTTGTGCATTTTGCTGCAGAAAGTCATGTAGACAGGTCAATTCGGCAGGCTAATCCCTTTATTCAGACGAACATCGTCGGAACCTACGTTCTTTTAGAAACGGCCCTAAAAATCGGCATTAAACGTTTTCACCACGTATCTACGGATGAAGTTTTTGGGAGCCTTTCGCTTGAGGATCGGAATGAATTTTCTGAATGTACCCCATACGATCCGCGAAGTCCTTATTCAGCAAGTAAAGCATCCTCAGATCATCTGGTGCGAGCATATTATTCTACATACGGATTACCCGTCACAATTACAAATTGTTCAAATAATTATGGACCATACCAATTTCCGGAGAAACTTATTCCGCTGACAATTACAAATATGCTTGAGGGAAAATCAATCCCAGTATACGGAGACGGACTAAATGTTCGTGACTGGTTATATGTTGAAGATCACTGCAGAGCCATAGATATGGTGTTACGGGATACTACAGTAGGAGAAATGTATTGTGTGGGGGGGGCAACGAAAGATATAAATAATTTGTCAATTGTGAAAAAAATACTGGCAATCGGAGGGAAAAATGAATCCAGTATTGAATTTGTGAAGGATCGTCCGGGTCATGACAGAAAATATGCGATGTCATGGAAAAAAATTTATAATATGTTGGGATGGAAGCCACAACATGATTTTGATACATGGTTGGAAAAAACGGTTGAATGGTACAGGACGCATGAGGCATGGTGGCACCACATAAAATCCGGCGCATATCAGAGGTACTATAGAAAACAGTATGGAGGTAAGACATAAATGGACATTATCGGAACCGGATTATCAGGTTTGGTCGGATCGCGCGTTGTTTCTCTTTTATCTCCGAAATATTCTTTCACGGATCTAAGTAAAGAGACAGGGGTGGATCTTCTTGATTTTCCTCAGGTTCGTGACATCATAACAGGATCCTGTGCGCCATGGGTTTTTCATTTTGCAGCATATACCAATGTCCAGGATGCTGAGGCGGAGAAACATAGGGATAAAGAAAGCATTTCCTGGAAAATCAATGTATTTGGAACAGAAAATGTTGTTAATATCTGTAGGGATACAGGGAAAAAACTTCTCTATAT
>Ga0172375_10012543_pt1 | contig 10613 bp, 9 predicted proteins | sample LakKiv1m_FD_114537 | JGI IMG/M metagenome (GOLD analysis project Ga0172375, IMG submission 114537) | Freshwater microbial communities from Kabuno Bay, South-Kivu, Congo - kab_092012_11.1m | ecosystem: Environmental > Aquatic > Freshwater > Lake | place: Democratic Republic of the Congo...
CGGCCTATGCCATTGTCTTTCATGGCGTCGCGCAATTCGTCGTTATCCACTAATTTTCCGGCGGTTTCCATTGCCCGCAGCAATGTTGCTTCGGTATATGGTTTTGGGGGCGAAGTCCATTTTTCGGCCAATGTGGGCTCATGTGGTCCGCTTTCGCCTTTGGTGAATATTGGAAGCGTTTTTTCATCTTCTTCAGCTTCTTTATCATCTGCATCAGCTTTTGCTTTTTCGAAAACCACGCGCCAGCCTGCATCAAGAATTTGTTTGCCATTTACTTTAAATTCTACTTTATCCACTTCGCCAAGAACCGTTGTAGTGGCTATTTTACATTCGGGATAAAAGTTTGCAATAAATCGCCGAGCTACCAAATCGAATACCCGTCGTTCGTTTTCGTTAAGCGCCGTAGGATGAATGCCTGTGGGTATAATAGCATGGTGGTCAGTTACTTTCGCATTATCAAAAACCTTTTTTGTTTTAGGAATTTTGGTCGCTAGAAGAGGTGTAGTAAGTAGTTCATAATCTTTTATTCCTTTCAGAATTGCCGGAATTTTCGGATACATATCGTCGCTCAAAAAAGTGGTATCCACACGTGGATAGGTTGTAACCTTTTTTTCGTATAAACTTTGTATTAATTTCAGTGTTTCGTCGGCCGAAAATCCGAATTTTTTATTGCATTCAACTTGTAACGATGTCAAATCAAATAATTTAGGAGCCGATTCGGTTCCTTTTTTGGTGGAAATGTCAGTTACAAAAAAATCAGATGCTTTTACGGTTTCTAAAAATTGTGTGCCCTCTTCGACACTCGAAAAACGACCTTTGGATGCAGAAAACAGCGTATCACGATATACGGTTTTTAATTCCCAATAGGCTTCGGGCTTAAAATTTTCAATTTCGAGTTGACGGTTTACTATTAATGCAAGGGTAGGGGTTTGCACCCTTCCGATCGACAATACCTGTCGGTTCTTTCCGTATTTTAGCGTGTAAAGTCGTGTGGCATTCATACCCAGCAACCAATCGCCTATGGCACGCGAAAGTCCCGCTTCGTACAAATGTTGATAATCCGATTGATCTTTCAGTTTCTTAAATCCTTCGCGAATTGACTCTTCCGTAAGCGACGATATCCACAGCCTTTTAACAGGACATTTACATAGTGCTTTTTGTAAAACCCATCGTTGTATAAGCTCTCCTTCCTGTCCTGCATCACCACAGTTTACTACCTCATCGGCACTTGTAATTAATTGTTCTATTACTTTAAATTGCTTTTGTATGCCACTATCATTCATTACTTTAATTCCAAATCGCTGTGGAATCATTGGCAACTGACTGAGCGCCCAGGCTTTCCATTCGGGAGCATATTCGTGCGGCTCGAGCAATCCACATAAATGTCCGAATGTCCAGGTTACCTGATAGCCATTGCCTTCGATATAACCATCTTTTCGGTTTTTTGCACCCAAAATTTCAGCAATATCGCGGGCTACACTTGGCTTTTCGGCTATACAAACTATCATATTTCTTGTTTATCAGAAAGTTAAAAAACACTTCACATTTTTTATTAAGCATGCAAAGTTAATCAAAAATACGATTGACAAAAGCAGATTGTTCAGATTTTCTATTTTAAAATAGATTGCGTGAAAAAGCGTTATTTAAAGGCAAAGAGTATTTTTTTCAACCTGAAAAATCAATTTTTTAATGTATCTTTGTACGTTATTCAAATTTTAGGTAAAATATTTAATTAATCTATTGATATTCAGTAATATATAGTAAAATAAAGCGACAAAAAATGTATAAATTTTTTAAATTCAGTTTGCTGTTTATTTTTTCATTGGGTTTTATAGCCGTATCAGCGCAAAAATATAGTCTTGAAGCCGGTTTTGTACAACCTAAGCGTACAGGGGCACAATTTAGTACAACCTATTTTAATGGTGGACGATTGGGTGGAAACGTGGAGTTTGAATTGAGAAACAACTTTAGTTTGCTTACAGGAGCACTTTATTCGTTGGTTTATTCCAATAAAACGCAATATTACTCTTCTACCGATTCGGTGAATTACAAAACTTTCGGACATTCAATTGATATTCCAGTTCAGGTGCAGTATTCACTTCCTGTTTCAAAAAACTTTAAGTTTTTTGCTTTTGCCGGACCTAATGTTGGTATTGGTTTGGCACAACCTCAAAAAATAACTGTAACTATGTCCGATGCAATGAAAGCTTATACCGGAATAAGCTCTGCTGAGTATGCTGATAATGATTTATATACAAAATCGGCTATTCAACGTATCAATCTCCAAATTTCTGTTGGTGGGGGTCTGCAATTCAAAAATTACAAACTTAAAAGTGGTTACGATTTTGGAATAAATAGTATTAACAAAATTGATACGAGCAAATTGCTTCATCAAAATGGTTGGTATGTATCTTTGGTTTATCAATTTTAATTCAATTTTTGGTAAATATGTCATTAACTGAACTTTACGCCATTTTTATTGAACATCCCGAAGTATCAACCGACAGCCGTAATTGTCCTGCCGGTTGTTTGTTTTTTGCGCTTCGCGGCGATAATTTTAACGCCAATGCTTTTGCCTTGTCGGCACTCGAAAATGGTGCTTCGTATGCCATTATTGATGATAAGGAATATGCCATCGACAATCGGTTTATTTTGGTCGAAAATGTACTTGAATCCTTGCAAGACCTTGCCCGTTACCATCGTAAGCAACTCGGCACTACTGTTTTAGGAATTACCGGAACAAACGGCAAAACCACTACAAAAGAATTGATTGCAGCCGTGTTGAGTCAAAAATTCAACATTCTATATACTTTAGGTAACCTGAATAACCATATTGGTGTGCCGCTCACATTGCTCAGGTTGCGTGCTGATCACCAAATTGCTGTTATTGAAATGGGAGCAAGCCACCCGGGAGATATTAAAGAACTTGCCGAAATTGCCTGCCCGGATTATGGAATAATTACCAATGTGGGCAAAGCGCATCTCGAAGGTTTTGGTTCATTTGATGGCGTAAAGGAAACTAAATCAGAGCTTTATACTAATGTTTTCCGGTATGGTAAATCGATTTTTATAAATTCCGGAAACGAACATTTGCTCGAAATGGCACATAAATCCGGTTTTAGTAACGATGACAGGTTGGTGAAATACAAATTGATAGCCGAATGTAAAAAGGATTTGGTTGCCGGAGCGGTTATTTCATGCTCTCCGTTTTTAAAAATGCAATGCTGTACAAAACACAATGGTTGCTTTGTGGTTGATACAAAATTAATTGGCATTTATAATGCCGAAAATGTGTTGGCAGCGGTTACAATCGGTCATTTTTTCGGTGTGGAAGATAATGAAATAAAAAAAGGTCTCGAATTGTACACGCCACAAAATAATCGTTCGCAACTAACTATTACAGAATGCAATAAATTGGTTGTAGATGCCTACAATGCCAACCCTACCAGTATGCGTGCAGCTGTGGTTAATTTCGGAATTATGGAAGTGAAGCGTAAAATGTTGATTTTGGGCGATATGCTCGAACTTGGCGAACATGCCGAAATGGAACATCAAAGTATTGTGGATTTGCTCGAAAGCTACAAATTACAAAACGTGCTGTTGGTAGGTAAACTTTTTGCCCAAACAAAAAATAGCTTTACATGTTTTGATACTGTTGAAGAATTGATACAATATATTGAAAAACAAACTATTACTGATAATTATATACTTATTAAAGGTTCTCGGGGTATGAAATTAGAAAAAGTGATATCATTACTTTAAAACTGAAAACAAAAACAAGGATTTTTATTTCAAAATGAAAAAAGACAGTAAACTTTTATTGATTATCTTAAGTGTTGTAATTCTGGCACTAATAGGAGCTGTTATCTATTTGATTAACAGAACCAAAGAAAAAGAAACTGAAATTGCTGAAGTTGTTGAAATGATGAATTTCGAAAAACAGCAGGTTGAACGGGAGTTTCAGGATATGGCTACCGAGTTTGATGGCTACACTTCGAATATAAAAAACGATTCGCTGTTTAAATTGCTCGAAGACCAAAAAGTTAAAATGCACCAGTTGCTCGAAGAACTTCGTGTTACAAAATCGACCAATGCCCGTAAAATTGCAGATTTGAAAAAGGAGCTTGCCACTGTACGCAAATTGTTGGTTCATTATGTTAATCAAATTGATTCGTTAAACGCTGAAAATAAGGTGCTTAAAACAGAGAATACGGAAGTTAAACGCCGGTATACAGAAGCTTCGCAAACTGCAAACCAATTGGCAAAAGAAAAAGAATCTTTAAATGAAGTTGTTACGCGTGCTTCCAAGTTAGAGGTTTCTGGATTTAGTTTTACGCCACTCAACAACCGAAATAAGAAAACTACCTGGTTTACTCAAACAGCTAATTTACAGTTTAATTATACTGTAAACAAGAATATTACGGCTCAACCGGGCGATAAAACAATGTATTTGCGCTTAACCCGACCCGACGATGAAGTTATGACTAAAAGTTCAGGTCAGGTGTTTCAGTTCGAAAATAAAAAAATCAGCTATTCGCTTAAAAAGGGCTTTGAATATAAAGGCGAAGCTTACAACGACGTTCTGTACTGGAAAGTAGAAGAAGTTTTGCAAGCCGGTACTTACCGTGCCGAATTTTTTTGCGATGGCGCTATGGTTGGTAGTTTTACTTTTGTTCTGAAAAAATAAATCTCCCGAAACTCAAATTGTAATTTATGTCCAAAAGCCGGCAATTTTCTAAAGCGTCCAAAGATATTTCTTTCGATAAAAACCATCGAAAAACAATTCAGTTCAACATTACCCGATACGATGCAGCTGTTGAAAAAGGCATGGCGCGCTACAAGAATGTGGAACTGGCAAAATCCAATGCAGCGGCAATAAAACGCGATGTGTTGGCAAATTGGGAAAGTTATTTAGTGGAATTCGAAAAAAATAGTCTTACAAATGGCTGTGAGGTGCTATGGGCTAAAGATACTAAGGAGGCTACAGATTATATAATTCAAATTCTATCCGAAAATAATTCACGGTTACTAGTAAAAAGTAAATCGATGACCACAGAGGAAATCGAATTGAATCATGTTGCTGAAAGTGTTGGATGTGAGTCGGTTGAGACTGATTTGGGTGAATTTATTGTGCAGGTAGCCGGCGAAAAACCATACCACATAGTAACGCCTGCCATGCATAAATCCAAAGGTGATATTGCAAAACTTTTCAACGAAAAATTCAACACTCCGATTGACAGTACTCCCGAAGAAATGACCGAATACGTTCGTCAGGTGCTGCGAAAGAAATATACAACAGCTGAAGTAGGAGTGACGGGTGCTAATTTTCTGATTGCTGATATTGGTGGAATTTCGGTTACCGAAAATGAAGGTAATGGCTTGATGACTACGGCATTTCCAAAAATTCATATTGTGATTGCGGGTATCGAGAAAATTATTCCAAATTTGCATCAACTTGGTTTATTTTATCCATTGCTTGCAGCACACGGAACTGGTCAGCAAATTACAGCCTACAATACTATTTTTACAGGACCACGAAAAAAAGATGAAGCAGACGGCCCCGAAAAAATGATTGTAATTTTGTTAGACAACAAGCGCACAGAGGTTTTTGCCGATGATGAAGCCTACGAATCATTAGCCTGCATACGCTGTGGGGCTTGTCTGAATGCCTGCCCGGTGTACAAAACTATTGGTGGTTATACTTACGATACAACGTATAGTGGACCTATTGGCTCAGTTTTAACGCCATTTTTAGGTGGATTTCAGGATTTTTCGCATTTGAGTTTTGCTTCTACGCTTTGTGGCAAATGTGTGGAAGTTTGTCCGGTAAAAATTCCGCTGACCGATATTTTGCTAAGTAACCGACGAAAAGCTGTGGAGCAAAACCTGCGCCCGCAAACTGAAAAAATAGCTATGAAAGGCTTTAAACTTATTAGTTCAAAACGGTCGGGTTTCGACTTTGCAACCGGATTTGTAAAAAATATAGTAACTTCGCCATTTAAATATGTGGGTTGGGGACCTAAGCGCGCCATGCCCAAATTTGCAACTAAATCATTTTCAGAACAATATAAAATTAATATTCCTAAAAAATAAAAGATAAGGTATGAAATCATTTGCCAGAATTTCAGTTTTTTCAATCATAATTATCATTGCCTTTAATGCATGTAAAGTTGATAATTATGCCGATTGGAAAATAATGAACGAAAATAAATACAGCGCCGATACAACAACAAAAAAAGCTACTGAAGGTTATAAAGTTTCAGACACCGGCTTGTGTTATAAAATCATACATGCCGGCGAAATAAATAAACGACCGAATGCTGATTCATATATTAAAGTTAAGTATACCGGAACGCTGATTACCGGAAAAGTATTTGATAGTGGTACTTACGAAGGACAACTTTCAAGTACGGTAAAGGGTTGGAAAGAAGCTATTCCGATGTTAAAGGTTGGAGGTAGTATGAAATTCTTCTTTACATCCGATTTGGGATATGGTTCTACTGCAAGTGGTTTAGTTCCTCCTTACTCCGTTTTGTATTTTACAGTTGATTTATTGGACGCTCAATATTAAATTTATATGAAGTCGCTATTAATCAGTGTTTTATTTTTGTGTTCAACAACAATATTTGCTGTTGAATATACTTTAGACAATATTCCTAATCCAAAAACTACAAACGCTACTGCTTTTGTAAGCAATCCGGATGGAATATTAAAAGAGGAATCGGTGCAGCAAATCAATCAAATGGCAGGTGATTTACAGGCTAAAAACAAATCGGAAGTTGCAGTTGTAGTTCTAAATTCTATTGGTAGCGAAGAAATTAAACCATTTGCCACTGCACTTTTTAAAAAGTGGGGTATAGGCACTGCCGAAAATAGTAATGGTTTACTTGTACTTTTTGTATTGGATCAGCGAAAAGTAACATTCGAAACAGGGTATGGTCTAGAAGGAGTATTGCCTGATGCTATTACAAAGCGCATACAAACCCAATATATGATTCCGTATTTCAAACAAGGCGATTACGATGGTGGAATGATTGCCGGAGTGGAACGAATTGTTTCGTTAGTGAAGGGTGAAACTTTTGTGGAGAAAAAGGTTACAATTCCGTGGGATGAAATTATTCCATTGGCAATTGGAGTTTATATTGTTCTGAGTTTACTCGCTTTTGTTTGGGTTGGAAATATAGTTGCTAAAGTTCGTAAAAATTCAAAACATTCAAACAATATTCAACGTTATAAAGCTATTAAATCCGAAAAAGCAGCGGCTTTTATGGTGTTGGGTTTAATTTTGCCAGTACTTGCGTTTGTTGGTATATTGCTTTTGAAAATTCCGACTTATTACATTTTATTACTAATACCCGTTCCTGCAACTATCATTCCGGCGAATTTTTACGGATTAATAATGATGCGCAAAGTTCGTCGCGAACCCATAAAATGCAGTGAATGTGATGGAAATATGCATATTTTGAGTGAAAAGCAGGAAGATGCCCATTTAAAACTTGCGCAACAATTTGAAGAACAGTTGCATGCCGTTGATTATGACGTTTTTGTGTGCGATTCGTGCCAAAATGAAACCATCTTTACACTTGATAAACCAAGTATTTACAGCAATTGTCCGAAATGTGGAACGAAAGCTTTTATTTTAAAAGATAAACGAACCATTGTAGCGCCAACTTATATTAGTTCGGGTGCTGAGCGAACCACCTATCATTGTAAATTTTGTGGTTACGAAGAAAATCACAATGATACTTTACCTCGCCTACGACGCGACAATGCCGGAAGTTTTGTTGGCGGTGCTGTTGCGGGTAGCATTCTGAGCAGTGGTCGTGGTGGCTTTGGTGGTGGAGGAGGAGGTTTCTCCGGAGGTAGTTTTGGAGGCGGTTTTAGTGGTGGCGGTGGTTCCACAAGCGGATGGTAATAAAGGTAGAAATTAGAAAATAGAAATAAAACAAGTATATAATTATTTATAAAAACAAAAACTCAATGCACCCGATAAATTCCCCTTTTAGGGGGTAAGGGGGCAGATATAATAAATTAAGAAAAATGAATAAAAACACAATTATTTTATTGGCTGTAGTAGGTGTATTGGTGCTTACTGTTTTTTGGGGAATTGGAAAATACAATGGCTTGGTAACTAAAGATGAAGCAGTTAGCGGACAATGGGCGAATGTTGAAAATCAATACCAACGCCGCTCGGATTTGATTCCAAATCTTGTGGCTACTGTGAAAGGTTATGCTGCACACGAAAGTGAAACACTCGAAGGAGTTGTAGCTGCCCGTGCAAAAGCTACTCAGGTTACTGTTGACCCAACTAATTTGTCGGCTGAAAAATTAAAAGAATATCAGGCTGCTCAGGGTCAGTTAAGTTCTGCTCTGGGTAAATTACTTATGATTACCGAAAATTATCCTGATTTGAAAGCCAACCAGAACTTTTTGGAATTGCAAGCTCAATTAGAAGGTACCGAAAACCGGATTACTACTGAACGTGGTCGTTTCAACGATTTGTGTAAAGAATTTAATGCTGCTATTCGCAAGTTTCCAACGAATATTGTTGCTTCGTTTGCCGGATTAGAAAAGAAAGCTTATTTCGAAGCCGAAGCCGGAAGCGAAAAAGCTCCTGAAGTTAAATTTTAATTAAGTTTGACGTTTGATGTTTGAAAAGTTTGAAAGTTAACTCTTCAAACCTTTCAAACCTTTCAAACCTTTCAAACCTTTCAAACCTTTCAAACTCTTCAAATTCTTCAAACATGTACATTCCATCCGAATCACGTTACACCGACACAGTCGGTTATAATTATTGCGGCAAAAGTGGCTTACAACTTCCTCGTTTGTCGCTCGGACTGTGGCATAACTTTGGCGATGTTGATAACTTGCAAGAGGCTGAAAACATGCTGAAATATGCTTTTAATAAAGGCATTACGCATTTCGATTTGGCTAATAATTACGGTCAGCCATTTGGCAGTGCCGAAATTAATTTTGGCAAAATGCTGAAGAAAAATTTTGCAGCCTATCGTGATGAAATGATTATTAGCAGCAAAGCGGGTCATATTATGTGGCCGGGTCCGTATGGCGATGGAGGTTCACGTAAATACCTGATAGCGAGCTTAGAACAAAGCCTCAAACGTATGCAGCTCGATTATGTGGATATATTTTATTCGCACCGTTACGATGCGAATACCCCGATAGAAGAAACTATGGGAGCGCTTTCGGATATGGTGAAGCAAGGAAAAGCATTGTATGTTGGCATTTCGAAATATCCCGAAGATAAAGCACGCGAAGCCTATCGAATTTTGCGTGAAAATGGTACACCTTGTTTAATTTTTCAGGGAAGATATAGCATACTAACGCGTGAAATAGAAACAGAAGTATTGCCTGCAGCATCCGAAAATGGTGTTGGATTTATTGGTTTCTCGCCCTTAGCTCAGGGAATGTTGAGTGATAAATATTTGAATGGAATTCCTAAAAATTCGCGGGCTGCACTGAGTTATGGTTTTTTGAAAAAGGAACAAATTACCGAAGAACTTCTAAATAGAATTAAAAAGTTGAATACCATTGCGTTGGAACGTGGGCAAACATTGGCGCAAATGGCATTGGCATGGTGTTTTCACCAACAGCACGTTACTTCGCTTATTATTGGTACGAGTTCGGTTAAGCAATTGCAGGATAATATTGACGCTTTAAAAAATTTACATTTTACAAACGACGAATTGTGGCGCATTGGCGAAATATAATTTTCACAGCACTAATAATGGGTTTAGTCTGTAGTTGTGATAAAAATTATATATCATCAGTCCCAACTATGCCTGTAAGTCTCAAAATTGATTTATCAGGCAAATATAATACCTTCCGCAACAGCACAAATGAGTTTCTGTTTTTCGAAAAACCGGTATACGATGCTGATAGAGTGGGATTTGCCGGAATTTTAATCTATTCGGGTGTGAATTTCGACGACAATGGAAATCCGGTGTATTATGCGTTTGATATGGCTTGCACACACGAACTTTCGCAATCTGCAAAAGTTTATCCGGTTGCCGGTGAATTTGGAAAAGTGAAATGTGCAAAATGTGGTACAATTTACGATGTAAGTCTTGGCTTTGGAAATCCTGTTTCGGGACAATCGAAGGAAATACTTCGAAAATACCGCGTTACGGTAACGGATACCTACTTGTACGTTTCGCAGTAAGTCCTTGAAAAATACCATAAAGTGCTGTCAATACAATATAAAAAGGATAAATTGCCGCCAACATCAAATATGTTCTGGCGGTATTTTTTTGTCCGAAAAATAGCGATGTTTGTAACAAAAACAGTGAGTCAATGGCAAGTTTTATTCCTGTAATTATCCCCCAACTAATTAAATAACTACTGTTTACAAAACTATAAACAAAAAAATTAACTTGTAAAAGCGAAATCAGGAGTACAATTGCAGCAACCAATATTGTATAAAAATCAGAATATCGGGTTGATTTCGACGACCAGCGAATCCGCTGCTTAAAAAATGAACTTATTGTAGTACAGGCCTTTGTGAAAACAATAGCCTGCTCTGATTTCAGAAAATGTATGTTAGCATTTTGTTTTTTCAACGCGTGCAACAAAAAAACATCATCGCCCGAGTTTGA
>Ga0172375_10012544_pt1 | contig 10612 bp, 13 predicted proteins | sample LakKiv1m_FD_114537 | JGI IMG/M metagenome (GOLD analysis project Ga0172375, IMG submission 114537) | Freshwater microbial communities from Kabuno Bay, South-Kivu, Congo - kab_092012_11.1m | ecosystem: Environmental > Aquatic > Freshwater > Lake | place: Democratic Republic of the Congo...
AACGGATTTGAATTTACACGCGACGGTAGATTTCATATTTCTGACGATGGCTTCCTCGTCAATCAACAAGGCGCACATGTTCTCGGAAGCAACGGTGAAATAAATGTTAGTGCTTTCACCTTCTCAGAAGATAACAAAATAAATATTTCAAAAGATGGCGCGGTAAATATCGGATCACAGAACCTCGATACGTTATTAATCGCAAAAATAGACGGCACCGAATATGAAAAAAGAAGGATGGGGTTGAATTTTGATCCAACCCAAAACATTGATGATATAATGCCCGAAGGTTCGTATCAAGTGCTTCAGGGTTATCTTGAAGAATCAAATGTTAACCCAATTTTGGAAATGGAGAACATGATTAAAGTAAGTAAAGATTATGAATCAGCTTATAAAATGGTTACATATTTAGATGGTTCACTCGAAAAGACAAACGATTTAGGAAAAATTTAAAAGGAGTTATTATGCCAACAAGAGCTTTAAGAAATGCCGCTTCCGGAATGTATGCTCAGCAAATCAATATCGAAGTGATCGCCAATAATATTGCTAACATGAATACAAGCAGTTTTAAAAGAAACAAGGCTGAGTTTCAGGATTTGATGTATCAGGAAGTTGTTGTCAACCCAATGAATTCTTCAGTGCCTGGTGTTGATACACCTGGCGCTGAAGTGATTCAAGTCGGTAACGGTGTTAAGACAGCCACATCGCAAAAAATATTTCAGCAAGGAGATATCACCGCAACCGAAAATCAATTTGATTTAGCAATTCAAGGCGAGGGTTTTTTTCAGGTTCGAAAAGTTGACGGAAGCATTGTCTATACACGCGACGGCTCTTTCAAATTAAATTCTGAAGGCAGCATGATAACAAGCGGAGGGTATTTATTAGATCCTGAAATAAATCTTGACGAAAATTCTGTGGGAATGGTTGTTTCGAAAGATGGCACAGTGGAGCTTCAACAGCTTGATGGATCAAAAATCGCAGCGGGGAATATTCAATTGGTAAGATTTCTGAACCCCGGGGGATTAATTGCATTGGGCGATAATCTTTACGCACAGTCCGATGCGAGTGGACAGCCTATACTCGGCACTCCAGGCTATGATGGCTTTGGCGAAATAAATCAAGGATATGTTGAATCTTCAAATGTTGATGTTGTAGAAGAGATGATTTCTATGATCACTGCACAGCGTGCTTATGAACTAAACAGCAAAACCGTAAAAGCGGTTGAAGAAATGATGACAATGGCTAATAACCTGAAACGATAATATGAAACTATTAATTACAACGATATTGTTTTTCATTCCATTTTTATTTGCCCAATCAGACAAAGATTTACTTAGCGAGTATCTTAAAACACAACTTGGTAAATATTCTTCCTTCACTTATGAGATTATTAATAATACAAACAATCTCAATATCGTTAAGATAAACACTTCGCAGCCTTTAAGAATTAATGGAAGTTCCGCAGTGGTATCGGCAATCGTAAATGAAAATGGAATCAATAAAAAATCATCACTCGTTTTGCGCCTTCATTTATTTGATTCGGTGCTAGTAGCCGTTTCAGATTTAAGCAAGAAAATAAAATTGAATGCTGATGATTTTAACTTCAATCTAATTGAGGTATCGAACATAAACGGTACACCGTTAAAGGATAAATCTGTTGTTGGTCCTCTCAGGTTGAATTGTTCGCTTAAAAAAGGTGAAGTCTTACTTAAGGAGATCATTGAAGAGATCCCGCTTGTTTATCCGGGAGACCTTGTGACTGCAGAGTTGAGAAAGGGAAATGTTATAGTTTCATTTGACGCTTCAGTTAGGCAGGAAGGAAACAAGGGGGAAGTAATAAAAATTGTCACTTCTGAAAATAAAATATTGAATGCAAGAGTAGTTGATAACAAAAACGTAACGATTGAGTAAAGTATGAAATACAAATTGATAATATTATTGACTTTATCTTCCTTAGCAATTGCACAGGATATGCGAAAAAGTTCTTACTACTCTCTTTTTTCCGATCAAAAGGCTGCCCTTGTTGGTGATGCAATTACAATTATTGTTGTTGAGTCATCTTTAGCAACCAACGATGCTCAAACAACGAGTGGTAGAACCAGCGATCTTGGGCTTAATCTTTCAGGTGAAGTTAGTAAAACACCTGTTCCAAAAGTTGATGTTTCACTTGGTTCAACAAATAATTTTGATGGTTCCGGCTCGACAAAATCTTCGGGTATTATTCAAACAAAAATCAGCGCCACAATTGATTCGGTTTTGGAGAATGGAAATCTTGTCATAAGCGGCAGTAAAAAAATATCCATTAATGGCGAAGAACAACTAATATTTATTAGGGGAATTGTTCGCACAACCGACGTGCGCCCTGATAACTCTGTACTCTCTTACAATATTTCCGATGCCGAAATATCTTTTGAAGGAAGCGGTTTGATTGACAACGCTCAGTCTCCCGGTTTGTTAACAAAATTTTTCCACTGGTTATTTTAGGTGAATTATGAAACAACTTGCTAAAATTTTTATTCTCCTATTCTTATTAAGTTTTTCATTAAAAGCTCAAAGGATAAAAGACATTGCTTCCATCTCAGGTGAAAATTCTGAGCAAGTAATCGGATATGGACTTGTGGTTGGGCTTGCAGGCACGGGCGATAGTTATCGTACTCAATTCACAATGCAATCTATTACAAGTATGTTAAAAAGATTTGGCATCACTGTACCGCAGACTGATGTTAAGACCCGTAATGTTGCGGCTGTAATGGTTACTTCAACTCTAAATTCTTATTTGAAGCCGGGTGCAAAGTTCGACGTTACAGTATCTTCGCTCGGTGATGCTCAAAGCCTGCTCGGCGGCACTTTGTTAATGACTCCACTCTCCGGCATGAGCGGTGAAGTTTATGCTTTTGCTCAAGGTCCAATTTCAATTGGCGGTTTTGATTTTAAAACTTCTTCGGGAAGCCGCACTGCCAAAAACCATGCTTTAACCGGTCGTGTGCCTCAAGGCGGTTTACTGAAAGACCCGCTCCCTCTGGCTGATTATAGTAATCAGGAAATAAGCGTCTATCTGCACTCGCCAGATTTGACTACCGCAAATAATGTAGCTACTGCCATCAACACTAAATTTGGTGAGAACACCGCACTCTCTAATGATGCATTAGAAATAATAGTTAAAGTTCCAGCAGACCGTCAGAATAATCTTGTAAGTTTTTTAGCCGAGCTTGAAGCTTTAACTGTAAATGTTGACTACGTGGCTAAAGTGGTTTTGAATGAAAGAACCGGAACTGTTGTTGCGGGTGAAAATGTCCAGATAAAACCTGTTACAATTTCGAGTGGAAGCCTGAATATTACAATCCGTGATTACCCGATCGTCTCTCAGCCGGGGGCTTTTTCAAACGGCAGCACTGCTGTGGTAAATAATTTTGTCCCTTATGCAGATCAGGATTCAACAAACTTCATCGCTATCAATGGAGCTACTAATGTGCAGGAGATCGCTGCTGCATTAAATTCGCTAAAGGTTTCTCCAAAAGATATAATTTCAATTTTCCAGGCTTTAAAAGAAGCAGGAGCTTTAATCGCTGAATTGGTAATTATCTGATGAATAATGTTGATTTAAAATAACAAACCCGATAAAACACATTCCTTTAACTCCGGAATTAAATTCACGGAACTCTGTTGACAAAACAAAACTTGCTGACGCTTCACGCCAATTTGAGAGTTTATTAACTTCAATGATGTTGAAAAGTATGAATGAAACTACTGGTGGTATGTTTGGGGATGATTCGGGCACCGGTGGTGATTTTTTCGATTCAATTTTTCAATTTGAAATTGCATCTAAGTTTTCAGAAGGAAAAGGTCTTGGTGTGGCTGATATGATTTACAGCAAAATCACTGGCGAGCATTTGCCGACTGAAGTAATACAGCCAAGATTGGAACCAATAAAAAAGTTTGACAATTATGAAATCGATCATAACCTTCTTCCCAAAACAATCATTCAGCCTTCAAATGAATCTCTAGAACGCCTTGATAAATTCGAAGACTTGATTAACGATGCCTCAGAGACTTACGGCGTGGATTCAAAAATTATTAAATCCGTTATACTTGCAGAGTCTTCAGCCAAGCCAAATGCTCTTTCGAGCGCTAATGCAAAAGGATTAATGCAATTGATGGACTCGACCGCAAGCGATCTCGGAGTCAATAATTCTTGGGATCCTAAGCAGAATATTATGGGCGGGACTAAATATTTATCTCAATTGCTTCGACAATACAATGGAGATCTAAAACTTGCTTTAGCAGCTTATAATGCTGGACCAGGCAATGTTGATAAGCATGGGGGAATACCCCCATTCCAGGAAACAAAAAACTATGTAACTCGTGTTCTCGGATATCTAAAAAACTTTGAAGGATGAAAAAATGAAACTACACAGATTATTAAATACACTTGAAGCACTGAAGAAAAACTTATTCGATCTTCATTCAAACTTGAAAATTCAGCAAAATGCATTGACTACAAATAATGCCGACGAAATCCAAAATGCAATAATTGAACAGGAAAAAATTCTTCACAACATAAGAAATTGCGAACAGCAGCGATTGTTATTCATGTCTCAAATTTTTAATTCAAATGAGTTTAATCTTGAACATAATTCCATTTCATCTCTGTTAGTTTTCCTAAAAAACACCGATCTTGAAAATCATAATGTTTTGTTTGCACTAAAAAATGATATAACAAATTTGATGGATAAAATAAACATCCTGAATGGACAAAATTCTTACATAATTGAAAATGCAAGAAAATTTATTCGCGACTTGATGCAGAATCTTTATGACATAAGCAAAAAAAATTTTTTAGATAGGAAAGTCTAATGGCACTCACAAAAATATTCGACATATCGAATAGAACGCTCACAGCCTATCGGCGAGCGCTAGAGGTAACCTCGCACAATATAGCAAACGCTGCCAACCCGTATTATTCGAGGCAGCGTGTAATATTTGAAAGCGATATTTCTGATCTCAATCGAGGATTTGTTTGGGGCAATGGAGTAAAAATTCGTGATGTTCAGCGTGTAAGAGATTTTCTTATAGATATGCAGATAAGAGCTGCAAACCCGAAGCTTTATGACAGCAGTAAGCAGTCAACTTTGATTGGACAAGTTGAAACAATTTTTTCAGAGCCGTCGGACCTTGGTCTTTCAAATCTAATTTCACAATTCTTTACAAGTTTTCAAGAACTCTCTGTCACTCCGAATTCATCAGCACTTCGAACTTCTGTTGTGAATGCGGCTACTAATTTATCAGCTAAAGTTAATTCAATTAATAGTTCTTTGGCAACTACTAAAACAGACATACGAAATGAATTCAAATCCGATGTCGATCAAATTAATTCAATACTTCAAGAATTGCAGACCGTTAATGCTCAACAGTTTGATTTCAATTACAAAGGTGCTCCGATTAATGATCTGTTGGATAAGCGGGATGCACTAATTGAAGAGCTAAGTTCTTTGGTAAATGTAACAGTAACAATTGATTCAAACAATAATGCAGTTGTTTCGATAGGAGGTGCATTTGCAGTTGATAGACTTTACGCTGCAAAATTTGAGATGGTGGAAACAAATGGAAAATTATCCATGCAGTTGGAAGGTTCCAATGCTCCAATCGTATTATCAGGCGGCGAATTGAATGCCTTATCAGATGTGTATTCAAATAAAATTCCTGAGTATCAACAAAAACTTGACGAGATCATAAATCAGCTTGTTAATTCTGTTAATGAAATTCATTCGACTGGCTTTACACTTACTAATCCGCAGCAGACCGGAATAAATTTCTTCGAAGCTTATTCGAATGGTTCTCTGACAATAAATCCTGATATTGTCCGAGACCCAAATAATATTGCAGTCTCTTCAGATGGAACTGAGGGAAACGGTGATCTGGCAAATTCGATTGCTGAATTAAATAATGCAGAGCTTCTCAATGGTTCTACTTTGATTGATTCCTATTCTTCTCTTATGTCAAATATTGGAAATGAAAAATCACTTGCTGATAATTTTTCCGAAGCTAATCAATTAGTGATAGATCAACTTCAGACTCAAAAACTTTCGGTCTCCGGTGTTTCGGTTGATGAGGAAATGACAAATGTTTTAAAATTCCAAAGAACTTACGAAGCCGCTGCAAAATTAATCACTGTAGCCGATGAGCTTCTTCAAACTTTAATTAATATGGTGTAATGTCATGAGAATAACTGAAACAATGATGCAAACCAGCTACCTGTCCAATTTAAATAGCGTAAAAGAAAAAATGGCTATACTCCAAAAGCAAATTGTAACAGGCAAAAAAATAGAAAAACCATCTGACTCTCCTGTTGGAACAAGCAGGCTCATCCGAATCTCTGATCAACTGGGGCAGACACAATCTTACTTAAACAATATTGATAACAGTTTATCATTCCTTGATGAAACTACATTCGCACTGCAGACAATACAAACTGAAGCGCTGACTGTGCTTGGCAAGTTGACTGATTTGGAAAACCCTCTCAATCAAACTGACCTCAATCTATATGCTGATACTATTGACAATTCTTTGAAACTCATAATGGATGTTGCTAATTCCCAAACCGATGGCAAATATATTTTTGGCGGAACTGATTTTGCCGAGAATCCTTACGGATACTCCAATGACAATTTATCAATTGATTTTAAAACCGACGTATCCGGTGAGATTTCCGTAAAAACTTCGTCAACTACTTTACAAAAGATTAATGTTACGGGAACCGAATTGTTCGGAACTATAGTTTCGATGTCGGGTTCTTTGGACGAACTTGCTGTTAATGGTACAATAACAAATGCATCAACCTCCGTTTATGATTCTTTCGGCAATCAATTTACTCTTGAGACTTCGTACGAAAAAACTGCGGATAATACATTTCAATTCACCTATGACATTAAAGATTCAAATGGCGATTCTGTTTTTACCACTCCCCCTGCATCACAGGAAATTATTTTCGATCAGACAACGGGCAGGATTGTCAGCGTCAATGGTACATCATCAACTACTATTTCTGTAAGCGCACCTGATAGCAATATAAATTTCACAATGAATTTTGATGCTTTAAAAGAAAGTGAAACCCCGGCGGGGATAGTTACTTCAGCTAATCAGCAAACTGATATTTTTAATTTACTAAAAGGTATAAGCGATAATCTTAGAAATGGGATTTTGCCTACCCCCGAGCAGAAAGATGCGGTTGAAGCTTTTAACTCGCATGTGCTCAGCACATTATCTAATGTCGGAAATGTTACAAATCAGTTAACAAGTCTTCAAAGCATGTTAAATCAGCAGATGCTCGACTTGCAGCAATCCGAGCAAAATGTAAACGGTGTGGACGTTGAAAAAGCAATCATTGATTTGCAGAATCAGGATTATATGCTGCAGCTATCCAATCAACTTGCATCAATGATACTTCCAATGTCTTTGATGGATTATTTATGATCAAAAAACTCGGTACAGTAAATGGTTTAATATTAGGAATCGTTTCCATATTCGGCTCTTTTTTTATAGAAGGCGGATCTTTCGAAGCATTATTTCTGATACCGCCAATATTTATTGTTTTCGGAGGAACTTTTGCAGCAGTTATCATTGGTTTTGGAATGGACAGTTTCAAAAAACTTTTTCGACTTATCCAATTAGCATATTTCCCCAAAAAATATGAATATCACAAAATCATCAATCAATATGTCAGCATCTCTCATAAAGTTCGCAAGGAGGGGATATTATCTTTAGAAAAAGAAGTAAAATCGTTCGACGATTATTTTTCAAGAAAACTCTTACGAAATGCAATTGATGGTGCTGATCCGGATTCGCTTCAGGAACTTGCCGAATGGGAAATAAAAGCAATGCAGGACAGGCATTATTCAAATATATTTATTTTCACAAAGATGGGCGGCTATGCCCCCACTATGGGAATTCTCGGCACCGTAATGGGATTAATCATGGCTCTTTCACATGCAGGCGCCGACCCAAACACTTTAATTAAAAGTATTGCTACTGCATTTATTGCAACCCTGTGGGGTGTTTTCAGTGCAAATATGATTTGGTTACCAATTGGCGATAAACTAAAAAAATGTCATCAGGAAGAAAAATTCATGATGGAGCTCTCGCTTCAAGGGATATTGGCTTTGCAAAGTGGAGAAATCCCGATGCTGGTCAAAGCACGCTTGATGAGTATGCTTCCTCAAAAAGAACAAGAAAAGCTCCTCCGGTAGATCAGCCCGAAGATTCACCGTTTCAGGAAGGGGGAGAGAAAGATAGATATCTTATCACTTATGCTGATCTGATTACTCTGCTTCTTGGACTTTTTATTATGCTTTATACTGCATCAAATCTTGATGCGATAAAATATCAAAACATAATAAATGCATTCGGAAATGTCTTTGGGGGACGAACTTCGGGAATTGGGCTCACTGACCTGTCGTCTAAAATTGGTATTATGGATAAAAGCAGCCATGTAGAAATTACACCTTTGACTGCTTTGAAAAATGATGTAATGAACTTGATAAAAGAAAACAATTACGGAAGTTCAATAAATGTGGAAGAAAATGAACGAGGAGTTACTATACACATTCTTGAAGATATCGTTTTTGCATCCGGTAGTTCAGAATTAAAGTCAACTTCAAGGCTTGTTTTACATCAAATAGCATCAATTATTAAAAATTTGCCTAACGACTTAAGAATTGAAGGGCACACAGACAACGTTCCAATACACACATCGGCTTTTCCTTCTAACTGGCATTTATCAGTTGCTCGTGCGCTAAACACGGCATATTATTTGATTGAGAATGAACAATTATCCGCCGATAAAGTTTCTATCGTCGGTTATTCTGAGTTTAAGCCGATTGAACCGAACGAAACATTATCCGGAAGAGCACACAATAGGCGTGTAGATATAGTAATAATAAAATAAGTTAAGTATGAAAATTTCAACCTTTCAGTTTGGTGAATTAGAATTCTCAGAAGATAAAATTATAACTTTTGAAAATGGTCTTTTCGGTTTTGAGCAGTTAAAAAAATTTTTACTCCTAAAAAAGAGTGATGAAATTTTTTATTGGCTTAACTCGGTTGACCGTCCTGAAATTTGCTTTCCAGTTGTGGGAGTTAGAGTCATTGATGATTCATATCCAACTGTAATCGAACACGAAGCATTTGGAATTGTAACGATGAATAAAAATCCACTCGATATTACTGTAAACTTAAAAGCTCCGGTTTATATCAATCAGGAACGAAAAACCGGATTTCAAAAAATTCTGGACTCGGAAAAATTTCAGATTAATTACAATCTATTCCTCGAGTAAAAAAGGCGTTCGATGTTAATTCTATCAAGAAAAATAAATGAAGAAATAAAAATTAATAATGATGTTACGATCAAAATTATTTCTATCTCAGAAAATCAAGTAAAAATTGGAATAGATGCCCCAAAAGAAATGCAGATCTATCGTGGTGAAATTTATGACAAAGTCCGCGAAAGTGCCCAAATCGCCGCACAAAAGATTAAAGAAATTCCTGCGGATATTTCAAAACTGAAAATTAAAAAGTTGAAATAATTAAATGTTAAATAAATCAAACGAGCATCTGGTGCTTATTGTTGATGACTGCGAGGTTACTCTTAAATCGCTTTCGGATTTTTTCAGCCGTAACGATTTCGATGTGATATCTTGTGCCGATGGTTTAGCCGGAATTAAAAATGCTTTGCTATTCCGACCCGATCTAATTTTACTTGATATTTTAATGCCTGAATTCGATGGGATTAAAATGCTTCAAGTAATTAAGATAATCGATCAGATAAAAAACATACCTGTAATCGTTATGAGCGGAATCACTAATAAATCTACTGTTTATACTGTGCTCGAAGCAGGTGCAAGTAAAGTGCTTTCCAAGCCTTTGGATGAAAAAATTCTGGCCGAGGCAATTAACGAAGTTTTCAAAAAGCATATTATTAGATATGAACACTGTGGATTGATACAGCCGGCTGAACTTGAAGAACTTCAAAAAATATTTTTAGATTCTTTCGCAAACAAAAAAACACAAATCGTTGAAACAGTCCGCGAAAAAAATAAAGCAGGATTAAAAAAAATATTTCACGATCTAAAAAGTGTAAGCGGTACGATAGGATACTCGGAACTATTCGACATGAGTTTAAACATCGAGAAAGCTGCCGAATCTTTAGCTACAGATTGGAAATATGTCGCCGAACAATGCCAGAGTGTTTTTACATTGATCAATCAAAAAAATCTTTTGAAAAATAAAGCGAGTTAATAATGTTTGTAATAATTGGAATACTTGTGGTTGTTGGCGCTGTAATCGGTGGATTTATTTTTGCCGGCGGTCAGCCAGCGCTGCTGATTCAACCCGCCGAATTTATCGTGATTGTAGGCGCTGCACTGGGCAGCCTGCTTATTGCATCGCCACTTGAGCTAATTAAAAAAATTATTAAATCTCTGCCAAAGCTATTTAAATCTGAATCTTATACTAAAGAAGATTACATGGAATTACTAAAATCATTCAATGATTTATTCCTGCTTGCGCAAAGAGAAGGATTGCTTGCAATTGAAAAGCATATCGAAACTCCGGAACAAAG
>Ga0172375_10012545_pt1 | contig 10611 bp, 9 predicted proteins | sample LakKiv1m_FD_114537 | JGI IMG/M metagenome (GOLD analysis project Ga0172375, IMG submission 114537) | Freshwater microbial communities from Kabuno Bay, South-Kivu, Congo - kab_092012_11.1m | ecosystem: Environmental > Aquatic > Freshwater > Lake | place: Democratic Republic of the Congo...
ATCCGTGCGGTTGGTGCGGAGCGAAACGATCTGTTCGGAAATCGTTTCCAGCCCGACCTGCTTCGTGATCAGGGGGGTCATATCCATCCCCGCGGCCATGCACTCGATGACCCGCGGGAAGGTCCCATACCCGGAATGTCCCTGGGCGCCGACGATCCGCGATTTCTTGACCTGCAATACCTCGCCGGTCACCGGTATCTTTGCATCGGCCCGGGCCACGATCACGACCGTGCATCCGATCGTCTTTCCCCTCCAGATCGCCTGTTCGATGCCCGGGTAGACGGCGGCCGGCAGACCCGTCGCCTCGACATAGAGGTTTGCCCCCATGCCGTCCGTATATTCCAGCACCTTTTCCGTAAAATCTTCCTTCAGCGGATTGATGATAAAATCGGCGCCCATCTTCCTGCCCATCTCCGCCCGCTCCGGAACGGTCTCGGACAGGATGACCCTGGCCGCTCCCGCACGTTTCAGAACAGCCGCCGCCCCCATACCGATGGGGCCGCTGCCGCAGATCACGACGTTGTCGCCCGGCCGGATGCCGCCGCCGCACTCGATCACGGCGTTGTAGGCGACGGAGGTTGGTTCCACCAGGCTGCCTGCCAGGAAGAGGTCCTTGCCGGAGTACCTTCTCTTCAGCGGAGCGAGGCTCCAGACGACCCGGGAAGGCACCACGAGATATTTTGTGTACCCCCCGTGAATGTTGAAACCGATCTCATTCAACTGTTCGCATTGATTCGGGTATCCGTCTGCGCAGGGTTTGCACTGGCCGCACCAGAACATCTCCTCCACGGTGACCTCTTCCCCGGCCTCAAAAGCCCTGTTCGTCCGTTTGTTGCGGGCGTTTTTCCCTGCCTTGACGACGATGCCTGCAATTTCATGCCCCAGAATGGCGGGGAACCCGGTCAATCCCGGGTACAGGATGTAACCCTCCCGGTCGGCTTCCGCCATATGCACGTCGCTGCCGCAGATACCGCAGGCCTTCACCTCGATCAGGACCTCCTCGACGCCGGGCTCCGGTACGTCGTATTCCCGGATCTCCATCCGCGGATTCTTCCAGACCTTGCTCCCAAGATAGGTCTGCGTATGATCTACATCTTTCGGTCCCAATACGAAATCCGGTTTCGGCGCCCAATCCGCTATCAGGGTGACCCCTCTCATCTTTTCCGCCATCTAACTGACCTCCTCTGCTGTAAAATCATTTTCAGCTTAATCATCCCGCCGGGAAGGGAATGCGATTGAGCCGTCCCATACCATTTTTTTATTTGACTTGCACAAAATTTCCGCTCTTCAGGGATTCCAGCGCCGCGTAACCCATCGCTACGGAAACCTTACCATCGAAACCGCCCACGGTGGGAACCCTGTTTTCCTGTATGCAGTTGATAAACTCTCTCATCTCGGCCAGATAGGCTTCCTCATACCGTTCCAGGAAGAAATAGAGAGGTTTATCGCTCATGGTCGAATCGGCGTTATGGAGGGTTACCTCCGTGGGGATCTTGTTCCCCGCGGCTGCGCAACCCTCGGAGCCGAAGACCTCAACCCGCTGGTCATAGCCGTATACCGCCCGTCGGCTGTTATCGATCGTTCCCAGCGCGCCGTTCTTGAATTTGAGCAGCACCACCGCCGTGTCCACATCGCCGCATTTCCCGATTTCCGGGTCCACCTGGCAGTTTCCCGTGGCCATCAATTCCGTGACCTCCTCACCGATGAGGAAGCGGGCCATATCAAAGTCGTGAATCATCATATCCAGAAAGAGGCCTCCGGAACATTTCACATAATCCAAAGGAGGCGGTTCCGGATCCCTGCTGGAAATGCGCAGGAGCTGGGGGACACCGATCCGGCCGGCGGCGATCAGTTCCCTGACCTTTCGGAAACTGGGATCAAAACGCCGATTGAAGCCGACCTGGAGCTTCACTCCGCCTTTGGCCACGGCGGCCAGGGCCTGGTCGATTCTGTCCATATCAAGCGCGATTGGCTTCTCACAGAAGATATGTTTTCCCGCCAAGGCCGCCTCGATCATCATCCCGGCATGGGTATTCGTGGAGGAACAGATCACCACAGCATGGATGTCGTCATTCGCAAGCAGGCGGCGATAATCGTTTTCGCAGACGGGGATTTCCAGTTCGCCGGCGACTTTTTGCGCGGACTCGGCGACGACATCCGCGACCGCCAGCAGTTTGGCGCCGGGGATTTGAAATTTCAAATTTCGCGCGTGGATCCGGCCGATCCTTCCGGCCCCAATCACGCCAACATTGATTTTCTTCATCAGGTCTCTAACTCCTTCCGGTAAAAACCATTTCCCTGCAAATATGAAATGGCGGACAATATGCGGTATCCGGAAGGCAGCATGACCCGCCGGAACAACCGCTTACAGCATCTCAGCTTTTTACCAGATAAATGTTGTCGAGGTCAAAATTGAGGCAAACCGAATCCCCTTTATGATAGACGCCCGTTTTCAAAGGGTTGGCGACCTCCACCGCAAAGACTTGGCCATTGGCGGTGACCTCATAGTTCACCTCGGAACCCAGATAGGTGACCATGGTCACCACGCCGTTACAGATACCCTCCTGGTCGGACAATTCGATCATCTCCGGCCGGATCACCATGGTGACCGTGTCCCCTTTTTTCAGGTGATCGTACCCTCGGAAGGTAAACGTCCGGTCCCAGAATTCCACCTCCTGTGTTCCAGGACCGTATTCCACGACCTTGCCGGTCACAAAATTGGACCGCTTGCCGATGAAGTCGGCCACAAACGTGGTTCTGGGCCTGGCATAAATCTCCTCGGGCGTTCCGACCTGTTCGATTTCCCCCCGGTTCATCACGACGATTCGGTCGGAGAGGGTCATCGCCTCTTCCTGGTCATGCGTGACATAGATCGAGGTGATATTCGCCTCCTGCTGGATTCTCCGGATGAAGATCCGCATCTTGATCCGGAGCTTGGCATCAAGGTTGGAAAGGGGTTCGTCAAAGAGAAGCACCTTCGGTTCATTGACCATCGCCCTGGCCAGGGCGACCCTCTGCTGCTGGCCGCCGGACAGTTGAGAGACAGGACGGTTTCCCATCCCGCTCAGACCCACCAACTCCAGGATCTTCTCCACCCTCTTTTTGATCTCTCCCTTCGTCAGGTTCCTGAACTCCAGACCGAAGGCCACATTTTCAAAGATATTCATATGGGGAAAGAGGGCGTAGCTCTGGAATACCATGCAGGTATCCCGCTTATTCGGCGGAATATCGTTGATGATCATGTCATCCAGAAGGATATCTCCCCGGGTGGGGGTTTCAAAGCCGCCGATCATCCGCAGGGTTGTCGTCTTGCCGCATCCGGAAGGACCGAGCAGGGTGACGAACTCCCCCTTTTGGATCTCGATGTTGAAGTTATTTACGGCGATCACCTTTTCTGCCTGGTATTCGCTGAGGAACTCCTTGGAGAGATTCCTTATTTTTAAAAAGGGCTGGTTCATTCTTCGCTGGCTCCTGAATTGAATGGATTATAGTGCTTCCGCCTTCTCGAAACTGATCTTTTTCTTCACCCCCATGAGATTGACCAGAAAATTAATCAACCACAGGGCGAGCAGGATGAATACAATAATCACCACGGAAAAGGCCGCCGCCTGAGCCAGATCGGAATTTTCCACCGAGCCCAGGATCGCAATGGTGATCAGATTCCACTTCCCTGAAACCACGAAGATGACCGCGCTGATGGCGGTCATGCATTTCACGAATGTGAAGGCCAGTCCGGCATAAAACGCCGGGGTAATCAACGGGAGCGTGATTCGCCGGAAGGTGGTCGCGCTGTCGGCGCCCAGATCCGTCGCCGCCTCTTCGATACTGGGATCGATCTGCTGGAGTTCCGCTATCCCGGTCTGGACACCCACGGCGAGGTCTCGGAAGATGAACAGCAGGATGATGATGGCTGCCGTACCGGTCAGTTTAAGGGGATATTCGTTGAATGCCAGGATATATCCGATACCCACGACGGTTCCCGGCACGGCGAATGTCAGCAGGGAAACCAGTTCCATGAGCCTTTTTCCGGGGAAATTCTTGCGGACAACCAGAAAGGCGATGATCATCGCCAGCAGACCTGCCGTCGGCGTGGCAATGGCCGAGAGCAGCAGGGTATCCTTGATATACCCCCAACCGACGGTGAAGACATGGATATAGTTATCCAGTGTCGGCGTATGATTGGCCCCCCAGAGTTTCACGAAGGAGCCGAAGATGATCATCCCGTAGAAGAGGAAAATGGCCGCGGTCAGTAAAAGACATATTGCGAACATGCCGTATTTGGTCACGGGATGATCCATCTTGATCCGTGTGCTGGAGGGCTTCCCTGTTACGGTGATATAGAATTTCCGGCTGACCCAGTACTTCTGCAGGCAGAAGGCGATGATTGAGGGTATCAGCAGCAGGATGGCCAGGGCCGCCCCTCCTTTCATGTCGTACATGCCGACAATGGTCAGATAGGCCTGGGTCGCCAGGATGGTATAGTTGCCGGCCAGGATCATGGGATTTCCGAAGTCCGCCAGGGACTGGCTGAAGATGAGGAGGAAGGCGCTTGCAATGCCCGGCACCGCGAGGGGCAGGGTGATTCTTTTGAAGACATGCCATTTCGAGGCGCCCAGATCGAGGGCTGCGTCCTCCAGGGCCGGGTCGATGGCCTGCAAGACGCCGTACAGGGTCAAATAAGCGGTGGAGAAGTAGGTCAGTGTCTCGACCGCGAGGAGCCCATTAAATCCATAGATCTCGAATCTGATAACATTGTTGAGGATCATGCTGCTGACAAAGCCCTGCTTGCCGAACAGCAATATCATGGCCAGAGCCATCATGAAGGGCGGGGCGATGATCGGAAAGGTGGCGGTAACGTTGAAGAAACGTTTCCAGGGAATATCCACCCTGGTGACGGCATAGGCGAAAACGAAACCGATCACCGTGCCCAGAATCGAGACGAAAACCCCCAGATGCAAACTGTGGATCAGGGGTTGGACATTGTAGTCTTTCGAAAGGAGCTCGAAAAAAATCCTGAGGCTGAGCCGTCCGTCATCTTCAAAACTCAAATGGAATATCTTGAACAGAGGGAAAACGATGAAAATGAACAGAAAGGCGCTGACCAGGACAATCCCTGTAAGCAGCAGCGGCTCTCTGAACAATTTCCGGATATCGGAGGGGATCCTCTTCAGATAGGCGACAAACCGCCTGGTTTTTTGCATGGATGCCGGTACCTCAAAAAGGCAAAAAAAGGAGGGGGGAATTGCTCCCCCCTCCCCCCCCGGGGGTTATTTACCGATCGTCTGACGCCACTTCTCGATCAGTCGCTTGTTGTTGCTTCCCGCCCATTCGTCATTGTAATTGATCAACTTCACATCTGCGGCCTTCGTCGCCCCCGCGGCAACCGTCGCTTCCGGATTCAGCGGAATCCTGAACCAGACCTGCATGAGGTCCTGGGCCCGTTTGGACATGGACCAGTCGATGAACTTCTTCGCAAGATCATGCTGTTTCCCACCCTTGACCAGGCCCATCGCGCCGATTTCATAGCCGGTTCCTTCCGACGGGAAGGTTCCCTTGACGGGATAACCCTTGGAAGTTCCCTTTGCCAGGATGTCATGGGAGAAGGCGATTCCCACGGCAATCTCACCCAGGCCGGCCTGGGTAATACAGGCGGAACCGGAGGTGTTGTAATGATGGATATTGGGTTCCAGCTTTTTCCAGTAATCAAAAGCCTTATCCTCTCCCATCAACTGGGCCAGGGTGGCCAGGGTGGTGTAGGAAGTTCCTGACGTGTAGGGGTAGGCGATGGAAATGTTGGCCTTCAATTCCGGCCTTAACAGATCCTGCCAGGAGGTGGGCAGAGGAACCTTGTTTTTTTCAAACCAGGCGGTGTTGTTGCCAAAACCAATCGCCCCGAAGTAGAACCCCGTCCAGAAATCCTCCGGATCTTTCAGGTTGCCCTTCAGGAAAGGGGCGCCCACCGGCGACTTGTAGGGGACCAGGAGGCCCTCCTTCTTGGCGGCAATATATTCGACGCTGGGGCCGCCATAGGTAATACTGACCTGCGGATTCTTCGCCTCGGCCTTGATCCGGGCCAGGACCTCGCCTGCGGACATGCGGACCCAATCCACCTTGATGCCCGTGTCCTTGATAAAGGCCTCAATGTAGACCTTCGCCTCGTTCGGGTCCAATGATGTGTACATCCGCAGCGCTTCCTGAGCCATAACCTGACTGCTGAAAAAGAAAACAAAAGAGATTGCCAGAATGATCTTTACACGCTTCATTTTCTCCTCCTTTTTTTATCGTCGATCGACACCGTTCGATTCCTCGCCGGCATTACTCCTGCCGGGAGACTCTGTCCGACTGCCAGCCAATCAAAAGATAGTTTCTCCTCCTGCCCTTAATGATATTCCGGGACACGCCCGCTTTCTTTTCTGAATTTCCCCCAACCATCAATTCGCGGCACTCCGGGACAGAAACTCCGCCATATCGGCGGGGGTGATTTTACCCATGACATGGTCGGGCCGGTAAGGCTGCCCCTCCTCCCGGCCCCAGTCACGGTTCCGATAGGCGGCAACCAGAACGAAGAGGAATCCCAGTTCCTTGCTGGCGCCATCCGCAATCTGGTTGTCTCCGAACATGACGGCCTCGTCTCCCCTTAATTAAGTCTGGTCGGCACTTCCTGAAAAGCACGGTGATCCGGTTTCTCTACTCCGACGCATTCGTCTGCTTCAGAGGGCAAGGAGAGGGGAAGCCGCCCTGACCGGATCCTGAAGGGGCGACAATTCGAACCCGACGAATCCGTCGTATGCCAGCTCTCTTAGTGCTATCATGACATTCGGAAAATTTATTTCTCCCGTACCCGGCTCATGCCTCCCGGGGACATCGGCGATATGGATGTAGCCGATCAGATCAATATAATTCCGCAGTGTGTCGATGATATTACCCTCCATGATCTGCATGTGGTAAATATCATACAAGATTTTTATCCACCGGGACTCCATCGAAACGACAATCTCCGCTGCTTGTCTTGTGGAAGATAGAAAATTCCCGGGATGATCCGTCCGGGTATTGAGCGCTTCCAGCAGGAGGGTGACCCCCGCCTTTTCCGCCCGCCTCGCAAGCCCTTTTAATGTTTCCACCATGGCCTCGATCTTTTGTTCAGGAGAAAGGTGATTATACGAGTTAAGGACAACACCCCTGTCGCCCAGCCCGTTGGAATGGATAACCAGGTTTTCGCAGCCGAGGAATCCGGCAACCTCCAGGGACTCCTCAACGAATCGCAGGTATTCATTCTGCTGGTTTTCGTCTATCAGGGAAAAACGCTGATCGCCAGAAAAACTGGCTATTCCCAGATCATATCTATGGCAAAGTTCCTTGATCCTCGGGATATCCTTGTCCATCCAGGACCAGAATTCAATGTAATCAAATCCCGCCCCCTTGGCCAGCCGGAACCTCTCCTCAAAGGGCACATCAGTAAAGAACATCTCGATGCACAGCGATTTCTTCATATCACCCCGTCCCCATGACTCTGGGTTCGAAAGGGGGGTTGCTCACAGTTGGTCCATCACCGCCTGACAGGGATCTTCAACGGGTCACAAATGACGACCCCGTAAAAAGTTCCGCAGGCAATGCGCGCAAATCCATTAGGAATGCAGTTCAACAAAGCATCCGGACTTTTTTTACGAAGTCGTTGTCAACATTGTTGTTACCATACCTGGGAAGTTGATCAACATTCGTCGACAAGAAACTCTCGCAAGTCCAGATTCTCACAAAAGTCAGACGGAAAGAGAAATTTTAATCAAATCGTAGAAAATCAAACTCCTTACGTGATCTGCAATGAAAACCAAATGCTGTATTGCACGTGTATAGAACCCCTGTAAAAAAGTCAATCGGTATTTTGATTTATGTTTTGCCGAATGAGCTTAGATTTTTGGGGGCTGCACCACTTGCTAATTGTCCTTGACGGCATTATATTAATGCCATAGAAAAGAACGCAGATGATCAATCCCTCAGGGAGGTAAGAATATCATGGAAGCAAAAAGATATGAACTGAATGTCCAACTGGCGCAGATGCTCAAAGGCGGCGTCATCATGGATGTAACCAATGTAGAGCAGGCGAAGATCGCCGAGGAGGCGGGCGCCGTGGCCGTCATGGCCCTGGAGAGGGTGCCGGCAGACATCCGGCGGGACGGCGGGGTGGCGCGGATGTCCGACCCGGCGATGATCGCGGAGATCAAGAAGGCCGTTTCCATCCCCGTCATGGCGAAGGCCAGGATCGGCCACTTCGTGGAGGCCCAGATCATCGAGGCTCTGAAGATCGACTACATCGACGAAAGCGAGGTTCTGACCCCCGCCGACGAGGAGTGCCACATCGACAAGACAAAATTTACCATCCCCTTCGTCTGCGGAGCCCGGAACCTGGGCGAGGCGCTTCGCCGGATCGCCGAAGGTGCAGCGATGATCCGCACCAAGGGCGAGGCCGGGACGGGCAACGTCGTCGAGGCCGTCCGCCACATGAGGACGATGAACCGCGAGATCCGCCAGCTCGTAGCGATGCCGGTGGAAGAGGTGACCGGTTTCGCCAAGGCGAACGGCATCCCCTATGAACTGGCCCTCAAGGTGAGGGAACTCGGCCGCCTGCCGGTCGTCAACTTTGCCGCGGGCGGGATTGCGACGCCGGCCGATGCGGCGCTCATGATGCAGCTCGGTTGCGACGGGGTTTTCGTCGGTTCCGGGATCTTCAAATCGGCGACGCCCGCCCTGCGCGCCCGGGCGATCGTCAAGGCCACGGCCTATTTCAACGATCCGGCTAAAGTTCTCGAGGCCTCCATGGGTCTTGGCGAGGCGATGCCAGGCCTGGAGATCTCTGCCATCCCCAAGGAACAACTCCTGGCCGGCCGCGGCTGGTAGGGGAGGTCCTCAGGACGGAATCGATGAGCCGCGCTGAATTGAAACCTCCCATCGCCGCAGGAAAGATGATCGGCGTCCTGGATCTCCAGGGGGGCGTGTGCGAACACCTCGATCACCTGCGGCGCATTGGCGTCGCTGCCCGGCCGGTGAAGCAGGCCGAAGACTTCGAGGGGCTGGCCGGCCTCATCCTGCCCGGCGGCGAGAGCACCTGTCTTGCCCGGCTTTTGCAAATATTCAGTATCGATAAGGTCATCATCCGGAAATTCCACGAGGGGGTGAAACTCTGGGGCACCTGCGCGGGGGCGATTCTGCTTGCAAAATCGCTTTCGGGAGAGACGCCCCACCTCGGCCTGATCGACATCGAGGTCGCGAGAAACAGCTTCGGGAGCCAGTTGGACAGCTTCGCCGGTGAAGCCTCCATTCCGAAGCTTTCCCCAACACCCATCCCGCTTACCTTTATCCGCGCCCCCAAGATCCTCAGCGTGGGAGAGGGGGTGGATGTCCTCCTCCGGATGGGCGATTTCATCGCGGTGGCCGAATCACCGGATGTTCTGGTGACCGTCTTTCATCCTGAACTCACGCCGTCTCTCGCCTTTCACCGTTATTTTGCATGCAAATGCGGCCTTCAGCCGGGTACAGAAGAAACGGCCATAAATCCTTCCTGGGACCGAACAAGCTGGATGCGACTCGCGCGGAGGGATCACGATTTTCAAAGGGCTCGAATATCGGAGGCCTAAAAACCATTTCTGCTCCTGAAGGGATCGTGATATAAACCACAGGTAGAGACCTTTGAAAAATACCCCCGTATTGTCATTCCCGCGAAAGCGGGAATCCAGAAAGCCTTGAAAGGATTCCTGCTTCCGCAGGAATGACGATTTGTCGAGTCCGAGGCGAAATTCAAAGCTCTCAAGTAAAATATTCCATTCCCAACCCAACAGGGTGTTGAAAAACACCCGGAGAGGACAGGCTGTTCAAAAATGCCCAGATGCAAGGCGCGCAAAAACCGAAGAGCGAGGCGTATATGGAAATACGTCGAGCGATGAGGTTTGCAGTGCAACGCAGCAGATGAGCGTTTTTCAACAGCCTGCTAAGGACGGAAATGCCATGCCTGCTCTATTGGAATGCGTCCCCAACTTCAGCGAGGGCAACGACACGGAGGTGATCCGCCGGATCACCGACCGGATTGAGGCGGTGGAAGGAATCAGGCTCCTGGATGTGGATCCGGGGAGGGCCGCCAACCGCACCGTGGTCACCTTTGTGGGACCGCCCGACGCGGTGGTAAAGGCCGCCTTTGCCGCCATCGAAAAGGCGGCGGAGCTCATCGATATGAGGAGGCATTCCGGGAAACACCCAAGGATCGGCGCCACCGATGTCTGTCCCCTTGTCCCCGTCTCCGGAATCTCTATGGAAGAGGCGGTCGCCCTGGCCCGCACGCTCGCGGAGCGTGTCGGCCGGGAACTGCAAATCCCCGTTTACTGCTATGAAAATGCCGCCTTCACCGAGGAGAGACGGAATCTCGCCTTTTGCCGGACCGGTGAATACGAAGGGCTCTCAGAGCGCCTCCGGGACCCGCGCTGGAAACCGGATTTCGGGCCGGACCGGTTCAACGCCGGAGCGGGCGCCACCGTGATCGGCGCCCGGGATTTCCTCGTGGCCTACAACGTGAACCTGAACACGACCTCTGCGCGCCTGGCCGGCGTCATCGCCGCGGAGATCCGC
>Ga0172375_10012546_pt1 | contig 10610 bp, 7 predicted proteins | sample LakKiv1m_FD_114537 | JGI IMG/M metagenome (GOLD analysis project Ga0172375, IMG submission 114537) | Freshwater microbial communities from Kabuno Bay, South-Kivu, Congo - kab_092012_11.1m | ecosystem: Environmental > Aquatic > Freshwater > Lake | place: Democratic Republic of the Congo...
AGGAACTAACCAAGCTAATCAACTCTCTGCCTTTCCGCTCCATCCCATCCTCATATTTTAAAGATCCTTTGCGCCACAAACGAGTCCGCTTCCCGGCAAAAGCTTGGTTGAGTTCCGGAGGCGAATTAAATTCGCGCTTTTCAGCGAATTTCTGAGACGGAGGAACCAACCAAGCTAATCAACCAAAAGATCTTTAAAATTAAAAACCGTCCCGTCCTTGCAGCTCGTCTTGTATCCGTCCCGGGTTTTCACCATGCATCCGAGACAGGCCCCGATCCCGCACGCCATCCGCTCGTCCATTGACGCTTCCCCTTCGATCCCGAACCGCTCCGCCATTTCCATCACCGCTTCCAGCATCTTCTTCGGCCCGCAGACAAAAAGATATAATTTCTTCGCATCCCCCACTTCATGAATCACTTTTTCAAGCCCGGCAGTAACAAAGCCCTTTATTCCATGCGATCCGTCTTCCGTCGCGAAAATTTTCTTCCCGCTCAACGCGCGGAACTCCGAACTCGGCAGGAGACCTTCTTTGGAACGCGCGCCCATCAAAAAGTAATGAACGGGAATTCTCTGTCCGAGAAAAATAAAAGGCGCGATCCCCACGCCTCCCCCAACCGCCACATGAATGCGTTTTTTGAGATCCAACGTGAATGTATTCCCGAGGGGCCCCATGACTTTTAACCGTTCTCCCTTCTTTTTGTCCGATAAAAGCCGGCTTCCTTTTCCGACCACTTCATACAAAATCTCGATCGTGTTCCGCATCACGCGATAAATCGTGAAAGGTCTTCGCAGAAAAGGATCCCGGGTGTCTTCAATCGCCATCTGCAGAAATTGCCCGGGGCAAGCGGCTTTCGCAAGCCGCGGGAAATCGAAAGAAATTTTAAGAAGGCGGGGGGTGAGGAAAATATTTTCTTTAATCGTCACCCATTCATCCATCGGTTTCATTTCTCGTCTCTCAAACAGATTTGGATTTTCGAGAACCGTTTTTTTCCATTTTATGATATTCCTGAAGGGACTTCACTGAATACCCCTGCTTCTTGAACGCACGAATCGCCTGAAGGGCCGATCGGGCGCCGTTCACGGTCGTGATGCATGAAATGCCGTGCAAAACGGCCAGAGACCGAATCTTGGCCTCATCAAGCGCGGGACCTTTCCCGTTCGGCGTGTTAATGACCAATTTAACGTCCCGGTTCATGATCCGGTCGCTGATATTGGGACGGCCTTCCGACAATTTCAGGACTTTTTCGACGGGAATCTGACGCGCTGAGAGAAAATCATAAGTGCCGCGCGTCGCGATTAATTTATATCCAAGCGCCGCGAGATCCCGCGCGACCGGCACAATCTCTTCTTTGTCGTCATTTTTCACGCTGACAAAAATCGTTCCCTCCAGGGGGAGCCTGGAATAGGCCGCGTCCTGTGATTTAAAAAAAGCCATCCCGAAATCCTGATCAATCCCCATGACCTCACCCGTTGAACGCATCTCCGGAGAAAGAATGATATCAACGCCCGGGAATTTGATGAACGGAAGCACCGATTCTTTCACCGCCGTGAAAGGAGGCAGAACTTCTTTCAGAAACCCGAGTTCCCGGAGCGTCTTTCCCGCCATGACTTTTGCCGCAAGTTTCGCGAGCGAAATGCCGATGGCCTTGCTCACGAAAGGAACCGTCCGGGATGCCCTCGGATTCACTTCCAGACAATAAACCTTTCCGTTAACAACGGCGTACTGGACATTCATCAAGCCTTTGACTTTAAGGCCGCGGGCAAGCTGCTTGGTTTTATCCGTGATTTCATCAATCAGTTTTTTATCGAGAGAAAAAGGAGGGATTGCCATCGCGCTGTCGCCGGAGTGAATGCCAGCCTCTTCGATATGCTCCAGAATTCCGCCCACTACCTGATGTTTTCCGTCCGCGATCAAATCGACATCCACTTCCCCCGCATTTTCAAGAAACTTGTCGATTAGCACCGGAGAATTATCGGAAACTTCCACCGCCACGCGGATAAATTCCTTCAATTGAATTTCGTCATAGGCAATCTCCATGGCACGCCCCCCCAGCACATAAGAAGGCCGGACCAATACCGGATAGCCAATCTCTTTCGCGACTTTCATCGCTTCCTTTTCGGTCTTTGCCATCCCGTTCGGAGGCTGCGCGAGTTTGACTTTCGCGAGAAGTTTCCTAAATTCATCCCGGTCTTCGGCCTCATGAATGGACCGCGAGGAAGTCCCCAGAATTTTGACCCCCTCTTTTTCAAGAAGCCTCGAGAGATTCAGCGGCGTCTGCCCCCCCAGCTGAACGATCGCCCCCACCGGTTTTTCCCGCTCGTAAATGTTCATCACATCTTCAAAAGTCAACGGTTCGAAGAAAAGTTTGTCGGAGGTGTCGTAATCCGTACTGACCGTCTCGGGATTCGAATTGACCATAATGGTCTCAAATCCGAGTTCTTTAAGCGCGAAGGCCGCCTGCACGCAGCAATAGTCAAACTCAATGCCCTGTCCGATCCGGTTCGGTCCGCCGCCCAGAATCATCACCTTGGGCTTCCTGGTGTGAATGCTTTCGTCTTCCGTTTCGTAGGTGGAATAAAAATAAGGCGTGTAGGCTTTGAATTCCGCCGCACAGGTGTCCACCAGTTTGAAAGTGGGAAGAATCCCGAGACGTTTCCGGTGTTCGCGGATTTTCTTTTCGGGAACCCCCTGATAAAAGGCAAGCTGCTGATCCGAAAATCCGTATCGTTTCGCTTTCAAAAGGAGATTCCGCTCGTAAGGCCTTTTTCTTTCCTCAAGAAGATTTCCTTCAAGCGAAAGAATTTCCCTCAGCTGACTGAGAAACCACGGATCAATACCCGTCTTTTCATGAATCTCCGCGATGGTTGCTCCCGTCTGAAAAGCGTATCGAACGTAAAAAAGCCGGTCCTGTTTGGGTTTGGCAACATACGAAAGGATTTTGTCGCGAAGCTCGGAATTATTTCTCGCCTTCCCAAGCCAGCGGAGAAGCGCGTCCGCCGTTTTGAGCTTTTCCCCGAAGATTTCATCTCGTCCGTCTCCCCCGAATCCGAAACGTTTGATTTCAAGGGACCGCAAACCTTTTTGAAGCGCTTCTTTAAAAGTCCTGCCGATCGCCATGACTTCGCCAACCGACTTCATCTGCGAAGTCAGTGTGTCATCAACTCCGGGAAATTTTTCGAAGGCAAAACGCGGGATTTTCACAACGCAGTAATCGATGGTCGGCTCAAAACAGGCCGGCGTGTATTGAGTGATATCATTCGAGATTTCATCCAGCGTGTATCCCACCGCCAGTTTCGCCGCCATTTTGGCGATGGGAAATCCCGTCGCCTTGGAAGCCAGCGCCGAAGAGCGGGAAACTCTCGGGTTCATTTCAATCACCACCATACGGCCCGTTTTCGGACAAAGACCGAACTGGATATTGGAACCGCCGGTCTCCACCCCGATTTCCCGGATGCACTTGATCGAGGCGTCCCGCATTTTCTGATATTCCTTGTCCGTCAATGTCTGGGCGGGAGCGACGGTAATCGAATCGCCGGTGTGAACGCCCATCGGATCGAAATTTTCGATCGAACAGATGATGACGACATTGTCTTTGATGTCGCGCATCACTTCGAGCTCATACTCCTTCCACCCCAGGACGGACTCCTCAATCAAGACTTCGTGAATCATGCTGTATTCGAGCCCTAAAGAAACGATTCGTTCGAGCTCCGCGCGGTTAAAACAAATTCCGCTGCCAAATCCTCCCAGCGTAAAACTCGGCCGGACAATCACCGGATAGCCGATTTCCGCCGCGTGTTTCAACGCTTCTTCCGCGGAATAGGCAAAAGCGCTCCGGGGAAGGTCCAGTCCGATTTTCTGCATGGCTTTCTTGAATTCAGAGCGGTCTTCCGCTTTCCGGATCGCCTCGTATTTGGCGCCGATCAATTCGACATGATACTTTTCAAAAATCCCGCGCTGAGCCGCTTCCATCGCGACATTCAGGCCCGTCTGCCCCCCCATTGTCGGAAGACACGCGTCCGGACGCTCGCGCTCGATGATTTTTTCAAGTACCTCCGCGGAAATCGGCTCAATGTAAGTCCGGTCCGCCATCTCCGGATCCGTCATAATCGTCGCCGGATTTGAATTCACCAAAACCACCTGAAACCCGTCCTGCTTCAGCGCCTTGCAGGCCTGCGCGCCCGAATAATCAAACTCGCAGGCCTGCCCGATAATGATAGGCCCCGATCCGATGATTAAAATCTTATGAAGATCCGAACGCCGCGGCATCACCAGACTCCTTTGTCAATCATCTGATAAAACCGGGAGAAAAGATAATCGCTGTCATGCGGCCCCGCCGAACTTTCAGGATGGTATTGAACCGAAAAAACGGGATGCTTCCGGTGACGAATCCCCTCCAGCGTTTTGTCGTTCAAGTTGATGTGAGTCTGCTCGGCTTCGCTTCCCAGCGATTTTGAATCCACGCAAAAGCCGTGGTTCTGGGTCGTAATCTCCACTTTCCGTGTTTTCAAGTCCATCACCGGATGATTCGCGCCCCGGTGCCCGAACTTCAATTTAAAGGTCTTTCCGCCCAGTGCCAATCCCAGCATCTGATGGCCGAGGCAAATTCCAAATATCGGAACTTTCCCGATCAGTTTCTGCATATTTTCCCAGAGATAGCGTACAGGCTCGGGATCCCCCGGGCCATTGGAATAAAACACGCCGTCCGGTTTCCACAGCAAAATCTGTTCCCAGGTCGCGGAGGCCGGAACGACTTTGACCCGGAACCCATGCTGCCGCAATTTCCGCAAGATATTGAATTTGATTCCGCCGTCCACGCAAACGACAAAATATTCTTTCCTGGGTTTTGAAAATTCTCCGGGCCACATGAAATCGGCCGGAAGGTCTTTATCGAAATCATAAGCCTCGCGGCATGTCACCTCTTGAACGAGATCTCTTCCCACAATACTCGGAACATTCCGCGCTCTCTTGACCAGCCTCTTCCCGTCCAAATCCGCCGTCGAAATAATTCCCCGTTTCGCTCCAAAATCTCTTAAATGCTTGGTCAGCATTCGCGTATCGACGCCTTCAATCCCGACAATCCGGTTTCTGCGTAAATACTCGTCAAGACTTTCTTCGGAACGCCAGTTGCTCGTCACCCCGCTCAATTCCCGGATCACAAAACCCTCCACCCTTGGCCGGAACGATTCGGCATCCTCGTGGTTGATGCCGTAATTTCCGATATGCGGATAAGTCATCGTGACGATTTGTCCTTTGTAGGAAGGATCCGTAAGAATTTCCTGATACCCCATCATCGAAGTATTGAAAACAATCTCTCCCTGCGTCTCGCCTTCCAGTCCGAAACTTTCTCCTTCAAAAATCAACCCGTCTTCCAGAGCCAGAATCGCTTTCATCTTTAATCCTCAAACGAAAGAATAAATTTTCCCGTTGCAAATCGTGTGCAGAACTTTTCCCTTCAACTTTTTCCCGACAAAGCAGGAATTCACGGACTTGGAGTGAAAATCCTCTTTCCGCACTTCCCACTCCTGATCCAGGGAAACAATCGCGACATTCGCGAGAAACCCTTCCCGGATCTCGTTAAATCTTTTGACGCCGATCAGTTCGCAGGGGCGAATAGACATTTTCATGATGACATCCTGAAGGCTCATCTTCCTTTTGTGATAAAGCTCGTTCAGGACCACCCCGAATGCCGTCTCAAGCCCCGTGGCGCCGAAAGGCGCGTCCGCGAACTCAAGCTCTTTCTCTTCCGGCGCATGCGGCGCGTGATCCGTTCCGATGCAATCAATGGTGCCATCCTTAAGGCCGCAAACAATTTCCTCGATGTCCTCCGCGGTGCGAAGCGGCGGATTCATTTTAAAATTGGTGTCATAATTCCCAACCGCTTCATCCGTAAGCGCAAGATGATGCGGAGTGACTTCGCAAGTCACGTGAAGCCCTTCTCTCTTGGCTTCACGGACCAGCTTGACGACCTCATGAGTCGAGACATGCGCCAGATGAAGCCGCGCTTTGGTCAGTTTGGAAAGTGCGATGTCACGCCAGGACGCAATCGCTTCGGCGGCATTCGGGCTGCCCTTCAATCCCAACAGCGTCGACATCCGGCCTTCGTTAATCACCCCGACCTGTGAAAGATCCGGATCAATCGCGTGGCTGATCACCAGGAGATCCCACATCGAAGCGTATTCCATCGCGTGACGCATCAACAGGGAGTTCGCCACATAGCTTCCGTCATCGCTCACGGCCACGCATCCGGCTCTTTTGAGCTCAGCCATTTCCGAAATTTCCTTCCCTTCCCTGTGTTTGCTGATCGTCCCGCAGGGAAAGAGATTGAAATTAAGTTCTTTGGCCCGCCGTAAAATGTGCGCCACCACACTCTGCGTATCGCAGGGAGGATTTGTGTTGGGCATCGTCACGCACCCGACATAGCCACCGTGCAACGCGGCGCGGATTCCCGTTTCAATGGTCTCCTTGTGTTCATATCCCGGTTCCCGGAAATGAACATGCGTGTCAATAAAACCGGGGATCAGGCAAAGTCCGTCGCCCTTGATAATATTCTCAAAACTCCCCTGAAGATTTTTCCCGATCACCACAAATCTTCCGTCCTCGATAAGAATGTCCCCGACCTGATCGAGACGATTCCCAGGATCAACCGTGCGAATTCCCTGTATCAGTAGTCCCATGTTATCCCCTCACTTGGCTGAGCAGATAAAGCACAGCCATTCGTACCGCGATTCCGTTCGTAACCTGATCCAAAATAACCGAAAAAGGACCGTTCACCACATCATCCGCAATTTCCACCCCGCGGTTGATCGGCCCGGGATGCATAATAATCACGTCTTTCTTGGCCACTTTGAGACGCTCGCGGGTAATTCCGAAAGTGCTCGCGTATTCCCGGACGCTCGGAAAAAAAGGCTCCTTCTGCCGCTCCAACTGTATCCTGAGCAGGGTAATCGCGTCGGCGCCTTCAATAGCCTCTTCCACTTTAGTGGTCACCCGCACTCCCAGTTTATCCACTTCGATGGGAAGCAATGTCTTCGGGCCGCAAACCGTCACATGGGCTCCGAGTTCCAACAACCCCCAAATATTCGACCGCGCCACCCGGCTGTGGAGGATATCGCCGATGTAAACCACGCGAAGCCCCTCAATGCGGCCTTTTTTTTCCTTTATTGTGAACATATCCAGCAAAGCCTGCGTGGGATGCTCGTTCGTCCCGTCTCCGGCGTTGATAATCCCGGCTGAAATAGACCGGCTCAAGCGATGCGGCGCTCCCGAAGCGGAATGCCGCATCACGATCAGGTCCGCTTTTAAGGCTTCGATATTTTTCATGGTATCAAGCAGCGTTTCTCCTTTTTCCATGCTCGAGCCGGAACTTGAAAAACTGATCGTGTCGGCGCTTAAACGCCGTTCCGCGATTTCAAACGAAGCCCGGGTCCTCGTGCTGGGCTCAAAAAAGAAATTCACCACGGTTCGCCCCCGGAGCGTGGGGACTTTTTTGATCGGCCTCGTCGAAACCTCTTTGAACGACTCCGCCGTCTTCAAAATCAGCTCGATTTCTTCACGGCTGAGATCGCGAAGTCCGAGAAGATCTTTTCGGGTCCACGACTTGCTCATTGTTTTCACTCCCTAAGCTGGCGTCTTTTCCCTTGTTAATTTCCCTCGAATCGAAAATTCCGCAAACTTCAACTCACGCGTCTTTGCGTTTCACAATCACTTCCTCAGCCCCGTCCGTCTCGGTAAGACTCACGATCACTTCTTCGCCCACCGCGGTCGGAATATTTTTTCCGACATAATCCGCCTTGATCGGAAGCTCCCGATGCCCGCGATCCACCAAAACGGCAAGCTGTATGCAGGCAGGCCGGCCGTAATCGACCAAAGCGTCCAGAGCGCAGCGGACCGTGCGGCCGGTAAAAAGCACGTCATCCACAAGAATGATTTTCTTCTGATTGATATCAAACGGAATTTCAGTCCCCCGGACCAGCGGCTGAGGCCCTATTTCGGTCAAATCGTCTCGGTACAGGGTAATGTCCAGCGCTCCGACCGGAATATCCTGCTTCTCAATTTCCCGGATCTGATCCGCGAACCGCCGGGCGAGAACGGCTCCCCGTGTTCGCATGCCGATAATCACGAGCCCCGCCGTCCCCCCGTTTCTTTCCAGGATTTCATGAATAATCCGGATGCTGGCCCTTTCGATCCCTTCGCCGTCAAGAATCTTCTTTTCGCTCATCGCAAAACTCCCATTCCGTCAGGCGCACAAAATTCCCGCGCGCGCAAAAAAAAAGCCCGCCTTTTGGCGAGCCCTATTTTCTGATTTTTTCTTCATATTTTTCCTTTTCTGGTCTCACAGGGCCAGTTTAAAAGGTCAATGAGGCCAGAACTTACGGCGTTCCTTCTTTTGGGAACGGCGTCAAGTACTCCGGCCGAATTGACTCCAGTAAATCGCGACTAGCGACGCGTCCACATTTTGTATAGGCGCTAGTGCCGAAAAACGCTTTTTGGCCGATTTGCGTGGAGTTACCTTGAAATCTTTTCAACATTTTTCGGACTTATGACGTTTATGTTTTCCAAACGTCATCAAGTTGCCCGTGCGAATTAATCCCAGGAGGCTCCGACTAGCGACGCGGCTTAATCAATTAGCCGCTAGTGTCGAAAGACGACTTTCGACGAGTCGACATGGGATTACCTTAAAAATTCCTTTATCAATTCAATGAGGCCAAAACTTACGTCGTTCTTTCTCTTGTGAACGATGTCAAGTTCCCCTCAAAATTTTTCCTGCCTATCTAAAAACAAACCTGTGCAGTTTTGCTTCACCTGCAACCGATAGAATTCTATCTCATAAGCCGAGTTCTGTCATCTCCTAAGTGTTTCCACTCGGGAAACGGATCATCATCTCTCTAGCGCCCGCATTACTGCAAGCGTCTAACGGCTTACCCTCCCCATCGGCCGGACAAGCCGGGGATGTTTAGCCTTTCTTCAGGTGGGGTTTTCCCGCGCATTCACGTTGCCGCGAATGCCGGTGGTCTCTTACACCGCCTTTTCACCCTTACCCTGACGACCTCGCAATGCTCAGTCATTAGGGCGGTCTTGTCTCTGTGGCACTTTCCGTCTCCGCTCTCTTTCAAAAACGAAGCCTGGCCGTTAGCCAGCACCTTGTCCTGTGAAGCCCGGACTTTCCTCCTCCGCCAGGATGGCGGAAGCGATGACCTGTGAAAGAACCTACCGATTCAGCGAGAAGCAAAAAAGCACAGGGGTTTTTCGCGCAGCTTTTCCAAAAAACAATTAGAAATCCGTCAGGTGACAAACACCCGCTTAAAAAGCACCGCGCCGATTCCTAAAACAAAAATATTCGGCAGCCACATCACGATCCCGGGTGGCAAAACGCCATGACTTCCCATCGTGTTGGCCCACACAAACATTACATAATAGAGCGAGACAATTCCCATCGCAAGACAAAAGCTGATAATGGCCTCGCCGCGCCGGGTAATAATCGCAAGGGGAAGTCCGATCACGGCAAAAACAAAAGAAGCGAATGAAAAAGAAATTTTTTTGTGAAACTCGCTTCGGAGAGCATTGTACGTATCAACTTCCTCTTCGGTTTTGCGGGGATTCCGCTCAATGCGCATCATAATTTCATCCAGAGTCATGTCTTTGATCTTCTTTTGCCGAGGGCCGGTTTCTTCCCCCAGGCGGATCGGCGGAAGTTCGAATGTCTTGAAATCCAATTTGTAAAAAACGTTTGGGTCATCGGGATTGGGCTCATCACTCGAACCGTTGTACAGCTTTAAAAGAAGCGTCTTATCGCTCGGAGACGAAAGAATTTCCCCCCGCTCGGCGACAATCGTCCGGGTCGGTTTATCTTTCTGGGGTTGATAGATGGTAATCCCTTCAATCTGATCCCCTTCGATCTTCTGCGCTAGAATAATAAAATCGTTAAATTCCTTGACCAGTCTTCCGGCCTCAAGATAAGCAATCGGTTTCTTGATCAAAATCTCTTTGACCAGACTGCGGTAAGAATGCGCGGCCTGAGGAAGAATTTGATCGTTCAGAATCAACGCGATAATACTGATAAAAAAACCCAAAACCACAACCGGAGCCATGACTTTCCAAAGATGGATCCCGGAAGTTTTGATCGCAATAATTTCGTTGTGCTGGGCAAACGAACCAAAGGTCAAAAGAATCGCCGTCAAAACACTGGTCGGAAGAACGAACCCGAATAAATTGGGCATCAAAAGCAAAAGAAGTTTCAAGATATCAAAAATACTGACCCCTTTATTGACCAGAAGATCCGCTAATTTCACTAAATTCCCAACAATGAAAATGACCATAAAAAGAGCGAGTGAAATCAAAAAAGGGATCGCAAGCTCTCTGAGAATATATTTTCGTAAAATCTTCATTGCCGCAAAATAGTCCTTTCTATCCGTTTTCCCTTTTTATTTCGTGCTTCATTTGCATTATCTTAATGGGCCCGCAAGGACTTGAACCTTGGACCAAGCGATTATGAGTCGCCTGCTCTAACCAACTGAGCTACGGGCCCAAACATCGTAAGTATTCAATTCTATTACGGATACGGAACCGTAGAAAATCTCGGGTTCACTCACTGCAGTCCTTGAGATCCATA
>Ga0172375_10012548_pt1 | contig 10610 bp, 8 predicted proteins | sample LakKiv1m_FD_114537 | JGI IMG/M metagenome (GOLD analysis project Ga0172375, IMG submission 114537) | Freshwater microbial communities from Kabuno Bay, South-Kivu, Congo - kab_092012_11.1m | ecosystem: Environmental > Aquatic > Freshwater > Lake | place: Democratic Republic of the Congo...
GTGGAAAAATTTAACCAAACTTTGACTAATTCCCAAATCTGATATAGCAGATATAAAAATAGAGTAAGCTAAAATTGTCGAGAAAATACCAAATTCCTCAGGCCCAAGTTTTCGGGCAGTTAAAATCACAAAGACAAATCCCATCAGTACTGACAAGACGTTACCAAACAGGACAATTCCCACATCTTTGAATGTATGCGATGATAATATTTTTTTTAGATTCATGTTTTATAATCTATTAATTTTTCAAATTCCTGTAAATAATTTTCAGCAATATTATTCCAATCAAATTTAGTTGCTTGTTGTCTGGGAATATTATCCCATTTTTTATCCAAAACTTTTTTAATTGTTTTGACATATTCATCAACTTCAATAGGTTCACCTACCAAAATTCCAGCATCACCAACAATTTCTTGACGCAACAAGTCATTAGGAGCAACTACCGGTAAATTAGAAGCCATAGCCTCTAAATATGATATGCCAAAAGCCTCACTGGACATAGATACCAAAGTAAACAAGTCACAGGACCGATATACTTCTGGCATTTGTATAAAGGCAAATTCTCTACAACTAAATCTATCTTTTAGTTTTTTAGTTGCATATAAAACATCATTGTCATTCGTATTTTGGGCTCTAACTAGTAACAAGCTTACTTGCTGCATCTTTGCAATAGCATCAATTGTTTTTATCACCCTTTTATACTTTTCTGGACCCGCCACACATATGATAATTGGTCTTGGTAAATTTAGATTAATTTTCTCACCATCTGGGTTAAATTTTTGACAATCAACGCCGTTTGGAATTAAAGCAATATTAATATTTTTTGCCAGACTTTTTGACCACTTATAGTTTCTTTCCGTTAAAGCAATAAATAAATCAGGTTTAAGTATTAAATTCCAACGATCATCCCATCCAATTCCAGCTTGCCCAGAGATTACTAATTTCGATTTATTTATAAGACAATACATTTTAAGTATTAGTACTTGCCAACCACCATTACAAGCAAACACAATATCGGGTTGAAATTTCTTTAATAAGTGAAGTGCTTGCCAGCTAAAATGAGCAATTATTAATGAATTAAGATCTAAAAAGAGTTTGCTAAAAAAACTAGCACCATCTCTGAATTGACTAATTTTCCGAGTTTTAACTACTTTAGTTTGATAGTTTTTAGACTCAATATTCTCTCCAGTTTGAATTACTAAAACATCATTATTTTGATTAAAGCGTTGCGCCAGCTGAGATACTACTGTTTCCATCCCTCGATCAACTATGCCTGAATAATATGATACAAATGCGATTTTCATTTTATATAATAATTTTATAAACCTTAATCCAGCTTTTATTTCCAATTCTAGGGCTTTGCAAAACTAACTTTAACGGCCAATTATTATTAACCATATCATTATTTACTATTACTAGATAATTTTCTTGATTTTTATCTAAATTTTCATATGGAAATTCCGATTGGTTTGCATAAATAGCTGTTTTTATTGTAGCGTTTCTAAGCTCTAAACCAAATGTAGCTGGAGTCAAAGTAATATCTTCTACCAAAACTGTAATAGCTTTTTCCTTTGATTGATTATTTAAATAATCTACTACCTCTTTTATTCCATATCCAGATGGCCAACCTTCGATATATTGCCAACGCTCAATGACTGGTAATTGTGCTTTTGTAGTATTTGTTAGTATTTGTCCGGAAAGCACTAAATTTGGATAGATAAATAAAACAAAACTTAACCAAAAAAATATTTTATATTTTTTACAAATACCATATAAATGTTCTACGCCTAACCCAGCTAGTAAAAACAAAGCTATTAGCTGCATAAGAGTATATCTTGGAAAAAAAATTGTAGCTAAAAAAACTTCGACAATAACTGGTAGATAAGACCAACTTAAAAGAATAACTACCAGTTGTTTATTCTTCTTAAAACTCAGAACTAATCCTAAAAAGGCTAGCACTAAAACTCCTAAACCAAAATAACTTAAATTCCAACTAATCAGTTGATATAAATTGTTTTTAATTTGACTAAATGGATTTTGTAAAAATTGGACATAGGTTAAAAGAAACCCTTGATTTTTTTCAGATATTAAATTGTAATTGGAGGAAAATCGCATCACTTGCGATAAACCAATACCAATAAATAGTATTGTTATCAGATAATAAATATACTTAATTTTTCGTATTTTATTATTAAGATTATTAATAATTATTGTTATAACTAGAGCTAGAACATAAAAATAGGCTATAGATTTGGTAAGCAGTACCACCCCAATGATAAAACCTATCCCAATTGTTCTAATCCAATTAAGTTTACCCAAAACACAATAAAGCAATAAAACAGCTAAAAAAAGTAGAAAAGAATCCTTAATTGCCAACCTGTCATACCAAAGCGCAAAAGGTGAAATTAAATAAAGAAAAGCAGTAATTAAACCAACTCTTTTATTCCAAATCTTTTTTCCAATTTTATATAGCAATAACATAGTTGCTATTCCAGATATAACGGATATTGTTCTGCCCCACAGTAAATAGTGAGTGCTGCCTAAGCCGTAAGCCAAACTACATACCCAGATAAAAAAAGGTTGCTGACCATCAGTTAGAGAAATAAATAAATTATGACTAGGATTATGCCAAATTAACCTGCCCCAATTAAGATACATTGCCTCGTCGGTAAATATTGGTAAACTATTGATACTTATAAATCGAGAAAATAAATAGCAAAAAATAAATATTAAAATAAATATAACTTCACTTCTATTATTAATTATTTTAGTAAAATAGGTGGAATTTATGATTTTTTTTGCCATACAACGAACAAATGAGGTCCCCAATAAATAAATGGATATATTGATTTAGTTGCCAAATAACGAAACGCTTTATTAATCATTGTCTCATGTTTTTCTTCTATTTCCCAACAACTGGAAACTCTTATCAAGAGTCCGTTTAATGACCTTATAAAATCTAATAAAGAACCTAAATATGGTTCTACAGTAGTATCAAAATCGATTTCAAAATTTTGACTATCAGCAATTGGTAACACGCGGTGCCAATTAAGTAGTTGTGAATTAAAACTTTTTATCAGATCATTCCAAAATCCTTGTACAATTCTAATAATTCTATGCCCCCTAAAACAGGGAGATTTGCGAAATGGTGCGCCATAATTAGGAGCAAGCAGGGATAAATAAGCACCCTTTTGAGCAACACGAATCATTTCTTTTATAACTTTTTCAGGGTTTTGAGTATGTTCAAGGGTAAAAGCACTATAAACCAAATCAAATTTGTTATCATCAAAGGGTAACTTTTCTCCGTCTGCCTGAATAAATTTATATTGAGGATATTGTAAGATGGCTTTTTTTATTGCTATGGGTGATATGTCAACTCCAGTACCCTTTGATTTGTGATTACAAATAATATCTAATTTTGTCCCTTCTCCACAGCCTATTTCTAAGATTTCATCACAGTTTTTTGCTATATCAGCAAGCTCTTTTATCTTAGGATGAATGTGATGTTTGCTTGCATCGTGAGCAATTTGATAATAATTTTCACTTTTCCAAATACTTTGCATATTCTCCCCGTTTTTATATACCCTCATTAAATTTTCTAATTAGATCATATATCGTAGCCATTATTTCATAATAGAAACTTCTTTGGGGGAAATTTTTTGATCGCATCACCTTTGGCAAATCCCCATCAGCAATTTTAATCCCCCTAGAATAGATTGTTTTACGTCTACCAAGCACATGTTTTTTTTGGGACGACCTGATTAAATGACTTAGATGTAAATACCATGCATCACAATAGGCTAAATATTTATCTTGAATATTAATTGGTTGATTTTGAAAAAAATAACTTTCGTTTGGATACACCCCTTGCAGTTGAAAATTTACCCTTCTCATTAGCCTAATATTTAAATGCCCTTTCTTACCTAGCAGTTGATATTTACCAAAATTTGGCGGTAAAATATGCCACACATCACCCACGCAGTTACGTGTTTGATTAACAACTGCTAATTTATTAGTTGACAATTCTTTAGTCAATTGAAGTAGTTTAAATAATTGTTTTTGCGGCCATACTTCATCTCCATCTAAAAGTAAGAACCAGTCAGTTCGTGTTTGCTCAAGCTGCCTTTGTCTCAATTCTTTGATCTCACTTTTATCCTTGATTGACAGTTTATCAAAAATTATATCTATGTCTGGATTTTCTTTTTTAATAGATATTAATTGTCTTTCAATGATAACTACTGTATCGTCTGTTGATCCCGTATCATAAATGATTGCATGACTAACAAATGGTAAAACTGATTTCAAGGCATAAGCTACAAATTGGTCCTCGTTTTTGACAATCACGTGTACAGTTACATCAAAAGTGTTCATATTATTTTTCATATTTTCCTACTGCGTCATACCAGCGGATTTTAATCAAATCGCTCAATGAGCGAATTATATCTTTTGTAAGATTTACTTTTGTTCGTGGATCATTCTTCCAGTTAACAGGTACTTCGACAATTTTATAATTATATTTATTTGCCAAATAAAGAATTTCACTGTCAAATCCCCATCTTTTAATTTTGGATTTAGAAAATACTTTTTTTGCAATATCTTTTTTAAATAATTTATAACCACAAGTAAAATCTGAGATATCCAAACCTAATATTGTATTTGATAAATTGGTGAATCTTCTTCCTAACCACTCCCTAATGTATGATTGATGCCTGTTGATTGTTGCTCCCTGTACTTTTCTTGTTCCGATAATTATATCTGCATTATTTTTAATAAATGGCATAAATAATGGTAGTTCTGTTATGGGCGTTGAAAAATCTACATCAGAAAATAGTATAAGTTCACTTTTTGCGGCTTTAACTCCCATTTTAATTGCATATCCTTTTCCTTGATTCTCATTATAAGATATTACTTTCATCCTCTTAATATCTTTTATTTTTGCTTGTACTAATTCAAAGGTTTTATCAATTGAACCATCATTTATAAATATTATTTCCCAATTTAAATGGCTTTCTAATAGTTTTTTTAAAAAATTGAACTGTTCGGGGAATCTCTCGGACTCATTATATAAAGGGATAACTAAGGATAAATATCGTGGATAATTAAGAAATTCAATCATATACGGTAATTTATAAGTCTTGATTAATTACTTCATTATTATATGGTTTTCTTATTGCAAAAATCAAAGATAATCCAAAAGGAAGCGCAACAAACCTAAGCAATAATCTCTCAAATAAGGCATACATATTCATTATTGGTACCGTGATTGCTGCAAAAGGAGTTGTTTTGAAATCTGAGTCACCAGTCTTATTAAATAGTTTTTTTATTTTCCTAACAAAAATAGTAGGAATTAAAAATAAGCAGAAATAATAACTTGCAAAAGTTATTTGCCAACCTAAAGCGTAAATTTTTTTCTTGATTTCTGACATCGAATACCTACGTTGATGCCCAAGCATTTCATCCCAATAGTTATATAACCACTGATAAGCTGGAACTGTTATAACTGCTGTCCCACCTGATTTTAGCACTCTATACATCTCTTGTAGAATTTGCTCATCATTAGGAATGTGCTCAAGTAAATCTAGTGCCAAAACTAAATCGTAACTATCATTATTGAAAGGTAATTTGTTTTTTACAAAATCGACCTGATGTGTCGTTATTCCCCTTTTTTTACTCCACGCAACAGCTTCACATGCCCCATCTATCCCATTAACATCCCAACCATGCTGTTTTAATTCCTCTAATATTTTTCCTGTTCCTGATCCAATATCCAAAACACTCCCTTTATTTGTTATATATTTCTTTATCATTTGATGAACAGTAGCCCGCTTATGTTTGTGCCACCAGTGGGTATTTTCTACCTCATATAGCTCTTGATATAAGTCTGTACGCATTTTACCTTGCATAGTTTGAACTTTTAATTTCTTTTCCATAATTCAAGGTTTACCAGATAGTTATTTCCAAAAGACTCTTTAAACATATCATAGTTATCTATCTTAATAAACTTTTGCTGGACAAATTCTGGAAGTGTTGAGCTTTTATCCCAAAGATACCAGTCTATAGCTTCATAATCCTCTATTGATGAACTGATATTCCCATAAAAGAGTGTTCCTGGTGGCACATAATGAATTACTTTTACTAGATTGTCTAACATAAATAGATCAGCCCCCACTCCGCTTATTGTCATACCACTGGAAATAGTGTTGCTAATTTTTATTTGACTTTCATAAATACTTGATCTATACCTAAGCGATTCCACTCCAATAAGTAAGGTGTTAATTATAAAATATAAAATTATGCATGAAATTCCCATATACTGCAAAATCCTAGGCTTTAAAATCATAATTAATGAACACATAAAAATTAAAAATAATACAATAATTCCAGCAGGAGTTCGTACAAAATAATTCGTGGTTATTATCTGGTATTTATTATCAAACCATTGCATTATTAAAATATAAAAGGTTAATATTGGAAAAATTAGTACAGAAACTATCCATAAGGCTAGAGCGAGAACGGAAAGTTCCATCATTTTTTTAATATTCCAAATTTTTATAATTATTAATAATAATAGAACAAAGAGTGAAACCTGATTCATTTTAGGTATTAGTATTCCCAAGTCTAGTTTATTTGTTAATAATACAAATAATTTCATAACAGCGAAACTAAGAGGGGTAATAAATACAATTTTTGTAAAAATATTACTAGATTCAAATCTATTGCGAATTAACAATAGTAGAGTTTTTAAATTTAAATCTCGATAATGAGTTAGATTAATAATAATTAAAGGGACTAAGATAGCCATTGGTCTTGATAGCGGTTGAAAATGAGATATTGCATACATTAGAGAACCACCGATAATCCATAAATATAAAAAGGTATCAATTCTTGAGATTCTAATTTTCCGCTCAAATATCCAATATAAAATCATTTGTATTCCATATAAAATTGGGATGATGATTATGAAAAAATTAAATGCTACGTTCCAAAAACCCTTTTGTGGATACTGCAATAATTGATCTATCCCATCGCTTATGGAACTAGGATAAAATAAATTACTAGCTGATTGAAAAGATTGTGCGAATTCCTTAAATAAACCTAAATAACCAAAAGTTGCAACTGTAATTGTTAAAGGGAATAGCAAACCCAAAACCCAATATAATATTTGTTTATAATTTGTTTGTTTTTTAACGCCTTCAATAAACAAGAAAGGTAAAGATACCGCTATAAACTGGATATTAGTAGACTTTACTAAAATTGCTAAAGCCATGAGAAATCCAGAAAATAAATATTTTTTAGATGAAAATGATAGCATTAATAGAAGGGATGGAACTAGAAAAAAATTTGATAACATTTCAGGTAGCGCTAATCTTGCATATTGCCAAAATAGATAATTTACTGCTAACAATACACATGTAATTACTCTTTTATTTATTGATATATCTTTAGGTAGGGTGATATATATTAACGGTATTAATAGTCCAATAGAGATTATGGAAATAATTACTGCTGTTAGATAAATATTTCCCAATATCATTGCCGAAACGCTAGTAATTATTGTATATAAAGGTGCAGTAAATAGACCGAAATTAAACTTATCATTAATAAAATTGCCATTTTGAATAAAATTCTTTGTGTTATGGAGCCAATAGCCCTGATCAGCTACCCTGCCGAAATTAAAATAAAACTGAGGCTCATTACGAATATTAAATACTATCAATAATATATAAAATAATAATGACAAGTATAGAATATTTGGTCTGTATTTGATTTTGTTCATACAATTAACACTTAAACATATTTTGATTTGACTTGGGAAATATTATCCCCAAATTTAACACTTTCAATAAATAGAAATGGCAACACAATTACCAGCAAATTGGGCGCAATAGCTCCCAAACTTAAAATCAATAAATACCCAAAAATCCATAATTGCACGAAATTGGGACGTAATTTTTGCTTTAAGCTTTGCCATAGTGAAAATATAAAGGCTATCAAACTTAATGGCCAACTGATATTCCACTCTTCAAAACTAATAGTTTTCTGATACTCTAATGCCCACCAGGTTTTTATCTTACCTAATATTAGTACCAAATAAATGCCTCCAATACCCAAACTGTCTTTTTTACCTAAAAACCAATGCAGTAACCACCATTGAAATTTGGCAAATTCAATCGCTGACTTATCTCTAAAAAATCCCCAATAACTTACTGCAAATACTAGAGGAATAAATATTAGTGATAATAAATATTTCTTGAGTAGTTTTCTATAATTTAGTATTAAATCAATAAAAGTAGTTATCACAAAAACCATAGCAGGCAGATAAAATTTGACTGCCGCCATAGCTCCAGTGAAAATTGCAAATAATAAAAACCAAATTAATTTATTTTTTTTAACTGCTAAAATAAAACAGATTGATGCAAGTATTAAAAAGATCAGTTGTGGTAAATCCAACATTACTGTTTTGGCTAAATTTAAGAAAATATCATTACTGATAAATAATAACACTGCTGGATAAATTAAAAATTCTTTGATTAAATATATTTTGGCAAACCAAATAAATAAGATTAAGCTTGTTATAACAAAAGCTAAGCTAATCAAGCGCGGTTTATCAGTCAACATTAGCCCCAATCCATATAAATATTTCCCAAGCGGTGGGTGTTCAAAATTAACAGAAACAGGATCTCCAGTTTTGACATACTGCGAAGCCGCTAATACATAAACTTGTTCATCACCAATAATTATAGGCGAACCTTGGCCCATCACATATTGAGACTGGCTATAACGCCATGATAATTCGTCCAAATTAATTGATTCATTAAGATATTGCCAATTACCACATATAAAGATTAATAAATAAAATAGTACAAATACTACACTAGCATATTGAATAAATTTATTTTTGAAAAGTCGCAAATATAACATTACAAATATTACTGCAAAAAAAATCAAGTCAATTATAAATTTGTAAGAGATATTTTTTTGAATAGTAATATCTACTCCACCCCAATCATATGATTTCAGTGGAATTTCTACTTTACCCTGACTATTAATATAATTCACTCTTTCGCCTTTTATGGAAATATTCCATTTAATATCAGGATTTAAGTCAATATAAATATTTTGATTTAGATGGTTTTCCAGCTCAATTTTAAGTAAATGTGATTTTTCCTTAACACTAATTGGCAATAAAGCTCCATTCCCGCCATAAACTTTAATTTCACTGTGTTTGAAAATAGGATATTTTGTTTCAAATTGGACATACAATTTGATTAATAAAATTAATCCAAAAATTAGATAAATGGCGGTTTTATTTTTAATTTGCATTTTTTCTTTGATATAACTTACTAAAAGTTTTTTCATTTTGGTAAATCAATTTAAAGTCTTTCTGGTATTGAATTGGTAAATTTTTATATTGTGTCAATATATAATTTACACTTTGTCCTTGATAATAAGATTCATGAATAAATCTATTTGGAAAATAAAATAAATTATGCCCACCGATAATCAATACAGGCTCACTTTTGTCAATTAAACTAGGTAATTTATTTTCAATGTCATAAAAGGCATTACTAAAATCCAAGTTTTGGACTAAATATTCCTGTTTGGTTTGCAGTCCCAAAAGTAGAGGTACTGTTTTTTTATTAACATAAATTCTAACTGTAAGGTTAAATAAAATAACGCTAAATATAATAAATATTGATATCTTTCTGATAGATTTTTGTTTGAGATTAAAAACCGAAAAGCTCACCAAAAGCGCTAAAAGAGGCAAATAAGGAACCATAAACCGACTGCCTCCAGTCCGCGGTATTAAATACCAAATAATAATTGTTCCCAAAGCATATAAACCCCAAGTTTTAATTTTCTTATTTCTCAAGACAATATAAATTATTAAAGGTAAAAACATTATATATAATGGGGAGATAGGAGATAACCAATCATGAGGATTGTTTGATAAATTATAAAATTGTTTAGCAAAATCATACAAACCGCCTATCTGCGATTGATGTGAACTATCTAAGTTAGAGGTAAATATGGGGTAAATGGGATTCCCAGTATGCAGATATGCATAAACAAACCAAAACCCAGAAATAACTAAAGCAGGCAAACAAAATGCCAGTATTTTTTTTAGCTTATCTTTTGAGCTATTTAATAACACAAATACCAAACCCAAGCCCAGTGTAGCTAGCGCAAAATATTTACTGGATATTGCTAATCCTAAAATTGAGCCACTTTTAAATAAATCTTGTTTCCTTTTATCTTGCCACCAGCTAATTAAATAATATAAACTAACAGTTTCAAAAAATGTTCTACCCAAATCTATGTAAGCCGTACTGGAAAGCCATGCTACAGATAAATCACTAATAAATATAAGCGCAGCAAGCAGTCCAATTTTGCGGGAGAAAAAACGGCTTCCAATCCTAATTATTACCAATGTGATGAGAACGGCAAAAATATAATGTACTAACTTTGCCATAATTTCGTTACCAAAAAACATTGCTGGTACATATAGCATTTCTATTAATTGAGGCATAGCGCTGTAATAAAAAAGATCGCCAGGAAAAAAGCTTATGCTGTGCTGAGCAAGATACATTTTGGGCAGTGTAAGATGA
>Ga0172375_10012552_pt1 | contig 10608 bp, 9 predicted proteins | sample LakKiv1m_FD_114537 | JGI IMG/M metagenome (GOLD analysis project Ga0172375, IMG submission 114537) | Freshwater microbial communities from Kabuno Bay, South-Kivu, Congo - kab_092012_11.1m | ecosystem: Environmental > Aquatic > Freshwater > Lake | place: Democratic Republic of the Congo...
ATCTGATCGCCGAGTACGGCTGCACCTGGACCATGGCCGCCCCGACCTTCGTCGCCGACCTGTGCGCCGCGGCCGGCGGCCGGACGGCCTCCGCCTCGTCGCTGACCCGGATCAGCAGTGCGGGCGCGCCGATACCGCCGTCACTGGTCGCGCGCGTGCACGAGCAGCTCGGCGCACGGTTGCTCGCGGTGTGGGGGATGACCGAGGTCGGCGCCGTCACCTCGACCCGGCTGACCGACGATCCGTCCCGGGCGGCGGTGAGCGACGGGACCGCCATGGCCTGGAACGAGCTCCGCGTCGCCGACGAGCACGGCGCCGAGCTACCCCGCGGCACAGACGGGCGACTGCTCGTGCGCGGCGCCTCGCTGCTCGTCGGCTATCACCGCCGCCCCGACCTGTTCACCGGCGCCGTCGACGCCGAGGGGTGGTTCGACACCGGTGATCTGGCCCGCATGGACGACGACGGCTACATCCGCATCAGCGGTCGCGCCAAGGACCTCGTCATCCGCGGCGGCGAGAACATCCCCGTCGTCGAGGTCGAGGGCGAGCTCACCCGCCACCCCGCCATCCGCGACATCGCCATCGTCGGCGCCCCCGACGAACGCCTCGGCGAGCGCGCCGTGGCTGTCGTGGTCCCCACCGACCCAGCCGCGCCGCCCACCCTCGACGACCTGCGTGCCCACCTGCGCGACGCCCGCATGGCCACCCACTTCTGGCCCGAACAGCTGATCGTCGTCGACGCGCTGCCCCGTACCCCCACCGGCAAGGTCCAGAAGTTCGTCCTGCGCGACAGCGTCGCCCGGGCGTTCACCTCCGCACCCGGCAGCCACCCGCGGACGGCAACCGACATTCAGGTCAGCGGTCCGGCCGTCACGCGCAACACCCACCACGAGAGCCTGGAGACGTCGTGAGCCACCAGTCCACCAGCACCGCCGACCAGACCGAGGCCACGCACCCGCACCTGCTGTCGCCGCTTGCGGCCGGCCCGCTCACACTGGCCAACCGCATGGTGATGGGCGCGATGCACACCCGTCTGGAGACCCTCGACCGGCCCGCCGAGCGGCTCGCCGAGTTCTACGCCACGCGCGCCCGCGGCGGGATCGGTCTGATCCTCACCGGGGGGTACGCCCCGCACCCGGACGGCCGGATGGATCCGGAGTCCGGGGTCATCGACGACGACCACGAGATCGACTCCCACCGCGCGGTCACCACAGCCGTCCACGAAGCGGGCGGCCTGATCGCGCTGCAGATCCTGCACGCCGGCCGCTACGCCAAGGTTGCGGAGTGCGTCGGCCCGTCGGAGGGCCGCGCACGGATCAACCGCCACGCCCCCCGGCCGCTGAGCACCGACGAGGTCTGGGACGTCATCGCGCAGTTCGTGCGCGCCTGCGAGCTGGCCTGTGAGGCCGGCTACGACGGCGTCGAGATCATGGGCTCCGAGGGCTACCTGATCAACGAGTTCATCTCGCCGCGCACCAACGACCGCACCGACGAGTTCGGCGGCGACCTCGAGGGCCGCCTGCGCCTGCCGCTCGAGATCGTCCGCCGGGTCCGCGAACGCATCGGCGGGGACTTCCTGCTGATCTACCGCATCTCCTCGATCGACCTCGTCGAGGACGGCCTGACCGGCGACGAGATCACCGAACTCGCCCGCCGCGTCGAGGCCGCCGGCGCGGACATCATCAACACCGGTGTCGGATGGCACGAGTCCGCCGTGCCCACGATCGCGGCCAGCGTCCCCCGCGCCGCCTGGAGCTTCGCTGTCAAGCGGGTCAAAGACGCCGTCTCCGTCCCGGTCATCGCGTCCAACCGGATCAACGACCCCGACGTCGCCGAGCAGCTGCTCGTCGACGGCGCCGCGGACCTGATCTCGATGGCCCGCCCGCTGCTGGCCGACCCCGACTTCGCACTCAAGGTCGCCGAGCGGCGCACCGACGAGATCAACACCTGCATCGCCTGCAACCAGGCCTGCCTCGACCGGATCTTCACCGACCGCACCGCCAGCTGCATGGTCAACCCGCGCGCCGGCCGAGAGATCGAGTTCCTCACCCAGGCACCGACCGTCCGCAAGCGCATCGGTGTCGTCGGCGCCGGGCCGGCCGGCATGGCGTTCGCCCTCACCGCCGCCGAACGCGGCCACACCGTCACCCTCTATGACGGCGCCGACGAACTCGGCGGCCAGTGGAACATGGCCCGCGTCGTGCCCGGCAAGACCGAGTTCGACCAGGCCATCCGCTACTACCGTGTCCGCCTTCCGCGTGCCGGCGTCGACGTCCGCCTCGGCAAGCCCGTCGACGCCGACCAGCTCGCCGCCGAAGGGTTCGACGAGATCGTGCTCGCCACCGGCGTCCAGCCCCGCACCCCGGACATCCCCGGGATCGATCACCCTTCGGTCGTCTCCTACACCGACGTCCTCTCCGGACGGGTCACGCCCGGGCGCCGTGTGGCGATCATCGGCGCCGGCGGCATCGGCCACGACACCGCCGAGTACCTGGTCGGCAACCCGCAGATCTCTCTCGACCCCGAGGTGTTCCTGCGCGACTGGGGAGTCGCCGACCCGCAGCGCGGGCTGCGCGGCGACGTCGTCCCGCCCCCCGACGAGCAGCCGCCCGCGCACCAGATCACCATGTTCCAGCGCAAGGCAGAGCGGATGGGACGCGGTCTGGGCAAGTCCACCGGCTGGGTGCTACGCGCTCGCCTGCGCAAGGCCGGGGTCGCCGACGTCACCGGAGCCCGCTACGACGCCGTCGACGACCAGGGCCTGCACTACACCGTCGACGACACCCAGCACGTGTACCCGTGCGACACGATCGTCCTGTGCGCCGGCCAGGAGAGTGACCGCACCCTGTACGACGCCCTCGAGGAGCGCGGGATCGCGGCGCGGTTGATCGGCGGTGCCGACATCGCCGCGGAGCTCGACGCCGTCGCCGCGATCGATCAGGCCACTCGACTCGCCATGGCCGTCTGACCCCTCTCCGCGCAACACCGGTGCGGGCGGCCGGATCGGCCACCCGCACCGGTGTCACCGACATCGCCGCCGCTCAACAGCGACACGCGCTGACGATCGGTGGCGCGTCGTGCAGGACCCCGGCCAGGGCCGGGGACGACGTTCGCGTCGACCGGGGTCGACAGGCGAACCACTCGCACTTCCGACGAGGAAGGCTGTTGCGTGACCGCGTTCCCGGTGCCGCCCGGCGGCCCCGCCACGACCCCCCACACGAGGCCCGGCCTACGCGGACGAGCGTCCACGCTGCCGTTCTTCGGCCAGGACGTCCTCGTCGCCGGCGGCCTCCGGTGGTGACCGGTACGACGGACTCGGGGACGGCGCGTGGAGCGGGGCATGGAGCGGCGCCGTCGTACAGCGCTATCGCGGCACTCCTGCGAGAGCAGCTTCCACCCATCCGGCGGGCAACCGGACTGGACGTCGTGCTCTCCGGTGCGGTCGGTGACGACACCGGAAACCGCCTGCGCGTATGCGGTCTTGTCGGGACGCTCGGACAGTCCCTCAACGGTCTCGACATCCGCCCCGGGCGCGGAATCGGCGGGGCCGTCGTTGCTCGGCGCCAGCCGTTACGCGTCAACGACTACGCGTCCTCAAGAACGATCACACACGACTTCGACGACATGGTCGTCGGCCAGGAACGCATCCGCTCCATCATCGCCGTGCCCGTTATCGTTCACGGTGTCGCCCGCGGTGTGGTCTGGGGCGCAACGCGTGCCCCACACCCCATCGGCGACGTGACGATCCGACGGACGACCGACATGGTCGGTTCGATCACCCGCCGCCTGGTCGCGCAGGCGGACCGGGACTGCGGGCCCACTCGGCCGCCTGAGCTCCGGGGACGAGCACTCGACGACCTCGCCGCTCTCACCCGCTCGGTCGCCGACCACGACCTCCGGGAACGGCTCGAACGTATCCACCGAGACCTGCGCGGTCCGGACCTCCCACGGCCGAGAGCCTCCGTGAGCCTCGCCCCGCGCGAGCTGGAGGTGCTCGCGCTCGTCGAGGTGGGCGCCAGCAACACCGCGATCGCCGGCGAGCTCAGCCTGAGCCTGCAGACCGTGAAGGCATACCTCTACGCCGCCATGCGCAAGCTCGACGTCTCGAACAGGACGTCCGCGGTGCACCGGGCACGGGCGCTGGGTCTGCTCTAGCGGCAACCCGGGCGTCGCTGCGCCGAAGCGTCGCACCGACGGGGGTGCTCGGATACCGACTTTCGCGCGTACCGCGCCCAGGCGAACGTCGCGGATGCTTCCGGCGCCCCCTGACACCCATCTCATCGAGGAGATCACTCCATGGCCGTCGGACAACAGCCGGCAGCTCGACAGGCGTCGCTACGGCGGGTCGCGATCGCGAGCTGCGCCGGAACCACCATCGAGTTCTACGACTTCTTCATCTACGGCACGGCCGCAGCGCTCGTGTTCCCGAAGGTCTTCTTCCCCGCGCTCGGAACGGCCGCCGGGACGGTCGCGTCGTTCGCCACCTTCGCAGTGGCCTTCTTCGCTCGACCGGTCGGGGCGGTCCTGTTCGGCCACTACGGCGACAGGCTCGGCCGCAAACGCACCCTGATCTCGACGCTGCTGCTCATGGGCACCGCGACGGTGTTGATCGGTCTGCTGCCCGGTGCGAGCATCATCGGGGTCGCGGCACCGATCCTTCTGGTGGTCCTGCGATTCGCCCAGGGATTCGCCGTCGGTGGCGAGTGGGCCGGAGCGACCCTGCTGGCAGCCGAGTACGCCCCCAAGGACAAGCGCGGCCTCTACGGGGTGTTCCCTCAGCTCGGCCCCTCGATCGCGTTCGCCCTGTCGAGCGGGACATTCCTGATCACCAGCATCGTCATGGGAGATGCCGACGGGGCGTTCCTGTCCTACGGCTGGCGCATCCCGTTCCTCCTGTCGATCGTGCTGATCGGCGTCGGCCTCTACGTCCGCCTGAGCATCGAGGAGACCCCGGCGTTCCGGGCGGTCGAGTCCGAGACGCCCGCTCGGTCGAGGGGGCTGCCCTTCCTCGAGGCGGTGCGCGCCCAGCCGCGCGAGATCCTGCTCTCGGCCGGTTCGCTGACCATGCTGTTCGGGTTCTTCTACATGGCCACCGCCTACCTCACCAGCTACGGCACCCGCCCGGACGGTGCTGGCCTGTCCCGCCAGACGGTGCTCGCCATCGGGATCGGTGCTGCGGTGCTGTTCGCCGCCGCGACGGTCGCCTCAGGCGTGCTGTCCGACCGGTACGGGCGTAAGAAGGTCATCATCTGGTCGACTGGCGCCGGTATCGTCTGGGGTCTGGCGCTGTTCCCGATCCTGGACATCGGTACCCCGATGTCCTTCGCGGTCGGGTTGGCGGTGAGCCTGGTCATCGTCGGGATCTCCTACGGACCGGCGGGCTCCTTCCTGCCGGAGCTGTTCCGGCCGCAGTTCCGCTACACCGGCGCGGGCCTGGGGTACAACATCGCCGGCGTGCTGGGCGGGGCGATCCCGCCGCTGCTGGCCCCGGGGATCACGGCCTCGTACGGCGGGATAGGCATCGGCGTCATGCTCTCGATCCTCGGCGTGGTCTCCCTGGTCTGCACCATGGCGCTGACCGAAACCCAAGGGGTTGCCCTGGCCCACGAAGTCACTGCGCCGGCACCGTCGACCGACGACGCGACCCCGTGACGGTTCGCTACCGCTCGGATTTCACCACCTTCATGGTGAACCGGGAACTGACCTTCTGTATCCCCGGGATCGTCAGCACGCTGCCGGTGAGGAACCGCTCGTAGGTGGCCAGGTCGGCGACCGCGATGTGCAGGAGGTAGTCCGGCGATCCGAAGAACCGGTGTGCCTCGACGACCTCGTCGAGCCGGGCGATCACCTTCTCGAAGGTGGCCACCGTGCGGTCGTCCATCCGCTCCAGATCGACGTCGACCATGACGGGGAACCCGCGCCCCGTCGACTCTGCGTCGATGACGGCCCGGTAGCCCCGGATGACGCCGGACGCCTCCAGCCGCTGTACCCGACGCAGGCAGGGGCCGGGGGTCAGCCGCACCCGCTCCGCGAGCTCCACGTTGGAGATACGGCCGTCCACCGCTACAAGTCCGCGCTGGCCGGGCTCGATCTGGGCGGTGGGAAGAGCGTCATCGATGCCGACCCGACCCCGGAGAACAGGGCCCGGCTCGTGCCCGCCCACGCCCGGTACATCGCCGCACTCGGCGGCCGCTACATCGCCGGGACCGACATGGGGACAACCACGACCGACATGGACGAGATCGCCCGCTGGGCGCCGGTCACCTCCAGCCGTCGCGATCCCTCCCGGTGGACCGCCCGCGGCGTCGTCCACATTGCCGATAATGCAGATTATGACAGATTGAGTGAGTATTATTGCATCTGATGCACGACGGCCTGCCCCACTCGAAGGTGCAGCCGGCCTGCCGGTGAGGCCGCCCTGGTCTGCATGTTCACGCTGGAATCAGCGAGGACGTCGGCCGTCTGAGTGCACGAGTGGCCCGCCAGGATGCCGAGACGACGACCCCGCATGATCCAGGGACCTGCCGGTCTGGCACCCTTCGGTCATCCGATGCACGATTCGGTCAACTGATGCGCGGCGGTGCTGGTGGGTTCCGACGAGATGGGCCAGGTTGTTCCGTTACGCGGGGTCGCCCCGCGCGACCGTGGTGATCAGGTCCTCGGCGACATGCTGACCGGGTGGCGGCACCAGCAGCTGTCCCGGAACCTGTCGTTCACGACCATCGACAGCCGGGCGCGCGTGGTCGCCCGGTTCATCGAGCATTGCAACGAGATGCCGTGGGCGTGGACGGTCAGCCACGTCGATGAGTTCTTCGGCGACCTCCGTGCCGAGCACAACCTCAGCCGCTCGACCGTCCGCGCTTACCAGAACGGCCTGCGGATGTTCTGCGACTACCTCACTGACCCCCGCTACGGCTGGGACACCATCTGCGAGCAGGCGTTCGGCACGCATCCCAGCCAGGTCGTGCACGACTGGAATAGCGCCGGCCATCACCAGGACAACGAGCAGGACCCGCGCAAACGGGCGTTTACCCGCGATGAGCTGCAGGCGTTCTTCGACCGTGCCGACCAGGAGGTCACCCGGATCCGTGAGCTGGGCCGCAAGGGCTGGCTGCCGGCATTTCGGGACGCGGTCCTGTTCAAGGTCGCCTACGCATGGGGACTGCGCCGCAACGAGGTCCGTCACCTGCAGACCGTGGACTTCTCCCGCAACCCGCACGCCCGCGAGTTCGGTCGGTTCGGCCAGCTGCAGGTCCGCTACGGCAAGGCCCACACCGGGTCGGCCCCGAAACGGCGCAGCGTGCTCACTGTCCGCGGCTGGTCCGCCGAGGTCGTCGAGCACTGGATCACCAACGGGCTCCCGCTGTTCGGCGACGGCATCGACCTGTTCCCCACCGAACGCGGCACCCTCGTTTCGGAAGCAGCTCTCGGCGCGCGGTTCCGCCGCTACCGCGACGAGCTCGGTCTCGACGACCGGCTCGACATGCACTCGTTTCGCCGCAGCTACGTCACTCACCTGCTCGAGGACGGCGTCGACGCGATGTTCGTGCAGCACCAGGTCGGCCACGAACACGCCTCCACGACCGCGATCTACAGCTGCGTGAGCAGCGACTACCGCACCCGCACCCTGCGCCACGCGCTCGACACCTGCCTCAGCGAGGCTCTCCTCGGCCGAGCTGACACATCCCGGGAGGGCCGGCGACGATGAAGCGCGATGTCGACTACCAGTGGCGGCTCAGCGAGCTGATGGCCCGCCACGGCCTGCACAACAGCACCGACCTCGCTCCCCTGCTGCGAGAACGCTGCATCGACCTGTCGCCCTCGCAGGTCTACCGCGTGGTCACCCAGCGCCCGGAGCGGATCTCGCTCAAGCTCGTCGCCGCGCTTTGCGACATCTTCAGCTGCGGCCCCGAGGACTTGATCACCGTGACGGCGGCCGACGCCAAGCGCGGCCGCCGGGCGGCCGGCGACCAGCACCCCGTCGATCCCACCGTGGTGAAGATGAACGAGCTCCGCCCGCTTCGCGCCCGCATCACCGGCGATGACTGATCCCGCCGAGACATCCGGCACGCCCGGCGCCCGCCGTCCTCGCGGCCGTCCGCGCACCAGCGGTGACCACCGGTGCGACCGCTGCGGGCGCTCGGCCGGCAAGCTCCGGACACGCTGGCCGGACGGCGGGATCTGCGGCACCTGCTACCACGACGCCGTCCGCACCTTCGGCAACTGCGCACGCTGCGGGCACCACCGGATGCTCCCCGGCCGCGCCGGCGACGACGAGCTCTGCCGGGCCTGCGCCAGGATCACCACCGACCTGGACTGTCACCGCTGCGGCGTCGAGGCCGAGCACTACCGCCGCGGCGGGCTCTGCGCACGCTGCGCCCTGCGCGACGACCTCACCGCGCTCTTCACACACGACCCGACCGACGTCGTTCCGGTCGCCGCGAGCCTGATCGACGTGCTCTGCGCGGCCGAGCGCCCGGAGAGCATCCACACCTGGAAACGCCGCGCCCGGGTCCAGCAGCTCCTCACCGGGATCGGCGACGGCAGTCTGCCCGCGACCCATGAGGCGTTCGACCGAGCCGGCAGCGGCAAGGACATCGAACACCTACGCGACCTCCTGGTCCACCACGGACTGCTCGAACCACGCGACCGGGACCTGGCCCTGTTCGAACGCTGGCTGCGAGCACGACTCGACGACGCCGAGCCTGACTGGGCGCGGCGGCTGCTCGAGCAGTACGCGACCTGGCACCACCTGCGTGCGATCCGCAACCGCCTCAGCCGAGGACTTCCAGTCCGCGGCAGCGTCCACAACGCCAAGCAAGAGATCGCCGAGATCGGACGCCTGTTGATCTGGCTCGACGAGCAGGAGGTCACCCTGGCCACATGCCCGCAGGGCCTGCTCGACCGCTGGCTGGTCGACGGGCCGTCCACCCGCTACATCGTCCGGACCTTCATCCGGTGGGCCGGCCGTCAGAAGCTGGCACCCGACCTTCACGTCACTCGTCGAACGACCCGATCGTCGCCGTCGATCACCGAGCAGACCCGCCTGGATTGGCTCGTTCGCTGCCTGCGGGACGAACCCGGCACCCGCGCCTACCGTGTCGCAGCCATCCTGCTGCTGCTCTATGCCCAGCCGATCGTCCGCATCGCCGCGCTCCGCCGCGACCAGATTCTCTCCACACCGGACGGACCGGCCATCCTGCTCGGCGCAGAACCCGCCGCGCTCCCCTCGCCCTTCGCTGAGCTCCTCCTTGAGCACCTGGCGAACCGCCCGAACATGCAGACCGGCAACTCCGACAACCCGTGGGTCTTCCCGAGCATCCGCGCCGGTCGGCACATCCGACCCGACACGATGATGAAGCAGCTGCGGAACCTCGGCATAGATCTCCGCGGAGCCCGCAACACCGCTCTGAACGAGCTCGTTCAGCGCGTTCCGGCGCCTATCGTCGCCACCCAACTGGGCTACCACCCGGGCGTCACCCAGCGCCACGCCGAGGACGCCAGCGCTCCGCTCGGCAGATATGCCTCGCTCGCCAGCCTCCACTCCAGGTGGCCGGGCGTCAGGGGCGATGGAACCGGAGATCGCCGTGTCCCAGGACGGTGATCTCCTCATCGTCAAGGGCCTGGCAGATCGGTGCGGACAGGAGGAGTTCGTGGTCGCCGGCCCGCACGTCGGAGCCCCCGTCGAAGGATGTCGGTTGCGCTGGATGCATCGCCCACTCCGTCAGGCCGTCAGGAAGTTCACGGATCCGGTCGAGGAACCACTCCAACCGTCCTTCGACGGGCGCGGCGAAGCTGTCCAGGAAGGGACGGTCCTGGGCGGTGCGCCCGCTTGACCGCACCGCGTCCCGGCCGTGATCGGTCCACGCGCGAATGCCGAGGTCATACTCGACGGCGAGCTGCAGGGTCAGATCGAAGATGTCGTCGCGGCCGCCGTCGGCGAGACAGTGCCAGTCGAGATGCGTCGGCCGGACACCCGCATCGAGCAGGACCTCGATCTGGGCGCGGAACTCGGCCTTCACCTCACCGGCAACCGCCTGCGCCAACAACTGCTCGCGCCGCTCGATACCGAGGAGATGCCCATCCTCCTGGATGGAGGCACCCGCGGTGAGCGGCAACCACAGCGCTCCCGGGAAGTCCGCCGTCAGGGTGAGGTGGACCCCTACCGGCACCTCCGGATGATCGGTGAGCAGGTCGAGCGCGGCGTCCGCCGCTGGGCACACCACCATGACACTGCCCGACGCGGCGACCCCACGAGTGATCGTCTCCATGGCCGCCTCGACCGCACCCCCATGGAGCCCAATGTCGTCGACGTTGATGATCAGCTCTCGTCGGCCCACGAGACTCACGATCGTCCAGCCCGACCGGCGCGGTCCACCGAGATTGAGCCACGTCCCGACGCCGAGTCGAACGCTCTCGCGACTGGCCGCCCATAGCGCCGTCGAGGACGGGGGATACCGCTAGATCGAATACGAGCGGTTACCGGCATTTGGGTTGATGCGCTCGAGTTGCCTCTCCGGTGCTTCCTGCGCGGTCGGTGGACTGTGGCCTGGAGGTGGCGGTCGTGCTGCGAGAAGTTTGAAACTGACGAAGGTTCAGATCATAAGC
>Ga0172375_10012553_pt1 | contig 10608 bp, 8 predicted proteins | sample LakKiv1m_FD_114537 | JGI IMG/M metagenome (GOLD analysis project Ga0172375, IMG submission 114537) | Freshwater microbial communities from Kabuno Bay, South-Kivu, Congo - kab_092012_11.1m | ecosystem: Environmental > Aquatic > Freshwater > Lake | place: Democratic Republic of the Congo...
AATTTGGTATACTCAAGCACGTTTTAATAGCGTAATGGAGGGATGCGGCGAATGGTAAGCCACGGGTTTGCTAAACCCGCGCCCGAAAGGACATGAGGGTTCGACTCCCTCTCCCTCCGCCAATCAGAAAATGAGGGCGAATTTAGCAAAATTCGCCAACCGGTATTGCCCTGAAATCCGAAATTTTTATCTTTTAAAACGAAGTTCGAGCCGATATTTTTTAAGAAACTTCTGAATTCGTAAGGATTGTTTTTGACAATTATCTTTTTGGCTTGGCTTGCGGATAAAATCATTTCTTTCATTGGTTCGAGCCAATTATTTCCTTTTGATTCAAAATCTTTTAAATCCTGCTCAATTCCAGTTTGTTGATTGATAAATGAGTTTTTCTTGGTGAGGTATTGTTGATTATCAATCAAGTTATCGAGTCGGAAATTTAGCAGGTCATCAAGCTTTCGATTTATTTCTGACTTTTGAGTTATCAGATTTTGAATCAATGGTTGGGACTGATTATTTGCTTGATTGGTTTCTTTGTCTAACTCGTTTAGCATCTTTTTTACCCAGTCTTTAGGCAAAGAAACTTTTTGAATCTTACTTTTGATTTGGTTTATTAGCTCCTCCTCTCGTAAATATGTTTCGGGACAATAATTCTTCTTTTTAGTACAGCGATAGTAATTATGGCCTTTTTGCGTTTCGGCAGTGATTAGACAACCACAGCCACCACACCTCATCAGTCCCGAAAAAACAAACTCGTGTTTTCGTTTTCTTTGCTTTTTGCCTCGATTACTCATGATCTCGGCAACCTTATCAAAAAGTTTCTTAGAAATAATTGGCTCATGGACTCCTTTGTAATATTCGCCGTTGAATCGGATGATTCCATAATAGATGGGGTTTTGAAGTATAAATTGGACACGGGAAACTGATAAAGTTTTATCTTGGTAACTTTTAAGGTTTGATTTAACGAAAAATCCGGCGATACCTTTGAGGGTACAATCTCCTGATGAGTACATTTCAAAAGCCTTTTTGATTATCGGAGCTTCAATGGTGTTTATATCAATTCCCTTAGTCTTCCGATTATTGGTATAGCCTATCGGAGCAAATGATGGCCATAGTCCATTCTTTAATTTCTGTCGTATTCCTCGCCGGATATTTTCGCTTAAATTATCAACATAATATTTGCTCTGACCAAAGGCAATATTTAACATAAACTTTCCCTGGGGAGTTGAGTCAAACCAAAAAGTAGGGAACTTTAAATCAAGAATTTTTCCCGTGTCCAATAAATAAATGATTTTTCCGCCATCAATTGAATTTCTAGCCAGTCTATCCGGGTGCCAAGCCAAAATACCTTGAGCTTCTCCTCTCTCCATTCTTTCAATCATCTGATTAAAAACAATCCTTCCTGGTTTCTTGGCAGTTTTTGCCTCGGTAAACGAGGCGGCGATTTCAATTTTTTGAATTAGGGCAAATTCTTTTAATTCAGCCAGTTGATCACCGATACTCTTAATCTGTCTTTCCTCACTGTCGGTGGATTTTCTAGCGTATAAAAAGTATTTCATTTCTTTAAGCCCGCATTTTGGCCAGTTTTAAAAAATAAAAATTTCGGATTTCAGGGCAATATTGGCTGGCGAATTTTGCTAAATTCGCCCTCATTTTCTGATTGGCGGTGTGCGTTCGAAAAAATTCGAACAGATTTTCAAAATTCATAATGACGGGCAGGGTCGCCCCCACCCGACCGGCCCGAAAGAGGATTTCAATAAAACTGCCAAAATATCGGCTCGAACATTTAATGGCCAAATGCGGGTTTTAAAAACTAGAGGTATAATATTGTTAGTACAAATCATACACAATATAATGATATCAATTTATGGAAAGTAAACAAGATAATAAATTAGGTCAAAAAATAAAGGAGCTTAGAAATAAACTCGGTTTATCTCAAGACGAGTTCGCCCGGAAAGCCGATGTTCCCTACACCACCCTAACCAAAATCGAGACAGGGGTCATAAAAAAACCATCGGTGTTTGTAATAGGTAAAATTGCAACAACATTGGGAATTAGTATTGATGACTTAATAAAATAAAAATGGCTCAATTAATAAAAACAGAAGAAAACTATACTTTCTTGGATTTATTTAACGACCTTCGAAAATATACTCAAGGTTATAACCGACGGTTATTGCTTTGGTATTTCATCCGTAGTTTTACAGCTCTCCAAATATTAGCTTCTCCGTTTATTTTGGCATCAATTGTCGATTGTTTGACCAAAGAAAACATATTTAGTTCAAAATTAATTACGTTGGTCATTATATTTACGATAAACAATCTCGTTCAAATAATACTTCGGGTAAATTGTAGTTTTTATGTTCATGCGTTAGCCAGTAAAATACGTCTGAATATTCGACAGAAAGCATTGTCGAAGTTTTTATCATTTGACCTAGATTGGCATGAACAAGAAAATTCGGGTAAGAAAATTACTGTTATCAGTCACGGTGCCGATTCTGCACGAAGTCTGGTCAAGTTTTTTGGTGATGGGAGTGGTGGGTTAGATATTATTTTTGGAATCCTTGGTGTTCTAGGTTATTTTATGTTATTTCAGCCAAAATATTTTATACTGGCATTTTTAAACGTTGTTCTGTATTTGGGTATAAATCAATGGCAAAATTCAATGCTCTTAAAAAAGTGGCACAAATTGAATATTGTTGATGAAAAAGTAGTTTCTAAGAACTTTGACTACTTTTCTAATATTGGATTAATAAAACGGTTGGGGATTGGTCAAAATATAAATCGATCACTATTTGAAAAAGAATTGGAACTTACAAATGAAAGCATTGCAACCAGTCGGCTTAGTAGTTATAAATGGATTTCGATTGACACCATATCTCACCTTACACAATCAGTGGCGGTGATACTAATAATTGTTGACATTATAAATGGGAGGATTTCTGTTGGTACGTTTTTTATTATTACGGGGTACTTTGCTAATCTGAGAGGATATTTAGGTAATATCGCATCACAATTTGACGGAGTTATAGACAATAAACTTGGATTCCTGAGATTAGTGCAACTTACATCATCGGGACAAACAAACACTGATATTGGACGTCGATTAAGTCCACTAAACCCATCAATCAATTTTCGCAATGTTAGTTTCCATTATCCCCGACATAAAAGCTATATTTTAAAAAATTTAAATTTATCAATACCGTCAGGACAAAAAGTTGGCTTAGTTGGGGAGTCAGGCTCAGGAAAATCAACATTCACAAAACTATTATTACGATTGTATTTGCTTAATCAGGGAAATATCTTTTTTAATAAGACTAATATTAATAATATTAAAACTGAAGATTTGCGACAGCAATTTGCAATAGTTCCCCAAGAGAGTGAGGTCTTCAATTTAACATTTACGGAAAATATAATTATAGCTTCAGACAAAGATAAATTTGATAAGATTTTGTACAAGAAATCAGTTGAAATTGCAGAGTGTCAGACAATCTTGACCAAAATTAAAAATAATCATCAAACAGTATTGGGTGAAAAAGGAGTCAAATTATCAGGCGGAGAGCGTCAACGACTAGGAATAGCGCGGGCGATTTATAAAAACTCACCAATTATGATTTTTGACGAAAGTACATCTTCTCTTGATTCAAAAACCGAAGAAAAAATCTTAAACAATATTGAGAAAAGTTTACAAGATAAAACCATTATTTGGATAGCTCATCGACTATCAACTTTGCGTTTTACTGACCGAATCATCGTCTTTGAAAATGGAATTGTTGCCGAAGATGGTAGTTTTAATAAGTTAGTGGATAAAAAAGGATTGTTTTATCAACTTTGGCAGATTCAACAGCGTTCTCAGTTAAAGTCATAACCTCATGTTAAAAGAATTTGCCACAAAATTGAAATCGCATTGAAATCCTCTTTCGGGCCGGTCGGGTGGGGGCGACCCTGCCCGTCATTATGAATTTTGAAAATCTGTTCGAATTTTTTCGAACGCACACCGCCTTCGCAGGCCGAAGTAAAACGAAGGCCTGTTATATCCAAACTTTTCAATCTATTCCACCGGCACGTTATATTGCTTCGGCGGACAATGTCCGCATTATTGTAATATTAATTGTGCAATATGTTTATATCCTTCGTTGTATAAATAATCATCCATGTATTGGCTGTACTGACAATTTAAAAGAAAGGGTAGAGAGACATATCAATGGATGTTTTGAGGATAAATACCTAGCCTTTAACTTTGAAAAATATTTAAAAACTTGTTCTGGAAGAGTTTTAATGAACAAAAGACTAATTAATGATCCTACGAAGTTGAAAGCAAAATAGACATCTTTCTTGAGAATTCAACATTTTTCGGTAAAATAGACTGTAATCTATTAACCAATATTCCTTAAAAATTTATGGTAAATTTAGTTATTATGAAAAAAATTTTACTAATAATCTTAATTGTTTTAATTGGTAGTGGGATTTATTTTTATTTTAAATATCCGAATAGTCCATTGATACCTTACAGGCCACAAGGTCCAACAGTGCAAACCGATACTAACCAAAATGGGTTTGGCAATCCTGTAAGACAAATTGATCAGGCCAATGACGCAATAAGAAAGTTTACTATTCAAGATTTAGATTCTGCCTTAAAAACCTATTATTCACAAAACAGTCAACCACCAAAAACTTTAGATGATTTGGTTACCGCAAAGTTGATTAAGTCAATTAAATTGGATAAAATTACCAACCAACCACCTCAATATTTTGCCCAAGATCAAATTCATGGATGTAGAGTAGAATTAGAGCTAAGTGATGGTACGGTTGCCAAGGGTTACTGTAAGTAACACGTGGTGTTATGGGGATAGAAAGGTTCCAGACCCCAATGCTCCGCACTTCGACAAGCTCAGTGCTTCGCCTTATAATTTAAAAGAAGATGCTATCGACCCGAGCGAATTTTCGGGTCTAAAAAGACAAAACATAGCATCAGGAAAGTAGCCAAGACATTAGTATAATAATCCTATGATTCGATTTTTTTTGGACGCATTGATTGACAGCGCAAAAACAATTCCTATTTTGTTGTTTTTGTATGTTGGTGTAGAGCTGGCAGAATATTGGTGGGGGAATAAAATCAGAGAGGTAGTGGCAAGATCTGGCAAAGCTGGGCCGATAGTAGGATCAATTGCAGGTGCTTTTCCTCAATGTGGATTTTCAGTAATAGCTACGGCTTTATATACTCAAAGATTGGTTACCTTGGGAACTTTGCTGGCAGTATATCTGTCAACTTCTGATGAAGCAATCCCCATTATACTATCGAGGCCGGATAAACTATATTTGATTTGGCCGATTGTTGGGACTAAAATATTGATTGCAGTATTGGCAGGATATGGAATTGATTTTATATTTCGAAAAGATGCTGACAAAATAACTAGCCATATTGAAGCGGTAGAAACGGGGCATGACAACTTGACACACCACCATGAAGAGGTATTGGAGGAAACAGCTTGTTGCGGCCATTCGACTTCGTGTACTTCAAAAAGATTTAATGTTAAAGAGATAATTTGGCATCCAATACTTCACACTTTTAATATTTTTGGGTTTATTTTTGTGACAACATTGATGATTAATATTTTATTAAGTCAATTTGAATTGAAAGCATTAAACAATGTATTTTTGACGGCACTAATCGGACTAATTCCCAATTGTGCCGCTTCCGTTACCTTAACTGAGTTGTATTTAAAAAATACTATCGGGTTTGGGCCAACAATTGCAGGATTGTCGGCAAGCGGTGGTTTGGGATTGTTAATTTTGTACCGTGAATTAAAAAACAAAAAAACATTTATTAAGATATTGGGATTGTTGTATGGAATATCGGCATTAGCCGGAATTGTAGTTGATATTTGGCATGTTTGGGGATAAAATCCTCCATGTATCCGAAAGAACTGACAAAAGATGTGTGTATTGATGGGATGTCTTTTGATTCAGAAAATATTCGCAAAGCTTATAATTTGGCGTCAAGATCGCACGAAGGACAAATAAGAAAATCCGGAGAACCGTATTTTAATCATTGTGTGGAAGTGGTTAAAATTCTGAGAAACGAATGGGGTATTGAAAAAGAAGAATATTTGATCGCCGGATTGTTACATGACTCAGTGGAGGACACGAGTGTGACGTTGGAATTTATCAGAAAAGAGTTTGGGGAAGAGGTGGCCGACTTGGTCGAAGGAGTAACAAAACTTGAGGAAGGGACAGATCATGAAACTTTGGCAAAAGTACTGAGTAAGACATATCTAAATCCCGGGGTGGCGATATTGAAATTGGCAGATCGACTTCACAACATGAGGACTCTCGGATTTATGAAACCGGAAAAGCAAATAGAGAAAGCAACAGAAACAATGGACGTGTATACAAAATTAGCCGAATCACTGGGAATGTGGCAGGTAAAAGTAGAATTGGAAGATTTGTGTTTTCAATATATCGACCGTGATGAATATGATAAGTCAAAACAACAAATAGATGGTGATCGGAGAAACGATCCACTGTTTATCAATTTTGTCGAAAGCGATATTGAGCGACTAATGGCGGAAAATAATTTTGACGCTGTAATCGAACAAAAACGAAATGGTTATTGGGCACTAAAACGAAAACAAAAGAAAATGGCAATGGTGGGAGAATGCAGTCCAGATAATTTTTTGGAAATTAATGATGTGGTAAGTTTTAGAATTAAAACCAAGAGGGTGGAGGATTGCTATCAATTCCTGAGAATAATTCATGAGAATTGGGGTGGCCAAGTCGACTATAAAAGATACGATGAATTTATAGGAGCAAATAGGCCTATAAATAGATATGAAGCAATTCAAACGACAATCAATTTTCCACAGGGACCGGTGGAAGTGGCGATTATGACTGAAGAAATGGAGGATTTTAATAACTGGGGGGTAGTAAGTTTGATAAAAAGAGGCGAACCTGATCTAAAAGATTATGTGTTAAAAATGATATTTACCCCAAGTGGTAGTTTACGATTTATGCCACGCGAAGCGACAGGGGTAGATTTTGCGGGATTGATTAATCCAAGATTGTTGGCAGAAGCCAAATCGGTGGTAATTGACGGAAAGAGGAGATCTCTATCGACAGTACTACCAAATTCGAGTACTGTCGAAGTTGAAGTCGGACCGACAAGAAGGGCTCCGAGAGAAAAAATAGAAGACTATTGTCTACCAACCACAAGAGCAGTTATATTGGGACAAAGAATGTTGGAAAAACGAGACCGGTTAATCGAAAAAGGTAGAGCAATAATGGAGGAGATATTGTCATCTAGAGGATTGCTTGAATTTGGAGATTTGGGAGAAGCGGTCAATCCAATTCTTTATAACTTCGGCTGTCAGGGAGTGTATGATTTATTGTCATTAATTGGTAATGGTTCGCTAAAAGCGAGTGAAGTAGAAAAGGCCTTAGACAAGGCAGGAATTACAAAAGAAAAGTTAGGACTAACAACGATTAGGCTGATTGGAGAGGATCATCCAAAAATATTAATTGATGTTGTGCAAACTATTAGCGATACCGGAGCAAACATTGTTCGTATCAGTCAAAAAAATCGAGATAATATTTTTAACTTAAGAATTTTGGTGAGTGGTTTGAGCCAAGAGCAGGAGGAGTTGCTAAAAAATGGACTCAACAACAATAATAAATTTCAAGAAACCAGAGTGGTTTAACTTGCATTTTTTCTAACTACTAGTATAATGATAATAGTTAGATATGAGAAATAATTTGTCGCCATGGAATGTGAAAGAAAATAAGTTTCCAGTTAATGGGAAAATGTCGAGTAAACTGAAATTTCTCTTAAATTACGCTATTTTGGCACCGTCTGGTCATAACAGCCAACCTTGGAAATTCGCACTGGCAGATAATTTGATTGAGATTCTGCCTGATTATTCAAAAACAAGAAAAGAAGTAGATCCGCTTAACCGTGAATTATTTATTAGTCTGGGAGCGGCGGCCAAAAACATCGAGATAGCGGCTTTAAATTTTGGAATGATGTATGAAAAAGATATCTTAAACGATAAAATAGTGATTAAATTTAAAAACGGAGTTTCGCTTAGTTCGTCGACAGAATTATTTAAAGCAATTGTCAAAAGAAACACAAATAGAGGCGAGTATTATGTAAAATCGATCGAAAAAGAAAAAATAGAGGCAATAAATAAAATACCCGGGAAAGATGCATTTATCAAAATAATTGAAGATAAAGATAGTAAAAAAGAAGTGGCAAAATTAGTTCAAATGGCAGACATAGTATGGTTTAAAAGTCGAAGTTTGACGAAAGAGTTAACTGAATGGTTAAGAGACGATTTGGAGACTTCAAAAGATGGATTGCCAACATCGGTTTTGAGTTTGTACAAAGTAGCAGTGGAAATGAAATATCTATTTTCATCTGATAGCGAATATGCCAAAAAACGGGCAAAAAAAGATAGCGACCAAGCTATAAATTCCCCAATTATTATTGCCGTAGCAACAAAAGAAGACAAAATAAAAGATTGGATCGAGGCGGGAGGTGTCTTTGAAACATTGGCTCTAAAATTGACAAGTTTGGGATTAAATAGCGGATTTTTTAATACTGTAGTTCAATTAAAAAACCCCCGAAATAATATTGCCAAAATATTTAAGATCAACGGTGTGGTACAGATGCTTTTAAGAGTGGGTTACGCCAAAGAAAAGATGATACGAACCCAGAGAAGACCAATAGATGAAGTATTGCTAAAGATAGGGTAATTCTGTACAATGTAACCCTATGACTACAATGGAGCGGTTTTTTTATTTTTTGAGAGGCTACAAGGCACGGATGATGGTATTCATGACCATCAACACTTTGTCGGTAGTGTCAGAATCAATGCGGCCTGTAATAATGAAATTGATTCTGGATAATGCCGGAGCGGGAAATATGAATGATGTCTACTGGAGTTTGGGAGCTTTGGGTGTGGCGACAATTGGCGGAAATATTGTGAATGCTGGATCGTTTTATTTTGCCGATAAGGTAAAAATACCATTAGAAAAACAAATAAGGGAAACGGTCTTTAAGAAAATATTAGACTTGGACTTTGCATTTCATGTTAATAAAAATACCGGATCATTGATTAGTGCTTTTAAGCGTGGTGACAACGCAGTTGAAGATATTTTCAGCAGCGTATTTTCAGAAATATACTGGACTTTAATATATATTGTCATTGCACTTTATTTCTTGTTTAAAACGTCATTTTCTATCGGAGGGGCACTAATCATTTTATTTGTGTTAAATATGGGACTAATCCTCTACCTGATAAAAAAGAATTTGATAAAAAGAGAATTGTATAACAAATCGGAGGATGAAATTTCAGGAATTATCTCGGATACAATGATAAATTATGATACTGTTAAATTTTTTGCGGCGGAAAAAAGAGAAGAAAAAAGATTGGCTGACAAATTTGTAGAGTGGAACAAAAACGCATGGAATTATTCCAACACTTTTAGAATGACCGATATTGGGGTCGGAACGGTGTCGGCGACCGGAATGTTAGTAATGATGTATATCGCCGTGTCAAAGTTGAATAACGGGTTTACTTTGGGAGATGTGGTGATGATCTCAGGATTTGTGAGCTCACTTCATTTTCAATTTTTTCATATGTTTTCACAAATACGAAGTATTGCGAAAAATTTTACCGACCTGCAGACATATTTTGGTATTTTGGAAAATAAATCAACAGTAAAAGAAATTTCAAAGCCAATAAAAATTCAAAATCCAAAAGGAAAAATAGAATTTGTGAATACCGGGTTTGTTTATCCGAAAAATCACCAAAAAATATTAGCCGGAATTAATTTGGTAATTAGAGCGGGTACAAAAGTAGCTTTTGTCGGTCGATCGGGAGCAGGTAAAACCACTTTGGTAAAACTACTATTAAGGTTTTATGACCCGAGTGTGGGGAAAATATTAATTGACGGAGTAGATATTAGAAAATTACGCAAAACTGATTTAAGAGTACTGATTTCAGTGGTTCCTCAAGAGCCGATACTATTTAATAATACAATTAAATTTAACCTAGCCTATGGCAAAGAAGAGGCAAGTATTGAGGAAATAAGTAAAGCGGCTGAACAAGCAAACATTTTGGAATTTATTGAAAATCTACCTAAGGGCTGGGAGACTGAGGTAGGAGAGAGAGGTATAAAACTAAGTGGTGGTCAAAAACAAAGATTGGCCATTGCTCGGGCGCTTCTTGCCAATCCTAAAGTGCTGGTGTTTGATGAAGCGACTTCGAATCTGGATTCAGAATCGGAGAGAATGATCCAAAGTGCTTTGGAAGTAGTGTCTTTGAGTCGAACCGTAATTATTGTGGCTCACCGCTTCTCGACAGTCAGAGACGCAGACAATATTGTAGTCTTGGCTGGCGGAACTATAGTTGAACAGGGAAAACACGACAAGCTAATAGCCAAAAAAGGGGTCTACGAAAAATTATGGAGCCTGCAAACTAAAGGCAAAAGCCTAAGTTGAGGTAAAATAGACTAGTTTTATGTTCCTGTCGTCTAATGGATAGGATAATCCCCTCCGAAGGGATTGACGTGGGTTCAACCCCCACCGGGAACACAAAAATAAATTACGAATTAC
>Ga0172375_10012554_pt1 | contig 10608 bp, 10 predicted proteins | sample LakKiv1m_FD_114537 | JGI IMG/M metagenome (GOLD analysis project Ga0172375, IMG submission 114537) | Freshwater microbial communities from Kabuno Bay, South-Kivu, Congo - kab_092012_11.1m | ecosystem: Environmental > Aquatic > Freshwater > Lake | place: Democratic Republic of the Congo...
AGGTCGGATATGTCGGTCAAAAACTTAAATCGGACAATGGGTGTCCAAAAAAGGACAGATGTGTCATAAAAAGGACATACGATGTCCTCTGTTAAAAAACGCAAATGGCACTGAATATGCTACGAATCCCATAAAACCAAACGTTCTGAGGGGTCACGCCCTTGACCACCGCGATGAACACGTGGCAGGCAATCGACAATTGCCACAGGTATTTTTCGGCAGGATTGTCACATCTCGATCCGAATCCAACTTCTTTCCATGGTATTCAGCAGTTTTGGACGACGTCCTATTCACTCTAAATCCATGCGCGAAATCAGGAATTTTCGAGAATTGCACGGATACGGCGGACACCGGCGCTTGAGGCTTCTTCTTTCTTGATCTTGAACCGGCCAAGTTCCGATGTGTTCTTGACATGAGGACCGCCACAAACTTCTTTCGAGAAATCGCCCATGGTGTAGACCTTTACCTGTTCGCCGTATTTGCCCGCAAAAAGGGCCGTTGATCCCGCTTTTTGAGCTTCCTCAAGGGTCATCGTTTCCATCGAAACCGGCAGTTTACGCTGAATCGCATCATTTACCAGGTCTTCAACTTTCTTTATTTCCTCGTCAGTCATCTTGGTCGGATGGGAGAAATCAAAGCGTAACGCTCAACAGTAATATTAGATCCCTTCTGCTTTACATGGTCGCCGAGCACAATCTGCAGGCTCTTGTGCAGAAGATGCGTGGCCGTATGCAGCCGCGTCGTTGCCTCGGAATGATCAGCCAACCCGCCCTTGAAGAGTTTCTCGGATCCCTGCTTTGAAACTTCCTTGTGCTTCTCAAAGGCCTCGTCAAAACCTTTCCGGTCAACAGCCACGCCACGCTCCCGGCAAACTTCTTCAGTAAATTCCAGGGGGAAACCACAGGTATCATAAAGCCTGAACGCAACCCTGCCGGACAGGATTGTCTGGTTGTGGGATGTAATCTGGGTCAGGACTTTATTAAGCTCGCCCATTCCGCGGTCCAGCGTATCTTCAAATTTCTTCTCCTCCGCTACAAGCTCCATCATAATCCGGTCCCGGTTGGTGCCGAGTTCCGGATAGGTGTGCCTGTAGCCGTCAACAATTGTTTCTGCAATGGCCTTTGTGAAACCGACTTTCATTCCAAGCTTCTTCGCAAACCTGACGGCGCGGCGAATAAGCCTGCGTAAAACGTATCCCTGCCCCAGGTTGCTTGGACTTATCCCGTGCTGGTCACCCAGTATGAAAACCGAACTGCGCAGGTGATCGGCCACAACCCGGAAGGCCCTCGTCGTATCACTGTCAACCGACATTTTCCGACCACAGCTCGCCTCGATAAGCTTTATTACCGGGGCAAAAAGCTCTGTATCGTAAACCGTTGCGCACCCCTGCAACATGGCAATCGTCCGCTCCACCCCCATGCCGGTATCAACATTGTGCTGCTTCAGGGGAACATACGCCCCTTCCTTGGTCTTCTCGTACTGCATGAAGACATCATTCCATATCTCAAAGAATTTACCGCATGAGCATCCGGGCCTGCAGTTGGGACCGCATGCCGCTTTGCCGGTATCAATAAACATCTCCGTGTCCGGACCACAGGGACCAGTCGTTCCGGCAGGACCCCACCAGTTGTCCTTCATCGGCAAGGTAAAAATGCGCGATTCGGGTATGCCGAATTTCTTCCATATCTCCATGGACTGCGTGTCCCTGGGCGCCGATTCGTTACCCTCGAACACCGTCACAGAAAGTTTATCCGGACTGAAACCGAGGAACTTTTCTGATGTCAGGAATTCGTACGACATGGAAATCGCTTCTTCTTTGAAATAATCGCCGAGCGACCAGTTACCAAGCATTTCAAAGAAAGTCAGGTGCCCGGCATCGCCTACGTCATCTATGTCGCCGGTCCTGATGCATTTCTGGCAGTCACACAGCCGTTTGCCGGCAGGATGTTGTTCTCCCAGCAGATACGGCACAAGCGGATGCATGCCGGCTGTCGTAAACAGAACTGTCGGATCATTCTGAGGAATAAGGGAACTGCCTGAAATGACAGCGTGCCCATGCCCCTCGAAAAATTTCAGGTACATTTCCCTCAATTCATCAGCCTTCATGCTTAACAACTCCTCAGGAAAAAATTATCGCTTCCTCGCTATTTCCGGTGGATACATACCTCGCAATGCACCGATTCACCGGAAAAAGATTTTTGACAGGATAACCAGCCTTCGTACAGAAACTCCGTCCTGGCAGGCACGATATCCTGTTGATCAAGAAGCAGATCGTTGTTTTTACGTGTTTTGATCCGGAGATTCCGGTCAAAACACGTAAAAAGGCATCTTTCTGATCGGATCATGGATTTAGTCCCATCATGTTATCCTGTCAATTTTCTCTTGTTGCCTTTGATTGGCTACTACTTATCCACCGATAATAGCAAAGAACCAAATTATCCGCAGGTTACAGTTCTCCCGGATGCCGGGACAGATTCTGTTCTGTTACAGACCGCGAATCCGCATACAGGCAGGCTTACTCCGCCTTGGGTACCCCGCCGGCCTTTATCTTTGCCTTTACCTGCTCAACTATTTTTTTCGTCAGCTCAGGATCCTTCTCCATCGCCTCCCTGGTACCGTCGTGCCCCTGCCCGATCTGATCTCCGCCGAGGGAGAGCCAGGAACCGCGCTTTGTGACAATGCCAAGCGCTACGGCGGAATCAAGTACCGAACCTTCCCATGAGATCCCGCGCGCGTACATGATATCGAATTCAGCCTCGGTGAAAGGCGGCGCGACCTTGTTCTTGACCACTTTAACCCTCGTCCGATTGCCTATTACCTTGCCGGACGCTTCCTTGATCGCCGCAATCCTGCGTATATCCAGCCTGACTGACGAGTAAAACTTCAGCGCGCGCCCGCCTGGCGTGGTCTCGGGATTGCCGAACATCACCCCTATTTTCTCCCGTATCTGGTTGGTAAAAACACAGAGGGTCTTGGATGTCGCAATTGCCGCCGTCAGTTTCCTCAGCGCCTGAGACATCAAACGGGCCTGGAGGCCCATATGCGAATCGCCCATGGCGCCTTCAAGTTCCGCCCTCGGAACCAGCGCGGCAACAGAATCAATAACAACCACATCGAGAGCATTGCTCTTTATCAGGGTCTCCGCAATCTGAAGGGCTTCTTCGCCGGATGCCGGCTGAGAAACCAGGAGGTCGTCAAGGTTTACACCTATTTTCTTGGCATAACCCGGATCCATGGCATGCTCGGCATCAATAAATGCCGCAAGGCCTCCGGCTTTCTGCGCATTGGCAATCACATGCAAAGCCAGCGTCGTCTTTCCAGATGATTCCGGTCCGAATATTTCCACGACTCTGCCGCGCGGCAGGCCGCCAACACCCAGGGCAAGGTCCAGGGAAAACGACCCGGTGGAAATGAAGGGAATTTCTTTGTCTGATTCGCTTTCCCCCATCCGCATTATCGCACCATCGCCGAATTCTTTCTTTATCTGTTCAAGAACTGCGTTTAACTCTGTTGGATATCCTTTCCCATCTTTAGTGTCCTCTTTTCCCTCTGTCTTTTTCATAATCAACAGCCGCCTTTCTTTTCAAGAAAATGAACTAACATTTTGAGAGCCGCCTGACTGCCGGCATTCTTGATTTCAGCCCTGCTACCTTTGAACATGAACCGCTGAACCTGCTTTTTACCTCCTCCACCCGCCACTGCAATATAAACAAGACCAACCGGCTTGCCCGGACTGCCTCCGCCGGGACCGGCAATGCCTGTAACAGCCACCGCCAGGTCTGCCGCGGTCAGCTTCCTTGCCCCGTCTGCCATCTGAAGAGCAACTTCACGGCTCACTGCCCCGTGCTTACTGAGAACAGAGGTCTTTACACCAAGACAGCAGACTTTCAACTCGTTAGAATAAGCAATAATGCCGCCGGTAAAATAACCTGAACTGCCGGCAACAGAGGTGATCCTGTGCCCGACCAGTCCGCCTGTGCACGATTCGGCAACTGCCAGCTTCAGCCCCCGGCTCGCAAGCAGCCGGCCAATTTTTCTTTCCAATCTGAGTTGATGAACCATAAATGGCAGGAACAACTCCTAGTCATTGTAACCGCGGGGATGGGCACGGTGCCAGTTCCAGGCGCTTTCAATTATGACATCCAGGTCACCGTATTTCGGTTTCCATTTCAAAATCTTCCGGGCCTTCTCCGCACCCGCTACAAGACGCGCCGGATCACCCGCCCTGCGTGGCGCTACTTCCTCCGGAATCGGATGGCCGGTAATCTCCCTGGCTGTCTCTATTACCTCCCTGACAGAACAGCCGGTGCCGGTTCCAAGATTAAATGGACCGGAATAATTACCCTTCAGCGCAAGAATATGCGCCCGGGCAAGGTCAACAATGTGGATGTAATCCCTTAAACATGTCCCATCAGGAGTCTTGTAATCATCACCGTAAATTAGCACTTTCTTCCTCTGCCCGAGAGCCACCTGCATGATGATGGGAATGATATGCGTCTCAGGATCATGGTCCTCCCCGAATTTCTCCGTGGCACCGCATGCATTGAAATAACGCAGGAATACCGTGGTCATGCCGTGCAGTTCATGGTACCAGCCCAGAATCTTCTCAAACGCCAGCTTTGATTCACCATAAGGATTGGTCGGTTTCTGGGGAACAGCCTCAGTAATCGGGACTTTCTCGGGCTGACCATATGTGGCACAGGTTGAGGAAAAGACTATCTTCCCGACACCCGCACGAAGCATTGCCTCCGCAAGGTTAGCGCCGCCAACCACATTGTTACGGAAGTAGATTTCCGGCTGTTTCATTGATTCCGGAACCAGCGCGTAAGCGGCAAAGTGCATGACCGCGTCGGGCTTTATATCGGACATAACCTTGAAAATCCTGTCCTTTTCCCTCAGGTCGCCTTTGCGGAAAGCCGCGCGCTTGTCAATGGCCCGGCGGTGACCACGCTCCAGGTTGTCAAATACAACAACTTCATGCCCGTCGTTGAGTAGCATCTCCGTTGTAACACTGCCTATATAACCGGCTCCGCCGGTAACAAGAACTTTCATTTCTTCACTCCCTCTTCCCCTTTGGCTTCAAGATTACTTAACCTTTTGTCTATCTCTTTAATCTCTTGTTTCATTTCCGGAATACGTGCCAAATGAGCATGCATTTTCGCCGACTTGGTATGTTCCATTGCGGGATAACCCGTCACAAAAGTTGCAGGCTGAACATCTTTCGTGACGCCGGCCTGTGCACCCACCGCCGAGTTGTCTCCTATGTCCAGGTGACCTGCGAAGCCGGCCTGGCCGCCTATCTGCACGTTCGATCCCACCCTTGTACTTCCTGAAATTCCGGCCTGGGCAGCTATTGCCGTGTTCTCGCCTATTCTCACGTTATGCGCAACCTGGACAAGGTTGTCTATTTTGACACCGTTGGCAATAATGGTCTTCCCGAACCGCGCACGGTCAATTGTCGTATTCGCCCCGATCTCCACATCGTTACCAATCTCCACAAGGCCAACCTGCGGAATCTTCTTCCATTGTTTCCCTTCCATGGAATACCCAAACCCATCACTCCCTATAACCGCACCGTTGTGGATAATGACCCTGTCCCCGATCTTTGTATATTCCCTGGTTGTAACATGCGGATAGAACCTGCAGTCCCTGCCTACGACCGTTTCCTGTCCCAGGTAACAACCTGCAAACAGGATTGTGCCGTCTCCAACCTTAACGCCTTTTTCAATTACACAATAAGGCCCGATGCTGACGTTATTCCCGATCTTCGCATCGGGGGCGATTACCGCGGTCGAATGAATACCCGGAGCAGAAAGAACCGGCGGCGGGGCAAGCATCAGGGCAATCATGGCAAACGCAGCATCGGCATTCTTTACACGGATGACAGGACACCTTGCCGTCCCGTTCCAACCCTCATTTACGATAACAGCCGCGGCTTTTGTATCAGCAACCCGGGACGCGTACTTCGGATTCGCAAGGAAGGAAATATCTCCCGGCTGTGCGTCCTCAAGCCCAGCCATGCCGGAAACAACAGCTTCTCCTTTGCCTTCCAGCCGGCCGCCGATCTTTTTCGCAATATCTCCCACCGTCAATGGCATAATTTTAACCCCGCCCTACTTTTTCCTGTCTGCCGGCTCGGGCTTCCCGGACTTCTCCGATTTCTCCGGCACAGCGACATTTATTACTTTAAGGACATCTTCGGTAATGTCCAGAGACTCCTTGCTGTAAACAACCGTATCAACACCGCTTATGGCCACGGCTGAGGAATCCAGGACAAGGGTTATATTCTTTTCCACGGCATATTTCGCTATAATTTCACGAAGTTTTCCCACAATGCGTCTTTGCAGCCTGATCTTGTGGTCAGAAATCTCTTTCTGCCGCTGGTTCACTTTGTCACGGATCTTAAGCTCACAGTCACGGAGAGCATTGAGCCTTTCTTCCGCAATATCCATTTTGCTTTCCCGCTCCTTGTCGCTCAACGCCTTGTCCTTGGCGCTTTCGCGGGCAGACTCAAAATCTTTCCTCAGCTTGTCCCGCTCGGCTATCATATCCTTCTGTTCCGCCTCAAATTCCTCCACCTGTTTCTCCAGGAATGATTCAGCGGATTTGGTGTCATTGAACGCCTTCATAACCCGGCCCATATCCACTGCCGCAATTTTCGTCTCGGCGCACCATGCACCGGAAACAAACATCGCGGTAGAAATGGCAGCGGCAACATACATCACTTTTATGATTTTCATAATACTCACCTGCTCCTTATTCTTGTTTTTTTACCCTGCATCAATAGTCTGGACCTATCCAGATCACCCATGGGGCCTTATCCGTAATGCTCTCATCCTTATGCGTGACCCATCCATAGTCAATCTTTATGGGAAAGCCCGGAAAATCAAGCCTCAATCCCGCCCCGGTACTCATCGCAAGATTGTCAAACTGGAAATCATACGCATCTGACCACACATTGCCTACATCAAAAAACAACGCAAGCCTAACACTGGAAACCACCGGTATGGTGTATTCCGCGGTCGCCATGGCAAAAGTCTTACCTCCGATCGGCCTGTGGGTCCCGGTAAAATTACCGCTGTTATAATCTGTCTGCGAGATGGCTTTTGGACCGACATCACGATAGTCAAAACCCCTGAGTGTGCGCCCCCCTCCGATGAAAAGCCTGTCCATGATCGGGACCTCTTCCGTGTCGGAGTACGAATCCACGACTTCACACCGGGCGCGAAAACAGAGAACATGACCAAGCCACAATGGCACATACTGGTTCATTGAAGCGCCCAGCTGGTAAATATCGGTATCCAGTCCAAGGATGCCGCCTGAAATACCGGCGAAAATACCGGTCCTGTTACCCCTGGTCGGCAGAAACGCGCTGTCCCTGGTATCATGCACCAGCGTCAATTTTACGCTGCTTTTGAAAGCATCTTTTTCGTTGCTGAAGTAGTAAAGATCTCCAGTGTTGATTGAAACATATGCGTTCGTGTCGGCAATGTCACTGAGGCCCTCTTTCTCAATTCCATACTGGAGCTCTATACGATCAACCTTCGTAATCGGCTTGCCGAACGTAATGGCTCCTCCCTTGCTCCACAATGTGTAATCAGTGTAGCTGACCTCGCTCCAGAACAAGTCCGTCTTGAACGAAAGCTTGCGATCCAGGAACCACGGCTCGATAAACGAAATCTCGTAATATTTCCTTACCGAACCGAAATAGGCGCTCAACTTCAACTTTTGGCCGGCACCTGTAAAATACGGCCACCCGAACAGGGCAAAATTAGCCTGCGAGAGCTCAACCATGCCCATCACCTTATCTATGCTGGAAAAACCCGCACTGACTCCAAACTGCCCGGTCGATTTCTCTTCAACTTCGAAAATCAGGTCCTTAACATCCGGAACCAGCGTCTTGACGGGATAACTGCTGACAGTCTTGAAATAACCCAGGTTGTTAAGAATCTTCTCGCTCCTCTTCACCTTGACCTCGTTAAATATCTCGCCCGGATAGACAAGTACCTCACGCCTGATCACCTTGTCCTTTGTCTTCGTATTGCCCTCTATCTTGATGTTTCCAATCCTGGCCGGCGTACCTTCAGTCACAACCAGGTCAACATTGACAATCCGATTTATGTCATCCGTATCCAGTACCGGCCTGACCGAGCAGTCAACGTACCCGCGGCTCCCGTAGAAATCCTGTATAGCCTGACAAGATGCCCTCATGGCCTCGTCAGACGCAGGCTGACCTTTCCTGGCAAGCATGGAGTTAAATGCGTTCTCGGGAAACAGTTTGGCTCCGCGCACAGACATCTTGTCAAACCTGTAAAGAGGTCCTTCGTCTATCTTGACGACAACCTTGAGGTTGGCATGCTGATCATACGGGACTTCAGAAATGGAAACCTTCGCATCTCTATACCCCACCGCCAGGTAGAGCCTGAATATCTCGGCCTTCGCGGACTCAAACTCCCCCTCGTCATAACTCCGCTTCCTGAGCCACCAGCAGGGATTCCAGAAAGCGGGCTGTTTCATGCACTTCCTGAGCGCACCCGAAGAAATCACTTTGTTTCCCGAGAATTCAACCTTCTTTACCAGAGATCTATTACCTTCTTCAACAGTTACAGCCACCTCTGCAGTACCCCTGGCATGGTCAAGTTCGGTTATCTTCCAGGTAACTTTGACATCAGGGAAATAGTCCTTGCGGTACTTTTCAATAACCGCCTGTACACGAACCCCCATAACCTGGTCATCAACCAGATCATTCGGCTGGAGTCCCATCAGGTCGAGTATCTTGTTGTCATAGAAATATTCGCAGCCCCTGACGGTTACCGGCTTCACAAGAAGCAGCTTGTTGCGTATTGAGAGGATTACCCGCACGCCGCCGTCAATAGGCTCAATGTCCACCCCAACCCACGAGAACCGGCCGGAAGCAGACAGCGTTTTCACATCCTTATTCAGGATCGAACTGTCTAATTCAGCTCCCGGCTTAAGCGAAATCTGTGCAAGGACAAAGCCTTCTTCAACCTGTCCGGCGCCGGTGTTCTTTATGACAATTTCTTTGACAGTCGGCGCAGACCGGGCGGAAGGCATGAATGCGAACAGCATCACAAAAATTCCGGCTATGATTCTTGCTCGCATCATCAGGTTTCCACTTCCGCATCCGCAATCCCCTCCGCAACCCCATCCGCACCCACGGCCTCTTCATCCACCCCGTGCTCCCTGTCCCTGAACCGGGTAAATTCCTCTTCGAAATTGAGATCCACCGGGCCGGTCGGACCATTGCGGTGCTTTGCCACGTCTACGATGGCAAGCGTCTGGTCATTCTGCTGCTCATCTTCAGGATACTTGCACGGCCGCCTCAGCATGCACACCACGTCGGCATCCTGTTCTATCGCTCCGGAATCCCTGAGATCGGACAACTTGGGCTTACCGAGTTTATCCCTTTGCTCCGGGGCACGGCTCAACTGGCTGAGCACAAGCACCGGCAGTCTCAGTTCCTTGGCCATGGCCTTCAGGTTTCCCGATATGTGGGCCGTCTCGACCTGCTTCCCCTGCCGGGCGTATTCGGAGGAATGCAGAAGCTGGAGATAATCAATCACGAGCAGTTCTATGTTCTGCTTCTTCTTCATGCGGCGGGCCCTGGCCCTGAGTTCAAGTATGTCCAGGCCTCCAGTATCATCAAGGAATATAGGGGCCTTCATTAACACTGAAGCAGCCTGGATAAGCTTCCCATGCGCGCTCGCGGCCACTAATCCACCGGCCAGTTTAAAAGCAGGAACTTCCGCATGCGAACACAGCATGCGCATGGTGAGGGCTTCGTGCGACATTTCAAGGCTGAAAATCCCGACAGGCCGCGGTGTCTTGTCACCACCCCTGCCAAGCGCCACGTTTTCCGCGATATTCATCGCAAGCGACGTCTTTCCCATCGAAGGACGCGCGGCAAGAATAGTCAGTTCTCCAGGCCTCAGCCCCTGGAGTATCTTGTCGAGGTTTATAAATCCGGTCGATATGCCGCTCAGTCCCTTGCGCAAAACCAGGATATTTTCTATGTGCTCCATGGTCTGCTTGACCGCGGTTGTCCACGGCATAATGTTCCCATGCTGGCGCTCGGTGATATCAAGGAAAGCCTGCTCAACCTTGCTCAGCGTGAGATCGGCGCCCTCCTCGGTTTCATAACAGGAATTTTCGGCATCCCTTGCACAGGAAATGATGGCACGCAGGAGATGCTTCTGGCGCACTATGTCGACATAATACTCTGCATGCGCCGCCGTTGGTGTTGAGTCTATCAGGCGGTCCAGGTATACCGTTCCGCCAATGGCATCAAGACTGCCTGATGTCTTGAGCTTTTCGGTGACAGTAACAATGTCAATGGCCATCGCCTGCTTGGCGAGATCCAGCATGGCCTCGTATACAATCCTGTTGGCTGGAAAATAAAATGATTCAGGAATGAGCTGACGCTCAACGCAGATATCCATCACCCTTGAGGAATCCAACAGTACCGACCCCAGCACGCCGCGTTCAGCTTCTTCGCTATTCGGCGGCACCCGGCCCGTTCTTGAAACAGGCTGCGGAGAGACGGATTCCATGGCCATTTCGGTTATTCCTCAACGACCCACACCTTGA
>Ga0172375_10012555_pt1 | contig 10608 bp, 8 predicted proteins | sample LakKiv1m_FD_114537 | JGI IMG/M metagenome (GOLD analysis project Ga0172375, IMG submission 114537) | Freshwater microbial communities from Kabuno Bay, South-Kivu, Congo - kab_092012_11.1m | ecosystem: Environmental > Aquatic > Freshwater > Lake | place: Democratic Republic of the Congo...
GCTTCAATAACAGCAGAATTATCTTCAGATACCCCAAGAGCAGTAGTTGGTAATCAAGTAGTAGTAGAAGCAACAGTAAAGAACACTGGTTCAGTTTCAACAACTTATAATATGGCTGTTTCAGGAAATACTCAATGGAGTAAAGTTGCAAATATTGACCCCCAATCTTTCACATTAGATGTAGGAGAGTCAAAGAAAGTAAGTATTTATTTAGATATCAATAAAGACGCAACTGCTGGAGATGAACAATTCACAATAACTGCAAATTATGCTGGAACTTCAACAAACCAAAAAGTATTATTACCTCTTGAAGAAGGATTGACTCAAGATAAAATACTTAACCACTTGAGAACTTACTGGTATGTTTATGTTATAGCACTTATAACTTTGATATTACTTATCATAATAATTGTTTTACTAGCAAGAAGAACAAGTGATTAATTAGTCTTTAGTTTTTTATTAATTTTAAATTATTCTTTTATAACTTTTTTGATAATAATTCTTATATTTATGCTTTGGGATTAAACCAAAATCTGAAGATTAAACCAGCATTGAATTGGGATAAAAACTGTCAATAAATTTTTGATAATTCCTATCTTGGTTCTTCCGGCTAAAGATGAGCATGTTCACGAGTGTAATTAATAGCATTTCGCGAGTATGTAAAGAAAGATTGGTGATTAAGTAAGAGTTATGCTGCTAAACCCCTTTTCAATTATTAACAAAAGTTATGTCTTAGTAATGTAAATTCATTCTTGGTTTGAGGTTTTAGAGCAGGTTTAAACATTTGCAATTAAAAATCAGCCGAATAACTATTAAACCTCTTACTTTCAGTTATCTTTAAATATTATGTCTGGCTTTTAGATTAATGAAGAACAGAGAATTGGTTTACCTTTTTACTAGATATTTAGTAATCTTATTAGCAGCTTTGCTGTTATTTTATTCAGGTATATTTTATTCAATCTTTCTTGGATTGACTATTTATCCTGTTAGCTGGCTTCTGGCTCTATTTTTTAATGCTAGAGTCATATTTGATTCAATCCTTGTAAATAACCTAATAATAAGCATAATACCTGCCTGTGTGGCTGTTTCTGCCTATTTCCTGCTGTTTATGCTCAACTTCTTAACGTCTATGAAACCCATTCAAAGAGCTTCTAGCTTAGTTTTTTCCTTTGCTTTATTGCTTATGTTTAATATTCTAAGAATTCTTATTCTATCGGTTCTTTATGTAAATGGAAATGCTTATCTAGAGATTATACATAAAACCCTCTGGTATTCATTGAATATCCTGGTAGTTATTGGTATATGGTTTCTTTCTGTTTATCTGTTTGATATAAAAAACATTCCTGTTTATTCTGATTTTAAAAGTATCAGAAAAACGATGCGCACCACACATTAAAATGTGTGGTTTGAAAGCGCTCATTTTTCGGGATGCTCAGAAATTAAAAGCAGTAAGCTTATGACCGCCTAAGAAATTATAAGGTTTTAATTTCTGACATAATAAAAGCTAGAAGAAAGTAAAACAAAAAGCTTTTATACATTTAGAGTCTTAAGCAAGTATGACAATTTTTAATTTATTAGTTGATTTTGCACTTAATGCGGATAAGTATCTTAATCTCTTTTTACAGACCTATGGAATTTTAACTTATGTTCTACTTTTTGTTATAATATTTTGTGAAACTGGCTTAGTTGTTACCCCATTTTTGCCAGGAGATTCTTTATTATTTGTTGCAGGAGCACTTGCCTCTCAGGGTGGTTTAAATGTTCTCCTTCTTTGGGTTGTTTTATTTGCTGCCGCTGTTCTAGGAGACTCAATGAACTATACAATCGGACATTTTACAGGTAGAAAAGTTTTTAATAAAGATCAAGCAAAATTTTTCAAGAAAGAATATTTATACAAAACTCAGGCATTCTTCGAGAAACATGGCGGCAAAACAATTGTTCTGGCGAGATTCATGCCAGTAATAAGAACATTTGCTCCTTTTGTTGCAGGTATAGGCAAGATGGAATACTTTAGATTCTTAGCTTATAATGTTCTTGGAGCATTTATTTGGGTTAGCCTATTAGTATTCTCAGGATACTTCTTTGGAAATTTACCCATTGTAAAAGATAATCTTCTTATTTTCGCCCTTATTATTATATTTAGTTCAGTTATACCAGGATTATACGCATATATAAGAAATAAGATAAGAAAGTTTATGCATCCTAATTGGAAGAGGTATGCCTCTGAGTATACTGCTTAAGCATTTCTAATTCAAATCTTTCTGTTACTTTAAGTATTTCGCAGTTACTAAATTTGAGTTCATAGCAGTTTGCTGAAACTTTTGAGATGCTAGTTTCATTGCCATTTGAAATATGTATAACTGTGCTAAAGGGTTTTGTCTTGCAGTTTACATAGGGTATATTTGTAATATTAGCATTTTTATAATCAGGATCATCCAAACCGGCTTTATAATCTATCTTAAAGTAATTCAAGAAAAAGCCAAGATTTGCCCCTGCAAGTGAATTATCAGGACAAGAGGTGATATTATATGAAATATAATTCTTTTGTTCATTTGAAAAATATATGCCATCTGAAATATTTATCTTTACATCTCCCAATGTTCTTGGATCATTTCTGAAATCAATGGTAATTTGACCTTGAGCATTGCCATACTCGTCATAGGTTGGAACAGTTGCCCTATAAAGTAAAATATTGCCCTGAGAAACCTTTTTATAACTGATTCCTTCGTACTTGAAGCTATAAGAATTTTGTCTTAATATTATGACTACAGCGATAATTATTATTAATCCAATAATTATTAGTACTATCACTCTTACCTGCTTTTCAAGAATATCTGTATGAGATTTGGTTCCAGATTTAGCTCTCTCTTTTTCTTCCTGCTTTTCTTCTTTTACAATATCCTTCTTTTTTGTAGTTCTCTTTTCCATAGTTTGGTAACAAATAACTTAGTTTAAAAATATTTGCTTTTATACTTTATGAATTTCTAATCTTTTTTTAATCTTTCTAATTCTCGCTTTGCTTCTTCAAACCTTCTTTCAGCATCAGTCAATTTCTTTTTTCTGTTGGTAATATTATCAATTGTTTCTTGAGCTTCTTTTATTTTTCTTTGAGCATTAGCCAATTCTCTTTCTATTTTTGGATTTGGAGCTATTTTAACATCTTCTGTAGTTCTCTTAAAACTAACCTTTTTTATTGAACTTATTAAAAATCTACCTAAGAAATAAAGTATTATCAAACCAACAATAATTATAACAATTATAAGAGCAATATTTCCTATCTTCTTTAGTGTTGGTCCAAAACTATTAACTGAACTTGAATTTGCTTCAGCAACAGTTGTTTCATTATTTGAAGAACCTATTACATTGCCAGAAATACTATTTGTGCTTTGGGTTGTTTCGTTTGAACTATTATTTAAACTATTACTTGAACTATTTGTGGTATTAGTTGTCGTAGTTATTGTAGCCGGAGTAGGTGTTGTAGTAACAGTATTAGTTCCTTCAAATAAATCAATATTTATCGTTGTACCTGTAGTATAATTTCCAAAATTTTTACCTACAAGTATTTTTCCATAGGACATAACTTTAGCATAAATACCAACTTTTGAAAGTGAACTACTAAATGTAAAACTAACTGATGGGTCACCATTTGAATATCCCTCAAATGTTTCTATTTCAGTTCCTTGCTCAGGATCTAGAGCCCTTATCATAATTGAAAGATTAGAACCGGCTAAAGATTTTGCAACAACTGTAGTATCTGTTGCTTGAACTAGTGGAATAATCAATAAAGCCACAAAAACTAATATCAATAACGTCTTTTTCATCTTATTATTATCAATTTTAGATTTATAAACTTATTTATTCTTGATTATATCTCTTAAAATAGTCATTGTAAGCCAAAAATCCTGAATATAAAGGCATCTGAAGCCAATTCAGACTCTCCGAGGGTATATTCTATTACTACACAGTTATCTTTATCATAAACTCTCGAGGAATTTGTTATACTTTTTTGAAATATAATAATATTGTCTATTGAACAGTCTTTAATAGCATAATCTTCACTACAGTTCTGACTGAGGCAGGCAAAATCACTCTTTAAAATGTTTTTACTAAGTACTCTAGTTATTTCTGAAGCTCCTTCTGAATTTACATCTTCCAAAGTGTTTATACCAAAGTAAAGGGGTTTATTAGTATAGACTCCAATATTTTTTTGAACAGTTATGCTTATGTTAGCTGTTTCTTGTGGATTGTATCTTGTCTCATAATTATTGCCGTTTAAGCTAAAATCCCAGTAGCCATTAGAATTTTGCTTGAATTTTATATTATTAACTACAACATTATTAGAACTCCCACTAGCATATTCATTTGCAAAATATCCTGCTGTACTCATAAGCATGATTAAACCAAGAACGATAACAATTATTTTATTAGTTCTCTCCCGTTTTTTTTCTTGCTCTTCTCGAGTCATTATCTTTCTTATCATGAAACCATGAGGAAATTATTACTTTTAAATCTTTCAGTTTAGTTATTAGAACAAGTCTCAATAATTTATATTCTTATTCTTCCGGTTAAAGATGTACAGAACAGTTTCTACAAGTAAGTCAAAAACTTTGCAATTAAAATCAACCTTAAAAATTAAACCAGCATTGAATTAACATAATAACTATTAATAAAAATAGTCTCAGTAATGTTTATTCATCTTTGATTTGAAGTTCAGAATAGATTTAAGCATTTGTAAATTAAAAAGTAACCAAACATCAAATCAGGAGAAGACTTAATAAATCTTTTTGATAATTTTTCACAATCTTGGTTCTTCCGGCTAAAGATGAGCATGTTCACGAGTGTAATTAATAGTATTTCGAGTGGGCATGCGAAGAAAGTTTTTGCAATTAAACCAAAGTCTAAAGATTAAATTAACATTGAACTAAGATAGCAATTATTAAACCCTTTTCAAAACATCAAAATTTTATACTTCTCAGAAGCGAGTAAAAAAAAGAAAGAAAAAAAGAAAAAAAATAAATTGTTTGTTTAAGCAGTAGCTACAGGGTAAACAGTAGCACCATTTTTACTGGTATCTACAGTTCCTTGTTTTACAAAAGCAACAGCGTTAACAGTATCAGGAGCTTCATAACCAGCAACTAGCATAGCTATTTTTCCACTATTAACTGGGCTTGCAGCAACTTGTATTAAGTATTTGCCTACGCCAGCGCCTGTCTTATCTGAGAATGCTGAACCACAAAGTGGTGTAGAGCTTCCTAAGATTTGAGCAGCAACAGTGTTGATACATGAACCTCCGACAACTACTAAGTTTTTATCCTTAACAGAGTCGACTTCTGTATCTTTTACAACAGCTATAGCATTAGATCCTGTGAATTTTACAGCAGCTTCTGATATATAAACATCAGCAGACGATTCACCACCAGGATAGATTATATCCAAGGTGTTTGCTCCAGATGTTGGTTTATACCATAGAACTTTTGTGGCTATTGGGCTTTGTACATAACCGATATAGTTATTACTATCATCTTCAGTTTCAAGAAGAGCAGTAGTAGATACTAAATCTGATCCTGTAGCAGTAGGCTCCATACCATCATTAGAGTTTACAGTTGAAGTAATTGTGAAAGATTTACCATAGGCAACATTGCCATCTTTATCTTCCTCAGTTAAATTTGTAGTCCATGTAGTATCACCTACGCTATAGTTACCTATAGGCATATCCTTTTGGCCTGTTACTGGAAGTCTTATTTGAAGACCTTCTTTTGTTACAAGTCTATCAAGATAAACCAAACCAGATGTTACTGATACAGTAATGTTAGCAATTTTATCATCATCACTTGCAGCATCTAACTTGAAGTTGATGTTTCCTCTGTCTTTGTCTTTGCCGACTTCACTGAATACTATGTCAGAACCTCCAGCTAAGTTTTTCAACGTAGTTTCGTTCTTTCCACTAGCATCACGGATTCCGCTAAGCTCATAGGCATAAGTTTCAAAATCTTTTCCGCTTATCCAAGTTGCAACAAAATAGTTATTTTGTGATTCATTAAGAGATGTTCCAACGCTAGTTGAACCACTTCTTCCTGTTTCATTAAATGTTCTAAGTTGGTGTGTAACTTTTTCTCCCATTCCGCCCACTCCTGTAATTGAATCATTCATATACAATAAAGGAAGAGTTAAACTTCCATCTTTGATGGTAGTTTTAAGGACATACTTAGTATCTCCATCTGCTTCAAATTTTGAACTCTCTGCTCCAGGTTGATTAAACCCAGTCATAGAGAATTTGATTGTTTCAAATCCAGGTAATACTAATTCAGTTCCAGGTGCTATCCAGTCGTCATCATCAAGATTCCATTCCAGAACTATCTTTGAGACATCTGTACTAGAGTTTGTGATGTATGCATTTAGAATTTGGCCTGGGTCAGTTATATCGCTTATGTCTTTACCATTTACTTGAACTTCTTGACCGTTTTCCATAACTATCTTTCCTGAGCCTATACTAAATTCAACCTTACTTATTCCACTTTCTTTTGCATCGTAGAGTATATTTTTTACAGCTACGTAGGAATCTGTACCTACTTTGAATACGTCTCCTTCTACCATTTTATTGGTTTTTACACCATCAACGACAAGGATTGTATTAGTTGCATCAATAAAGTCTACACTTACTTGGTAAGTTTTATCTCCTACAGTGACAGCCATAGGCTCATCTCCATAAGTAGCAGTTGCAGTATTAGCATTATCTAAAAGTGTTAATTTAACACCATTAGAATTTTCTTCGGCTTTAACAATATAATAGCTTCTGCCTAACATTGTTAAATCAGTTGTTTCCAAATTAGGTATGTGTTTGGTTGAGCTTAGTGTTCCTCCCAAAACTGCATCAGGTGTAAATTCAAGAGTATAGTTAAGTATATGGGTTCCATCTGCAAGATCGAATCCAATAATTGGTTTGTCATTATTGAAATCTGAGTCAAGGAAATGTGTTAATTGTAATTGAGTTCCAAGCGTTATTGATTGCTCGAAATCATATTCATCATTAGCATCATTTGTATAAACTCCATCTGCCAAAACCTTGGTTAATTGTTCATTATCAAGTGTAGAGTAGAATTCAGACATGTTCTCTCCAAGATTGAAAAGATTTGTTGATTTCTGTAACTTGATTTTATCACCTTCAGTAGCAGTTGTGCTTCCACTTGCTGAAGTAATACTTTCATCTAAGCTAGCTCCTAGGTCTGTTGCAGCAATAGTATCTGTTGCAGCAGCATTTGCTCCAACAACTATAGCAGCATCACCAACTCCACTATTTACAAATGGTGCAGGGTATGCAGCAGCAGCGAAAGCGATTGTGCTTCCGAGCATGATTGTTGTAGCGACTATTGAAGCTATCTTTTTAAAATTAAATTTCATTATTTTTTAAACCTCCTTTCAATCAATTGAAACATGCCTCTGTGTGGTTTATAATTGTTACCGACACATGACACTTATCATAGTTATCTCTTTTTGTCAACACTGCTTTTCTAGTCATTTAGGACAAGACACCTAGTCAAATTTGCTTTAAAAACCTTTTGCTTTTAACCGATTTTCTTCATAAAAGTTGAGTTTTGCTTTATAAACCTTTCGGTGTTACTGTATAAAGAAACACTATATTCTTATTATTTTCTTAGGTCTAAAATAAAGCCCACCAGTTAGTATAGGGTATTTTATATATACTAGTTATTTATATATAGATATCTATAATATATATAATCTACATATATAGGAAGATTTATATAGTATAACCGACGCTATAATATGTAGTAATTTGCTCTTAAAATAAAAATAAAAAAAGAAAACCAAAAAGATGGCCGAAAAACATAAAAAAACAAAAATAATCACCATAGAAGAAAAGCAAGGTGCGTTTAGCGCTATTTTTAATCGCTTTAAATCTGAAAAAACTAAACAACCAACTGAAATTTCAGTGCTAAGAAGTCTACTTAGCAATGAAAAAGCCAGGATTCTTCATGTTATTAAAACCAAGCAACCAAATTCAATATATGAACTAGCTAAGATTCTTGGCCGAGATTTCAAGTCCGTAAGGCAGGATATAACTTTGCTTGAAGAATTTGGCTTTATAGAGATGATTCCTATTCATAAAGGTAGAAGAGAAAAGCTCAAACCCCTATTGGTTCTTGATACTTTAGAGATAAAGATTGAGCTTTAAACAGCGAGGATTACGCTTATATGTTTAAAATAGTTAGGTTTTGTATGCTTGTTGGATATTAATAAGCCAATAAAAGCTCTGTAATAGGGCTTTATTATGTTCTTAAGAGCTCATATGAGGGATTTATAGACATTAACCCTTGTTTAAAGGGCATATTCCAGAGAGTTTAATAATAAATAATCCTAACATTCAGATAACTAAACCTCTCTTATTATTCTACTATCTCAAATATTAGGTCTATAGTTTAACTTAATATTAGATTCAAATCTTAATGTAAATCAATAATAGGCTTAAAAGGCATAGAACTAACTTAAGTCAGATAATAAAAGGTAAAAATTCCCTGCTTAGCTAACAGATAAGAACCTAACTATCTTCTTCTTACTGATACAACTATGTAAACAATTATTGCAATTATTACTACAACTACTATCCAGAACCAAATTGATGAGAATAGGCTACCACTTGTTACACTTTCTACTGCTTCTCCAACCGGTGTTTCTTCTGTTGCTGGTTGAGTAGGAGCAGCATTAATAACTTCACTTATGCTTCTTAGTGTTACTGTAGCTTTATTAGAAGCATCAATGCTTGCTAGTTTTACAGCAATATCATAAGTTCCATCAGCATTTAAGTCAAACTTTTTCTCTTCTCCAACTGCTAGTGTAGCTTTTTGTGTTGTGCTTGAAACTTGAATACTTACACTATCATTTTTTACTCCAAGTAAAATAAATAGGTGTGAATCATTTCCTGATTTAAAGGTAACTACTTCTCCAGCATATAAACTCTTTGTAAATCCTGTTACTAATTCACTAGGTGTAGCAGAAGAAGATCCACCGCCTCCACTACTTGATGAAGTAGTAGCATCACAAGCAGTTGTTGTTATGCTTGTTGAATTTATTGATGCAACATTTCCAGCACTATCATTACATACAATTGTATAATTATATGTTGTAGCACAAGTTAATCCACTATCAGTTACATTCTGAACTAAATAATTTCCTTGACTTGTAACATTTGTAATGCTTGTAATCTGGCTTCTTGTGACATTACAAGCATTATTAAATCCTGATGTAGCATCAGCAACGGTTACATTAAAGAGTACGTATGTCTGAGCAGCTGAAATTAAATTTATTCTAGCAGTTGTAGGTGCAGTTCTGTCAATATATAATGTAGAAACCGCAGTATTATTTGCGTTATTTAAGCTATCATTTATATGTATATATATTCTATACATTCCTTCAAGGTATTTAGAGATATTAACACTTGTTGAACTCCAATTTACTCCAAGACTGGTAACATTTGTAGTTGCTGTATAACTATCATTCTGAATCCAACTTCCAGAAGCATTTTTATAAGTAATATTAAAAGATGCTAAAGTTACATTACTATAAGTATCGGCAGCAGAAGCCTGAAGTAGATATAATCCGTTAGTAACAGAAGTTCCATTTAAAGGAGCGATAAATGTTGCAACAGGTCCTGTTGTATCAAGTGTGATTCTTCTTCGAGCTGATGTATTTTGATTATTTGCTAAATCAGTTGCAATTACAGTGAAATTATATACTCCATTAGCTAAACCAGTCCAGTTTACTCCATATCCTGCTGCAGTAGTACTAACGCCAGCAAGAGTAAAGTTTGCTCGAGCATATTCTGCAGTTTCGGTAGCTCCGGTATATAATATAAATGTTAAATTAGCAAGATTAGTATCACTTGCAGTTACATTCACATTTATTGTTGTATCTGGAAAAGTAGCATTACCAGAAAGGACACCACTACCGCCTGCTGTACTAGCATTATATGCTAAAAGAGGAAGGGTTGTATCAACAGTAAGATTAAAAACAGTCGAAGTATTCAAAATAGAAGACGTATCATAATAGGATAGATTTAGGGTATATGCGCCATTAGTCAATGTTGAAACATTAAATGAAAATACATTTGAACTACCGTGAGTTACAATTGCTATTCCTTGATTTGAAAATCTAACAGAACTATTACTACTATTACTAAAAAAAGCTCCAGAATTTGTTGTATTAGTTCCATTAACAAAAGTAAGAGAACCACTAATATTAAGTGTAAAATTTAATGCACTAATATCTCTATTTGCAGGAGCCGATACATTAAATGTAAGTAATGTAGAACTAGTACTTGTAAATATATTGGTTGTAGAAGCTTTTCCGTTCATCCATGTTGAGCTCATATCAGCAACTATGAATCCAAGGGTAACCAGTAGAACTACTGAGAATAAAACCGTATATACAAACCTCTTATCACTCTTTTTCATAAAATAATATTAAACACGGTGTGCTCCATGCTGACATATGTCATAGGGGTATAACCGAAAAATAGTTCCACTATGACTTTCTTGTTTTAGGATGGAAAAACAAGAAATAAGAAAAGAGTTTTTTAAACTTAGAATTAAAGGA
>Ga0172375_10012556_pt1 | contig 10607 bp, 12 predicted proteins | sample LakKiv1m_FD_114537 | JGI IMG/M metagenome (GOLD analysis project Ga0172375, IMG submission 114537) | Freshwater microbial communities from Kabuno Bay, South-Kivu, Congo - kab_092012_11.1m | ecosystem: Environmental > Aquatic > Freshwater > Lake | place: Democratic Republic of the Congo...
CACTACAACTGTTATTGAGCGGCGGAAGGGATTTGAACCCTCGACCTCTTCCTTGGCAAGGAAGCATTCTACCACTGAACTACCGCCGCATCTGTGCCGAGTGCGACTATCAAGTCGAACACTCAACCCACTCATGATTTTATACCAAATGAGGCCGAAACTCTACTAGCGGCTTTCGTAAACCTTGATTCTTATTTAGAAGCAAATAAGTTTGCCTATGCATAGTTTACCTCTAGAAAACCTATCGACCAATTAACTACCATGAGCAAGATGAATAAAATCGAAAAGAAGCAAGACTTTATTGAGACTCTTACACCCAAAGAAGCCATCTTCCTCAATCACTGGCTTGAGACGGGAAATGGTCTAGAAAGCGCCTTAAAAGCCTACGATTGTAAAAATCGTCAAACAGCAGGTGTTATTGCCCATGACGTACTTAAAAAGCTTAAACACCCCATGAGACTTTATCTTGAAAATAAAGGCTTGGGTGTAAATAGTTTGTACAAGGTATTAGACGGAGCTTTAAATGCCGAGAAGACCGATATAACCGGAGATAAACACCCTGATCACAAGGTTAGATTAGAGGCAGGCGACAGACTGGCAAGATGGCTTGAGGTTGATACCCAACCGCAAGAACTTAACCAGACAAATATTCAATTGGTTTTTACGAGAGGAGAAGAAAATGGAACTTAAAGTAAATACATTTACACCCTCCCATCCCCATTTGGGCCAAAAGCAAGTATTAGAGGCCCTTGATAGTGGTACAAGGTTTGTACAACTTAGGGCAGGAAGGAAGTGGCGCAAAACATCCCTTCTTATCAGCTGGCTTTTTGAAATGGCTGGTAAAACGGGTCTAGTCTGTCCCTATGTTGCCCCAAACCGCATTCAAGCTAAAAATATCGCATGGAGTGATCACATTACCCGGATTCTTAACCACTTTACGGATATACACCTTCCCTTCAAGAAGAACGAAGTCGAATTATCTATAACATTACCTAACAATGGTAAAGTACAACTTCTTGGTGTTGAAAATGCGGAAAGCTTGAGAGGTATTAGTAATTGGGGAGCATTTTGTGGTGATGAAATTGACGATTGGGAACTTGATATCTGGCCAACCATTATCAGACCGAATTTAATGACCAATAAAGCCCCGGCAATCATGGCCGGTACACCTAAAGGTTTTAGACAACTTTATCAGCTTGAACAATCGGGTATTTTTAAATGCTTCCACTTTACCAGTAACGATAATCCCGAACTTGATCCTATGGAGCTTCAGTCAATGGTTGACGAGTACAAAAAGATGGGTGAGGACTATTTTGCCCAGGAGATTTTGGCCGAATACAAAAAACCTGTTGGAGTTGTTTACAAAGAATGGAACTTTGACAAACAATTCATTGACCTTGAGTACGATCCCAATCTTCCGCTTCATATAACATTTGACTGGGGAATAAACGACCCAACCTCAGTGATATGGATACAGCCTAATGGTCAGGAAACGCGTGTGATTGATTACTACGAGGCCACAGATGCTTCCATAGAACATTTCGTTTCAGTTATAAATGCAAAGCCATATAAAAAAGCTGATTTGTTTACCGGTGATCCTGCAGGAAAAGCAAGGACTCTAACAACTGGTACTAGCCCTATTGAAATTCTAAATCAAAAAGGAATTAATGTTAAAACAATGGATGGTGTACAAATTCCAGATCAAATTAGAAAAGCGCACACGAAAATGGCCGGATTGTTTGTTAGTAAAAAGGCTGAAGGATTTAAGGACTGTCTTCTTAATTATCGTTACCCTTCCAAGGGTGTGAATCTAGTCAATCAGGAAAACGAAATTCCAATACACGATAAATGGAGTCATGGAATGAGAGCATTTGAATACTGGTGTTTAAATGAAGAATCTGTCCGTTATATACCGACCATTGATTATTATTTAAGACCCAAAAAGAATTGGTCAATTTCTTAGCCTCACGACGTCGTGAGGCTGGGATACTTCTACATTATGAAAGATAAATTACCACTGCATCCTATATTGTTAAATACTACCGATGCCGTGAATAAACGATTTAACATGATTAAACCGTCAAATGAAAAAATTGTGCTGACTAAAAGTGAGTATGAAAAAATTTGGGTATTAGTTGAATTCGCAGAACAAATATCAGAAGGCCATGAAACACTATCTCATGCATTGGAATACAGCGTCTTGGATGAAATTCTAGGTTTATTGCCCATTTGTAAAATTGATATTTCAAAAAGTTGAAAACCTCTTAAGAGAGTTGTTACCATCGTTTAATGAAGGCTAAAAAAGTTGTTAAAACAAAAGAGTCTTGGCGAAAGTTTGACGAATCAAGGCATATATTAGCTCAGCAAAAGAGAGATGAAAAAATGGTTCATTGGGAACATCTAAAAGACAACTGGTTAAAAAATAAACTAGATAAAAAAAATGAATAACACTGATAACAATAATTACAAATTTGAGGGCAGAATGAAAAAGACTGCTGAGACTCATTCCAGACTTCTTGCATCAGAAAAGAAATTCGACCATGAACAGCAAGATAATGAATATTTTAAGAAATATCGTAGACCAGAGTGGAATTTTGGTTAAATAATATGACAACAGGATTAACAGGAGCAGAAATACATACAGGAAGTTGGGGAACCCCGGATTTAGGAGTTACTGAACTTTTGCAAGGAACTAAGTCAACCAGTCCTCAAACAGATTGGGGTTCATTGTGGAATACTGCTTGGAATGCCGGGTATAATAATTCTGTTTCTACTACAAACCCATATGTTGGTCAGGCAGGTGGTGGATATGATATTGGTAATGCTTTTGTACTTGGACAAGCACAATATAAAGCCGATTACGCAAAAAGTAATCCCACAACTAACAACACGAATCCTATCGTTAAATCTACATCAGATCCGACAGTGGAACAACCAACTGAACAACAGCAAGGAGATCTCTGGAATCAAGTTAATGCTATTTATCAACCAAATGCTAATTATCTTAACCAAGCAGAAGCTACAGTTAATTCACAATATCCGTCAAATATTCAGTCTGTAGAAGATCAATATGCCGCCTCAAAAGGTACATTGGATTTATCTAATACACAGACACTAAATCAATTGACAAATTCAGAAAACCAGGCGACTAGGAGAAAAACAGACGCATGGACAGCAGCTACAAGGCTCTACAATGAACTTATGAGGGGTGGGCATCAAAGATATGGTGGTGCTTCCTCTGCCGGTGAAGCATTTGCAGCATTGGCCGGTGTAGAACAACAAAGAACAACTGAAGATATAAGTAAAAACTATGAAACAACGATGGGTGCAATATCTTCAAAACGTGGTGAAGTTGCACAACAATATTCAAATTCCTTGTTTGTTTTAGATACGCAAAAAAGGCAGGCATTGGATGCAGCAAAACAAAATTTTGACGATAAAATGTTGGAGATAACTCGTTTAAGAAGTATGAACGAGTCTGCAAAGCAATCTGCTTATATGGATGCGCTAACACAGTTAAGAAGCCAAATCCAGGCAATTAACTTGAATAATACCCAATTTCTTCAAAAGCTACAATTACAGAAGCTTGCCTATGATCAACAACTTGATCAAACAGCCGCATACTATGCAGCCCAATCTCAGGCAGCTACAAACTCATTAAATTCTTTTAACGCACAAACAACAACCAATCCCGTATCAAGTCTGAATAGCAAAATAACGAATCAGAATCTTGCATACAATCCCACAGGATCAATTCGAAGTTCCAAGGATGATGCATTTAATTTGTTTAGTTAAATAAAAATATGTATGAATATCGACAAATGGACACTCATAAACGCTGCAAAGGCAAAGATTCTTGCAACCTACAATAAAAACACTTCATCTAACTCAAAGTTGGTGTCTGGTTTTAAAGATGCAGCAACGCAGGTTTATAATAAATTTTTAAGTGTTGTACCAAAACCGGTTAACATAAACCAAATCAAACCATCACCGCAAGGATTTGGACTTCCTACTCCAACTAATTTTACTAATGAATTAGCGAGATATCTGACAACAAACACAAACAAGATTCGTACGTCCTTTAATCAAAAACTTATCGATACGAAAGATTATTTTGCGGATACCTTAGAGGAAGCAAAAAGACGTAATTCTAAAGATTATCAAAAAGATTTATACACCAAAGCAATGTCAAAAGGACTTGATAATAGTTATTCAGCCAAAGACTCACCTCAATGGGTTAAAGACGTTCAGACATGGGCAAACAATAGACCAGGTGAGGTTGATATAAAGTGGAAAAATAAAAACGCTAACCAAACAACTTTATTAAATTTGTTAGAATTGCCGCAACAAATCAGAGAAAGAGCTACCTCATACATTCCGGGATTAGCCATTGGAATGTTTTACAGATCCCCTGAGGAACAAGAAAGGATTCAAAACATTAAGAAATTTGGTTCCGATGAAGAAAAAGCCAAATTAATGACTCAGCTTAGTCAAGAACAAGCCATGGCCATCGCAATGGGGTCAACATCACCGACAGAAAACATAATGACACCTGGAATTGCTAGAGATATCTTGGGTGTCGGCAAAAACGCTACAAAGGAAGAAATAATGGTTTCGTACAAAAATATCATGAAAGACGAATATCCAAGAACAATAACTGATTCAAAAAGCATGAGTAAAGTAAACGCTGCAAAAATAATCAATGAAGCAAAGGATATATTGCTTGATAGTTTAAAGGTTGATAATGAAACAAAATTACTTGCTTGGCCTACAAAGAAAAATAGTCCAGGAGAAATTGACAGAACCCAATTAACGGGGAGGCAGTTGTCCATGACTAATGAGCAGTTACTTCATCCTGAAACTATTAAGTTTAATGAGGATTTGGGAATGGCAGAAAGAGAATTTAAAGTTAACAAACCAAGTAAAGCCATCATTACTGAAGTCCCACAGGTGATACGTCAGACCTCACCAGATGCCCTACAACTGTCGGAAGCACGAAAGATGGCTGATATAGCCCAGATCAACGCTGAGGGCAACCTGGAGAATTACAAATCAATTATCAGCGAATGGTTAGGAAAGAATAAAAATGCACAACTTGAGGGATATCAGTTTGGTAAACAATTCAAAAAGCTTTCGACAGAAGATGCAACTGCACTTATCAAAGGAATTGAAAGTAAAAAAGTACCGGAGAGTCTTAAAACTTACGCTGAGGAGTTTAGAAAACTTGATGACGAGGTAATTCAAATGGCCAACAATGAAAAACTAGACATAAATTACTTACAAAACCATGTATCTCATATCTGGAAGGAAGGGCAAGCTCAGGTTGAGGAAAAATACCTTGCTTTTAAAAGACAATATGGGTTAAATAATCACAGAACCTATCCAACTTATGAAGAAGGTATGAAAATGGGTCTAGTCCCGAAGTATTCTGATCCCCGTGCAATCCTTGGCTATCAGGTACAGCAACTCTATAAAGCCAAAGCGGGCATGGAGGCATTTGAGAAACTTAAAAACGAAGGGGTTATTGTACCCGCCTCTGTTGGTTATAAAATGCCAGACTTTCAACCTATAAAAGCAACAGGTTTCCCACAGTCAGAAACTGTTATCGGTAAAGGCAAAAGTATCATAGGTAGTTGGTATGCTCCTCGTGAAATAGCCGATGAGATAAACAAGGTCTTTGCACCAAAAGAAGTTAATAAAGCACTCGAGGTTTCCTCGAAGATAAGTGGAGCCGTTCAGGATATAACCATGAGTGGTGGTATTCCCGGAACTCCCATAAATGCTTGGACATTTGCTCAAATGCAGAAGGAAATGCTCGCAGGTCGGTTCAAGTCTCCTATCCAAGCTATATTCGCAGGAGATAAGTTTATGGAGGCAAAAGTGCCAGTAATTAAGCGTATGCAACTAAATGATGTATCAATAAACACTGGACGTGTAGTTGATAATCTCCAAGCACCTGAAGGATTAAAAGGTAAGGGCGGAGAACTTTGGAATAAACTAATCAATTACCCGACATTCAGAAAGTTTGCTCCGGCACTTCAAATCAACTTTTTTGAGGACATATCCGATGGGCTAGTCAAAAAAGGTCTCACCCAAGAGGAGGCTGACGCTGTAGCGGCCAAGGCGGTTAAGAACTTCTACGGCCCACCCGGTACTTACGCAGAAGCAAAGGCCAACCCTAATGTCCGGGCAGCAATACAAACAGGGTTTTTTGCACCCCGATATCGTGAACAGATAATCAATTTTTGGTGGAACTCCGTCAAAGGTTTGAGGCATCCTCTTGCACCTGAAAACGTCATGAATACCAAATTTCTTGCAGGAGCAGCCATACTCCTAGGAGTCATGAATTATATAAATAAGAAAATGAATGGCCACGGAATGAAAGACAATCCTTCAGGCATGGAGGATAAACTGATGATTCCATTAAGAAGTTTGGGTTTTGACAGCGACACGGTTATCGCTATTCCCTGGTTATCCTCAATTGCGACTCTTCCGAGACTTGGCATTAGGGATATAAATTACCTCAAAGAAGGCGACATTAAAAGTGCCATTACAGATACAGGAAGCACAGTGTTATCCCAACTAATAAGACCGGGGTTTGATATTGCCCGTAACGAGAACTATTTTGGCAAGCCAATTGTTCAGGGAAATGAAACACCGGCCAAAAAGTGGCTTAAATACGGGCGGTATTACACTACCAGTTTTTCTCATCCCTACCTTCAGGAATTAACCAACCCGCAAAATGTAGGCGACCCTGCCTATCAAAGAATCTCAAGAGCCTTGGAAATGCCCATAAGATATTACACTCAAAATCAAATTGACTCTAAATTTTATTATCAGAATGTTGACCAAATAACAAAAGGTTTCAATCAAAGCGATCAGAATATTTGGAGTGTAATACATCCCGAAAAGAAAGATTTAAATGGCAACCTTATCTATGAGGCAGGTGTATTAAATACTATGCAGAAGGCTACACTTTACCTTAACAACCCAAGGATTGAACAAGCAGAAATAATGCTAGCCCAATTGCAAAAGTCACAAGGTAAAATAACTGATCCTATTTGGGACTTAACACCTTCACAAAGACACCTCATTTGGGGATCTCAAGCAAGATTGCCCGGACAGTCTAATGATTATAGTAAATCCTTGTATGATCAGGTATGGTACCCATTTTATGAGCAAGCAAGAACAAAATATTTTGATACGTTACCTCTAACACAATCCTCCGGGTTAAAAGCCCCAGTTCCTTCAGAGAGAGTCAAGTTGTTAATGAATGCTAATCAATGGAACGATGGTGAAGTAAAAGCATATCTTGCGCAAAATAATGCTTATAATAATCAAAGACTTGCAATGGTTGGTTTAACTCCAACAAGTTCTCAAACATACACAAATAAAGCAAAGAAGGTTACATTGAAAAAAATTAAACTTCCCAAGGGTGTTAAAATCAAAAAGGCTAAAAAGATAGGTCGTATTTCGACAAAAATGAAAAAAGCTAAAAAGATATCGTCCAAGAAAAGTAATAAATTTACTACAAAATTTAGAAAAGATATGGGACTTATATGAGATGTCAGGACTGCAAAAAACTACAAGAAAATTATGGTGTTTTTCAATTTTGTGAAAAACATAGAGCGGGCATGACTGCAAAAAAGGAAGAAATTTTAAGAAGGATTTCTTTAGCTAAAATACAGGACGTTGCCAAGAAGATGGGTTGTAGTTTTCAATATGTTTCGCAAGTTAAGCTTAAAGCAGAGGAAGAAGGACTTGTTGATTTTAAGGAAATTACGAAAAGAAGAAAACAAGATGCAATCAAGATTGCTGATCTCTATCATCCTTTTAAGGGGATTGGTGTATCTAGAAGCAGAATACACAATATCACCCGGTCCTACCCGTAGGCTCGCTGACCGCGTGTAATCGATTCTAAGGCCTCTATAATTGAAAAGACGATACTTTATACCTCCCAATAATATCCACACAAGATGTGGCCTATTGTTTTATACTTTCTTACCAGTAACTGTTCTAACAATGGGATTAGAACCCAAAATATCAATTGCTTTACCAGTTTTTCCCGCTAATTGCTGTAGAAATGTTGCCAGATGTTATAATCTATCTATGAAAAAACATTTAATCTTGTTTTTCATTTCAATCTCAATCGTGCTCGCCTCATGCCTATTCTACCTCTATGGTATGACTATAGACTTCTAACTATTTTTTCTTTCCCTTCTTTTTACATCCCATATATTTTTTCAATAAAAAAGACCGCCTTTTAGCGGTCTATAAGTGACAAACTTTAGACTGATATATTATATACTACTTCACAATACCTTTACAATATTTACATGAAATGAAAGTAGCTAGTAGTGGCAGTACTTATTGCTTCTACTAAACTTATAGCCTTGCGACATCGCAAGGCTGGGACATACCTACGTCTACTGACAGACCTGTCAGTAACTTTCTTCACGCTGGCGTGATATTCTTTCACTGGCTCGGCGTCTTATAATATCCAAGACTTCATTTTTACTTGCTTTGTCAAGAACATACAAACGGGGAAAGAGAAAGCCATCTTCGGCCAAATCTTTAAGATCTTGTAGGGGAAGTTTCTCGCAAATGTCATTTACGTTAGTAAAATCAATTTTTACAGTCTCGACGTCGGTTTTTGGTGTGAGCATATCATTAGCAATTTTAGACATGGTTATATTTCGATTGTGTTTATGCTTATAATGCGCATTTTGCTTGAGGTTTTCAAAAACATCTTTTTTTAACCAAAACGTAGCACGAACCAAACCACGCTCATTTAGGTATTTTTTAAGTAAGTACAAGACTTTGCAAGACCTTTATTTATATTTATCAGACCTTGAGTACACATAAAGTCCATAAGTACAACCAAGCCACGCAACAATTAAGACTAATTCGCCAACGTCCCCGACAATTAAATGGGTAACTATCTGATACAAAGTCGCCAGCCAAAAGAAGGGTACGACAAGAAGTCCCCACCAGCCAACGGCTTTAACGGCTACAAAGACCAAAGAGAATACATAGACAGCCAAAGAAGCAATTGAGAGAATAAAGGCAATCTTTTTGATGATCTTCTTCATGTATCAATATTATTATATGCACCTAGTCAAATATGTGTAAATTGAGGCTAAAATATGCTTTTATTCCGATTTATTGAGCTTTATAGAAAAATTCAAGGCTAATAGCATTATTGAAAACCTATTGTCAAAAGTGGAAAAATAAATATACAAGCACAGGCGAAAGCAGGTGCTTTTTTTATTGGCAAAATTGATGATTATTATGAACACCAACGAACCAGAATTTAATAACGAAGCCAAAATTGAGTACACATACATTCAATGCTGTAACTGCAGTGGTTATGGTACCAAAGGTTTCAATCGGATTGTTTGCCCTTCGTGTAAAGGAACGGGTGTTTTACGCGTTCCGGTTAAAGAAAAGGAAGAATCAAAATGACAACTCATCGCCAACATACCACACACCATGAGCGGCCAAGGTTCGTACTAAGCCAAACCGCTCGTGGTGTTACTGAAGGTGTTCTTTTAGCTTTACAAATTGTGACATTATGTTCTCTTGCAATATCGACTGGTTGTCTGATTTCACACTTTTTACTTATTTTACTTAGATGAAAAACAAAAAATCATTTCTACTTTATACAGATCAGAAAGAAGTTGTCGATAGTTTGACTGATAATCAAGCGGGGAAACTTTACAAAGCGGTATATGCACATGCCGTTGGTGAAAATTATCCACTAAATGCCTTTTTATCATCAGTATTTATCCCCATTAGACAGTCCCTCGATAGAGCAAAGGAAAATTATGAAAGAGTAAGTAGAATAAATAGCCAAAACGCAAAAAAGAGATGGAATCAGCCACAAAAAGATGCCAAATTATACGACCGCATACGTTCGAATGCGAACGCATACGATAGTGATAGTGATAGTGATAGTGATATAACACATAAGAAGAAAGAAAAAGATAATCCCATGTATCTCACCCAACATGAGATATGGGACATTGCTTACAAAAACGGCTGCGATATTACGGACGTCATCAACACCTATAAAGCCGTCATTAACCCGGACAATAGAAACAAGTACAAAATTAAATCTTCAAAATTAACTTTGAATAAGTGGGTCGGTCGGGCTATCAGCAAAAATGAGATACAAGCTTCGCAAGACGAAAACACTTTGGCACTTCTGAAACTTAACGAACCAAAACCTGAAAAGGCAAATTTACTTGTAACAAATGATACTTAATCAAACCAACCTAACAATTCAAACGTTTGACGATGCAGGAAAGGGAAAATCTATTCCAAAAATATTCCTGTACAACAAAAATGAGATAGATAGACTTCAAAACCTTGGGGCCGGGATATTCTGGTGTGTAAATCCACAACGAGACACATATAAACGCGGAATTGAAAATACTACACAACTTTTGCGTGTTGGATTAGATTGTGATTGCGGGAAAGAAAAAGAAAACAAAACACCCGAGCAATTAGAAAACTTAAAACTACAACTTTTCAATAAACTTGTTTCCCTACCTGTTCCCCCTTCTGGAATTATAAAAACTAAAAACGGCTTGCATCCTTACTGG
>Ga0172375_10012557_pt1 | contig 10607 bp, 13 predicted proteins | sample LakKiv1m_FD_114537 | JGI IMG/M metagenome (GOLD analysis project Ga0172375, IMG submission 114537) | Freshwater microbial communities from Kabuno Bay, South-Kivu, Congo - kab_092012_11.1m | ecosystem: Environmental > Aquatic > Freshwater > Lake | place: Democratic Republic of the Congo...
GACCATAGATTCTACTTTGACTAATTTGAGTTTCTCCGTATAAGCCGTTAATACTGCCAGAATTATGAACTCCTTTGGTTTGATAGAACTTTTGTCCTCCCTCTTCCCATATTTTTACTACACGATGAATTATAGGCTGAGGTTTAGACCCTTGAAATACTAAAACATTTCCTACTTCAATATTTTTTGGGTTAGCTCGCCACAAAATGATCACGTCCCCTTTATCGAAACCGTTGCGGAAAGGAAATTTACGGAACTCTTCCTTAGTAATTCCATTTTGTTCGTACCAATTTCCACAGACCTTCCAGTAATTGTCAAAAGATTCAGGAAAATCTTCAAAAGCTTGGCCACAGATGATATTGTCATGAAGTCCATGTTCCATACTTTCACTAACCACCGCTACTAAAGGAAAGCTGGTACCTAAAAATAAACCTAAAACGGGATAAACTACAAACTTGATAATAATGAAGGCTACAAGAATGTTTGCCAACCAACTCCAAACGGAATCTTCTTCCCAGAAGAAATGCCAGCCTTTTTTAATCCAAAGCTTAATTTTTTCCCGCCAATTACTCATACTCTAACGATTATTCTCTGCTTTAAAAAGCTTTTTATACTCCAGTTATTTTGTGAGAAATATGACTAGATACGTAGAAGTGAGCGGGGCACGCCGAATAAAAGAAAAGGTCACCGATTGGGATTTTATTTTTAAGGCGGGATTGATAATCACGTTGATTATTTCTGCTGCACTTCTTGTATTCAACTACTTTTTAGATTGGACCGAATATGCCTTAATACTGTTTTTTGCTTTACCGGTGGCCTGGAGCATTATTGGATTGATGATGGCTAAAAGGTATAGTTCTGCAGAAACCCGAGATATGCATAAGGTTTCAGATTTTATTATCATTTCCCTCTGTGGATATTTTGCCGCGTTCTTTTTAGTGTTGTATGCTTTAAAGAATAGTAATTGGTGGGACTTATTTTGGGCAGTAGTGGTATTTTTGGGATTTCATTATTATAGTTACATCTCCTTACAAAAATATTTGGATCGAAGAAACATCCTTTTCAATTGGAATCCAGTGTGGCTGATGAGCGGATTATTGATATTATTATCTGTCTTTGTAGCTTTTGTACAGCAATACTTTGATAAGTTTTTGGCGGTGATTATTTTTCTGGCAGGAATAATTTATTTGTTCTTCCAATATTGGAATAAAATCAGTAAACAATTTTGGTATGCTCAACGCTACCGCGTATTCTTAGTTTCTGGTTTTGCTTTCAATTTCTTATCTTTAGTATTATGGTCATTCGTCTTTATTGTCTCGGGATTCCTGATCTACTATGGATAATCTTGTTAAAGAAATCAAACAGAAAAAAGAATTGAGAGAAATAAGTGAGGTTATTGTAAAAGATCAGTTGAAAGAATATCTTAAACAACATCCTAAATTAAAATTAGACAATCCTCGTTCTGCAGATTACAAGAATACTATTAAAGAAGTTCGAGCCAAATTAAGAAGGAGTTACGGATTATTTAGAGATGAAAGCTTAGAAATAGAAAGTTTTCAAAAAATAGATGAAATACTTACTTCTCATTCCTCGACTAAAGAAAGATTATCTTTCTATCCAGAATTTTACCAAAAATTGTTTAAGATTACCGGAATTCCAAAAGTAATTTTAGATTTAGGTTGCGGCATTAACCCCCTTTCTTACGGTTTTATGCATCTTTCGGGAGTAGAATATTATGCTTATGATATCAATCAAAAAGAGATAAAAGTGCTTAACGATTTTTTCCTGTTGAACCAAGGAAAAGGCTTAGTCGGAAAAGCTTTTGTAGCTGATATTTCTAAAGTTAGTGAAGTCAAAAAGATGCCTCCTGCAGATCTGGCTTTCTTGTTTAAAATTACTGATATCCTAGATCAAGGAAAGGGACATAAGAAGACGGAAGAAATTTTGCTAGGCGTTCCTGCTCGTTATGTAATAATTAGTTTCCCCACCTTAACCATGAGCGGCAAGCCCATGAATGCTCCCAGAAGAAGATGGATGGAATGGTTGTGTGAAAGGTTAAAGTATGAATTTACCGTTTTAGAATTTAGTAATGAAATTTTTTATGTGGTTAAAAAACAATAATTATTTCACTTCATAAAAAGTTAGTCTTGAAAGAATTATATATTTGGCAAATACTCCGGGAACACTAAAATCAGGCATGCCCATTTTTCTATCCTCTAAGAAACAACCTAATCTGAAATCCCAATCATCAACTTTTGGATTTACTCCCGCATCCATTACTACTTTAGCTATTTCCTCTTCACGTTCTTGACTAAATCCCTTAAATATTGCTGCTTTAGTGAAGAAAATTAATCCATGAGCAGCATGAGAAAGACTATACATCTGCTCAACATCTGGAAAGGTTACTTGGATTTTCTGAATAACCTCTCTTGCTTCCTTTTCTCCAGAGACAAGATTTCCTTTTTCAACCACCCTCTCTAATCCATATCCAATTATTTTACCTATTCTTTCATGAGCTCGCTCATATCTTCTTCTTTCATAATCACTATCTGGACGTCCCCGAAAACTTCCCTCTCCTACTCCGTTCATGTCCGTAACGGAAGCATAATACAAATCAAGTTGAGCGCAAGGGTAAGTCATAGTAATTAGAAATAAAGCTATTTTTTAAAGCTTAACACAAAGATTAATAAATTAGGGATTTAGCAGAAGTTTCAATGGGGTTGTAGTCTAGCTTGGTAGGATTGGCGGTTCGGGGCCGCCAGGCCGGGGTTCAAATGGCAGAAATGTCTTGAAAGTCCTCGCAACCCCATTCATTCTATTTTAAAGAAGCTTCTAACTGAGATTCTTCAAATCTACGTAGAGCTTCTGCAGTTTGAGAAACTCTATTGGATAAGTGAAGAACATCTTTTTTACACCAACTAAATCTATTTACTATTGCACCCACTCCCAATCCTACTGCAACTCTCAACAAGGGCTGATCTCTAACCTCAGAAAAATAAGCACTAGCAGCTAAAGCAAATACTGCAGGTATTAATTGGATCATTGAACCAGTAACGGTTAAAAAAGCAGTTTCCCCTAAATTATATCGAAAAGCTTGGGCATAACTTATTCCAATTTCTTTTCCTTTCCTGATTTCTTCTATTTCCGGAACAATATAATTTGCTAGATTTTTTACACCTTGATAAAAGGAATTTTTATCCATTTTTCAGGAAGACATAAATGATTATTTAAATATTTCGGGAAAACCTTTATTTAATCAAAAGATTTATAAACTATGGCTAGTTATATAGTTGCTATGGCAACCACAATACAAGTAAGTGCCCAACTTATGGACGCTTTAAAGTCAAGAAAACAATATGATAAAGAGAGTTACGAAGAAGTGATTTGGGATTTAGTAGAAGATTCTATGGAAGTTAACGAAGAGACTAAAAAAGAAATAGAACAAGCCCGAGCTGATATCAAAGCAGGAAGATTCTATACTCACGAACAAGTTAAAAAGAAGTTGGGATTGTAATGTACGAACTTATTTATTCCCCCACAGCACTTAAAGAACTGGAGAAACTGGATAATATAATAAAAAGGAGAATAATCATCGCTTTGGAGAGATTAAGAATCAGACCAGAATCTTGTGATATTAAGAAATTGGTGGGTATACCAGGATATCGATTTAGGGTTGGAGATTATCGCGTCATATTTGATTATGAAGGGGAAAAGTTGGTTATCTTTATAATTAAGATTGGACACCTAAAGAACATTTATGATCGTTAGATCCTCGCAACCCCATTCATTCTATTTTAAACTCTTTCAATTCGCCTTCTTGTTCTTGCATCTTAGCCGAATTTACTTCAATCTTAGAATTAAGTTTATTTTTAATCAGCCAGAAATCGGAAGGGATAATTTTCTCCTTAACCACATCTTTAATTTTGAACCACTTCAACTTACCATGCTCGCCTTCTTTTACTTCTTCTGATTAGCAAATATGTCGTAGATTACTAAAATCGCTACTACTAAACCAACTAGTCCTAAAATGCTTTGCCAAGCCATGTTTATCCCTCCATTACAATTTATAGACTAAATCTTTATCTCTAACCGATTGAACTACTTTCATACCAATAACCTGTTTCTTCTTGGCTATTCCGATCTGCTGATGTTCAATTTGCATTGATACTACTTTCTGTTTGAAAATATGATCTTGCCCCACAAATTCTAGCATATCCCCAATTTTAATCTCGTTCATAACTTCAATCACGGCTACATGAATGTGATCATAGAAATGAGTTACTACTCCCACCAAAGATTTTTTGGGTAAAACGGGAATTTTCTTGACTAACGGTTTTTTAACAATTTTCTTAACTACCGCCTTTTTCACTACCTTTTTAGCCACTTTTGTAGCCTTTTTTGGGATAGACTTTTTGACAATCCTCTTTTTAACGGCCTTTTTAACCATAAGCTTAACATAATTTTATGCTTTAAATTCTTTGCGAAAAGTAAAGGGAGCATAAATTTTATAAGTGACTCCCCTTTAAGGGAAACATGCTCTTAATAATTATTGAAATCTTCCTATCTCTAATTCTAGGAATAATAATTTTTAATCACTTTACTAATCTTTTTTCTCTAACTTCTTTGGGTAGCTACGCCACTTTAGAAAATTTTCCTAAGATTTCTATCTTAGTACCGGCCAGAAACGAAGAAAGAAACATCCGCAAGTGTGTTAAATCCTTGTTGGCTCAGGACTATCCTAATTTTGAATTAATTGTCTTAAACGACCATTCTACTGATGCTACAGGAGAAATTCTTAGCAAGTTTAAGGATCCCAGATTAAAGATTATTTCGGGAAAAGCTCTTCCCGAAGATTGGTTAGGTAAACATTGGGCCTGTCAACAATTATCAGAAAATGCTACGGAGGAGATACTCCTTTTTATCGACGCCGATACGTGGCATAAGCCCGAAATGTTAAAAGCGGCAGTTTCTGCTTTTGTAGCTGAAAAAGCTGATTTCGCCTCCGCTATGCCTTTCGAAGAGACTAGAAGCTGGGGAGAAAGACTAATTATTCCTTTTCTTTCTTGGAGTTTGTTAACTTTTCTTCCCATGGTTGTAGCTAGAAGAACTTCCCGCCCCTTAATTTCTGTAGCTATTGGACAATTTATGATGTTTAAAAAAGAAGCTTACGAGAAGATCGGCGGATTTTCGGCCATAAGAGATCATATGCCGGATGATGTAGCTTTTGCGCGTAGAGTTAAGGCCTATAATTTAAAGTGGATCTTTTTTGATGGAAGTGATTATATCAATTGTCGTATGTACCGAAGTTTTAGAGAAACTTATAATGGTTTAATTCGTTATGTTTTCCCGGTTTTCAAGAGTAGCATCCTTTCGTTTTTAGTAGCCTTATTTTTGTACTTGGCAGTTGTCTTCGGACCAATAATTGTAGTAATATGGTGGCTATTAGGTCTGCCTGTAAATCCAGACATCTTGTCGCTTTCTTTAATCGCCATTTTTGTATTCTTATTAAGTTGGATTATTTCTAATGGGAGATTCAAATTTCCTTGGTACTTGTCTTTTTTGTATCCCATTACCATGGGTTTAATGGCTTATATCGCCTACGGGTCAATGGTAAAATCCCTAGCTAGAAAAGTTAAGTGGAAAGGGAGAAAAGTAAGAACAATCTAATCTGAACAACCCTAATACCATCAACGTCCATAATTTGGCATAACTAACGGAGGTGCTTGATGTGCTTTTTCATATTTATTCTCAAGAGCAACAAATAGGTTTTTTATTTTACCCTGATCTTCCCTAGACTTAAAAATAACTCTTCTTCCTTCCAACACTCTAATTTGATAACCTAAATCTCTCGAGCTCATAAAACCCCACTGGAAAAACTGGTAGTGTCCTTCTTCAACACATACTTTTAACCCTTCAAGAGGCACTGAATAACCATCCCAAGAATAATCCTTTTCAAGGGGACGTGTTCCAATATCTCGAGAATAATAATTTTTACTTATTTGAATTTCTTCGGAAGAGACTGATTCTAACGCAGCAATAATTTCATCTAAATACAATGGTTCCGCAGTCATGACCTTACAAAAGGTAAAGTTATTTTTAAAATTAATCCTTGAAAATTAGAAAAAACAAAAAAGAATAAAAAAATCAGTAATTCACTAACACTTCAGCATCCCGACCGAAGATATTCTTGATGTCCTCAAAGATGGGCTCTTTGATGAAGGCGCGTTGAGGCACTTTAGCCGAGGAAAGAGCTTTTTCAAATTCTTCTAAAGTGGTTTCTTCTCTGTTGCCCAGGCTGCCATCGGGATTAATCTTAGCCTTTTCAATCTTCTGTGACTCTCGGGAATCAATGTCATGAATAATGTAAGCTACCTTATCCAAGAGAACAATTTCTGAGTATTTATTTCCACGTTTGATTCTGATCTTGGCCCGTTCTAACTCACGACCACGTTTTCTTTGTAAATACTCTACTAAGAACTGGATCAACCCTTGACTTCCCTTACGGGCATTCTCCACATCAATCTTAGTTAGTTTACCATGATCATATTTCTTTTTGGCTTCAATGATCTCATTCAGATCACGTAAAAAGCGGGTGGGAACTTTACCGGTGTTAATCAATTCTCTTTCGAAGAGATTTACTAAATCGATATCACTAGCCTTTTCCACGCCCTCCTGTTTCAATACGTCACGAATGATGGTAACTACTTCTTCGTATAAGATTACGATTGTCTTCTTATCATGCATTTCTTCGATGTCCTTGAAGAGTTTTTTGATTCTTTCCAAGAAACGTTCAGCATCTTTGACTAACTGATCCAGCTCTGTTCCACTCAAATCATTCTTAACTCCGTGTTCAATATCTTTTCTTACCTGGACGTTTTTACGTAAGATGTCTACGTACTCCTTCTCCAACAGTTTTTCTTTCTTTACTAACACTTCTTCCAGAACATCAGGTGTTTCCTTAGGGGTAGGGGGAGGCAATCCATACAGCATTAAAGCGGCTTGGCTGGGAGTCAAGATGGCATAGTAAGTATCTTCCATAGCCATATCCTTTAATCTTAATTTTATTCTGCTGATAGTCTGCTCTCCGGTACTCATGAACAAATCAATAGCTTCTCGGCTGGGCTTGATGCGACCCATTCTCAATAACTGTTTCCAGGGCATGAAAATTCCGCGGTCGTAGAAGGGTACACCATCTCTCAACAAGGTAAAGATGATGGGATTAGCTTCTTTCAGGGATTCCCAGAAGTCAGTTAAGATATACACTTGAATATTCAACTTATTCTGAATACCAGTCATCTGGCCGGCTTCTACTCCCATTCCGATGATGATCGCTCTTAACTTGTCTTTCAACTCTAAACGAGTCATCTTCTTAACGTCAGTGTCATCGATAACTATCCATACATCAATATCGGATTGTGCCGTGGCCCGACCTTGAGTTAAGGAACCAGCTAAAACGTAACTCAGGATGTATTTATCGAATTTCTTAATGACCATAGACTTATGGATTTCTGCAATCTTAATGGCAGCTAGCATTCCCGTATCATGAATAGGAGCGCTCATAGAAATCAATTTGTTCAGATCATATTTGGCATCGTAACAATTTTGCCATAAATCGGTTAAAAGCACACTTTGCGGCACAAGGTTCTTGTCCACTTCTTCTGCAATCTTTTGGATGATGGTAGAAAATTTCTGATACAACTCGTCTTTACTCATTTTTTGACTGGTGGTATCGTCAACTAAAACTAACACTTGAATTTTATTCTCATCAATTTTTTGTTCTTTCTGTGGTTGATCTTCAGGCATTCCTTCCGGCTTAGGCATCTGTTTTTCTGGAGGAAGTAAAGCTATTCCCACAATATAATCTCCAAATTTCTCTAGAACCTTAGTCTTGAAGGTATCCAACTTGCCTTTAAGAGCTTCTAACTTTTTCTCTACTTCTGGAGGAAGTTTAGGAACGTTAGAAGGTAAATTAGGAATCTCTCCGGCAGGTAGAATTTCTTTAGCTTCTACCGGTTTAATATTTTTTGCTTGTAAAGATTTATTTTCTTTTTTCGCCATTTTTTCACCCTTGGGACATTTTAATTATATACTCTAGTAGATGCTTTTAATAGATATAAGGGTTTAGGGGGGTGGTGAGACAAAAAAGTCATAACTCTTTTAATAAGCCAAATCTTTTTAAAAGCAAACCACTTCTCCAAACCATGCTTCCAATTATCAGTTCGAGAGAATTACAGCGTATCCTTCAAGCCCTTCATTCTAAAGAGAAAGATATCGAAGTGAGTTTAGATTTAGGAAAAACTAAAACTGTTGTAGATTTAGATAAAAAAGGATTTCTCTTCAACAAAAAAATTATTTCCATACCTAAGATTAGAGAAGAGGAAAATAGTTGTTATGTTTTAATCAAAGATAATCTGGAGAAAGTACAGTTCTTTGCTCAAGATACCAACTCTTTATACAAATTAGTACCTACTTCCTATCGACCCATTTTACAGATTTCCGGAACTTCCATGCACAAAAAAGAGTTCTTAGAAAGAATTGAGCAGGATAAACTAACCGGCAAGGTTCTTGATTCGGGAACAGGATTAGGATACAGTTCAATCATCGCTATCCAAACTGCTGAAGAAGTAATTACGGTAGAGATTGACAAGAACGTGACAGAAGTAGCTAAATATAATCCTTATTCTGAAGAGTTATTCAAAAATAAAAAGATTACTCGAATTAATGGAAATATTGTACAAAAAATCACAAAATTTGGAGATGAAGAATTTAATGTTATTATTTTTGATGCAGGAACACCCAGAAGTTCTGATGATTTCTTCTCTCTAAAGAATTATCAACAAGCCTATCGTGTCTTAAAGAGAAAAGGTAAATTGTATCATTATTTACCTAAACATCAAATTACCAAAGGTCGAGATTTTGGAGGAGAAGCTATTACCCGAATGCAAAAAGCGGGATTTAAAGTAGTTGACCGAAAAGTAGAAGATTCTTACGTAGTGATGGAAAAAGTATAATCCGGACCACAAGACTTAAAAGTATATTCTGAAAAATATAAGTTGATGCAAAAAGAAGAACAACTATTGTTAAATAAAGCAATTGAAGAGTTCAGAAGAAGAATAGATAAAAATCCAACCTTACAAAATTTTGTTAATGGATATAGTATTTTAGGAAGAAATTTTTTTGAAGCACATCTGTTATGCATAGATCGATTAGCTCAGGCCTATGCAGAAGGAAATAAAGAAAAACTTGATGCAGTTCCCATTCCCGATTTAGCCCAGTCTCCCACTTGGGAAAAAAACACCATTGCTTATTCTGGATTTCAGGGAACCTTTAGAAGTCCCTTTCCCATCGATATTACCAGTTGAGAAGCTATGAAGAGATCAGACCATACTTTCTATAGATTAAAAGGAGCAGGAGATAATCCTGAATTATGTGGATATCTAGAATCACGGATCAAAGAATTCGGAAAAGAAAGAGACCAGGTAAGAGATCAGATTCTTCACAGCAGAAAATATACTAGCGCTAGAAGAGCTTATGGGAAAACCCTAGACCAAGCTGAAGCTGTCCTTACCGGTAATTCTGAATTTGATTTAAAGAATTTACAATCAGCCTTATTCTGGTTAAGAGAAGCTTTCCGTGCAGAAGAACTTCATCCCAAAAGAAAAGTACAGATGTTAAGATTATGTGGAGAAGCTCGGGAGATATACCAAGTTCTTAGCGACTTGTACGAAGGATTAAGACCTAATCCCGTATTATTGTAAGTTAAAAAATTCTTGGCTGGTAAAAAGTAAAAATTTTCAAAAAGGCTTATGCTGCCTTTCGAGCAGCAATAACAGGAGTATAACTTACTCCTTCTGGCATAACTGAAACATAACTTTCTTGTACTAATCTTACCGGTTTACCTTTTTCAGTAAACTGATATTCTCTAACCACACCAACGAGTTTTTCATTTTCATCGATGAATGGACCGGTATGAGAAGGATCATAAAATAAGAAAAATTCTCTACATAGTGATCCCTGAGGGCCAAACTCCGCTACTTTTCCGTATTTAGTATTAGCATAAGGAGTTTCTTTAGCTATGATCACTCTAACCTCCGAGCCTTCGTTATTAACGGGAGTTGAATTCATTACTTTAGCCGCCAGCATTGCTGTATCGGTTCTTCCACCCACATTTTCTTTAGAAACACTACCATCATAAGCTAAAAAGTCATCTGGCAACTGCTGATCCAATTCCCATAAACTAGTTCCTTTTTCATAATTTCGTAACTGCCCTTTAACGGGAGTAGCAGTTTTACCTTCACTATTAACAAAATAGGTAAGATCCTTATCTTGAGTAGAACGTACTAGTCCGGCCAAATCCTCTAAGTTAGGAGTGCTAACCGGAGCTCTGATTCCCTCTCTCTTAACTACTACATCTTGATCAATAGCCTTATCCAAAACAGTACGACCATCGTAAACCCAAACTGTACCTGTGCTAAGCTTTCCGGGATGGTGCTCGGAAACCCCCTCTTGCAGGGGTTCCTCTTCTGGGGGGTTGGTAACGAAACTAGTTAAATATAGAATTGCGGCATCAAAAATGCCCTTTTTTGTTAGTTCCATCACCATAGATA
>Ga0172375_10012560_pt1 | contig 10605 bp, 9 predicted proteins | sample LakKiv1m_FD_114537 | JGI IMG/M metagenome (GOLD analysis project Ga0172375, IMG submission 114537) | Freshwater microbial communities from Kabuno Bay, South-Kivu, Congo - kab_092012_11.1m | ecosystem: Environmental > Aquatic > Freshwater > Lake | place: Democratic Republic of the Congo...
AAAACAGATTTTCAAAGAGCGAGTAAGGTACGGTCAGCTAAAGGCCTTCTTGTTCACGTGTTTGGCAAATTAGCTGCCGCATTCATTTATTTGATTTTTAACCCTTGATTCACATTATTAATTTATTTTATAATAACCAGTTTACGGGTGATGGAGGCGCCAATTGAACTTTCCAGAGTGCAGAAATACATTCCGGAAAGGAATTCGTTAAGGTCAATTGAGAATAACCCGGTCTTATTAGTCACCTCTGCTTTTTTATATATTACCCCGCGTATATCCATAATTACAAGCTTTGCATTAACGACCCCTGCTGGGAGGGAATAATGGAATCTGACCTGATTGACCGCCGGATTGGGCAATGGTTCCGAAAGTAAATATTCGGTCTTTGGATTACTACTTGTCAATCCCGTTGTCATATCAATTTTGGTAATTGATAAATCATCGAAATAATACCCGTCATAATTTGCCCAGACATCACTGACCAAAGTGAATCGTAACATTATTTGCTTTCCAAGATACTCATTCAGTAAAATTTCTTCCTTAATCCACATATACTTTTTCCCGTCATAAAGGGGTTGTCCGGGCACCTGATTAACCGATCCGGGATGGGTGTACTCGCCAGCGAGCGGAGTCCAGGATGACCCGTTGTCATCGGATATTTTTACCTGAGTGTAATCGAATCCTTTTTCAATATTCCATTTTGCCCAGAATTCCAGGACGGCAACGGGTGTTTCATTCAGGTCAAAGGAATTGATAGTGGTTACCGAATTATTTGAATTTGGAAGATAGTTACCGCTCGGAGAGTCGGTGATTGATGCATCTGGAGAATGGTATTGGGAATGCGAAATATCCCATCTGTTGGAAGTCCACCGGGACATGTCGTTACAGTTATCGGAGAGGATGATCAGAGGTGTTCCATAATAATGTATAATGGTATCATGGAAAGTGTATAATCCATTATAGACACTCAGGACATATTTAAATTCCGTGCCGGCGGGAGTATCGGGGGATAAAGTATAGGAAATGGAATCACTGTAGGTTTGGAATTGAACCGGATTTGAAATGACTTTAGGTGAGCCAATTGAGATAATCTGTGTTGTATCAAGTGGTTCTATAGAGATAGTATAATCCGCAAGGCTGTCAATCCCATACCTCTTAAAAGAGAAGATAAAATATCCTTGTTTTTCGGGAATAATGATCGGCGAGGCTCTTTTTACTTCAGCATATCTCAAGGCAAAATGTGCCATCATTAGATTGCAGTATATATTCTCTTCGGCCAGTGGGATTATGCGGTCAGGTGAGGGCCAGAAACCATCTGTTGAACTTCCTATTTCTGGTGAAAACGCAAAAACTTTTGATTTTAAAGTTTGTTCTCCATATTGCCAGTCCGCAGCATCGCCATTGGTATTGTATAAAATTTCTCCGGGGGTTCCGCTATTATATCCGTTTTCTTTAGTAAAAAAACCGGCATAGTTAAGTTCCAGGGTGCTGTCGGGTGTAATTTGGGTTTCGTAACCCCACGGATAAAGAAGGAGATCACCGTATGTATGGTAATTCATTGCCATAAGGAAATTCTTTTCGATACAAAAGTCACGAATGATCTGCGTTTCCGGCTCAGAAAATGCCGATGTTCCCCGGTATGTTTCATCATATGGATATGGTGAAGATCCGACGTCCTCGTAACCCCACTTGTAACTGTAATTACGGTTCAGATCAACTCCATAATATCCTCCTCCATTGTTTCTCCTGTTTTTACGCCACATTCCTCCTCCATCAGGTTCAATACTGTCGTTGTAATTATATCCGTCAGGGTTTACGACTGGAATAAAATAAATCTCCAGGTTGTTAACGAGGTACTGAATTTCTTCACTGGTGGAATAATTTTCCAATAGATACCACATGAAAAACATCAGTTGTTGCATTCCCATTGGTTCACGGGCATGGTGTAATGCATTGTATAATATTTTCGGTTTATCCTGGTTAACGTCCGGATTATTTGAAATCCTGACAAAGTATAATGGCCGTCCAAAAATAGAGGTGGTGGTACCAGCCTGAGCTTTTACGCTTATAAGACTTGGATAAAAATAACGCATGCTGTCGAGTTCGTTTTGAACCTCTTCCAGGGTATAAAAACCACCCATTGAACCTTGTTCAAAATGATTAGGAACGGGATAAACGTATGTGGCAGCGATTGTTTTCTTTTTATATTCTTTATTCCTTTGCTGTATCCAGGCAGTATAATCATCACGTATAATTTCAAACTTAAAACCGGCGTTAATCACTTTGGCAATTTCAGTTTCAGACAGGATAATTGTCCAGGAGCCATCTTTAGCATGAAATCCTTCTTCGATTGGTAAGCCAAGCGTTCCTAATTGTTCTATCCCGGCATGGTCTGTAAATATTTTAACTTCTGAATATTTAAGATTTTGTGAGTAAATAATTCCACTAAGGAGTAACAATCCAGCGATCAATATTAATTTCTTCATAATATAAAGTTGAAAATGTAATTTAAAGACATTTTATCATCATCTGTCGCTGTCCAAATATCTGAAGAATCACATGGTAAAATTCCGAATTATACCGATACGGAATTGAGTTGTAATAAAATAATTCTTATTTTTTCCACCGGAAGGTGGTGATCATGTGCTCCAGGTCGACTTTAAGGAAATCTATAACCGGAGAAAGGGAATCATTGTTAGGTACCAGGTCAAAATAGAGTGCGCCACGAACAAACTTTGAAAGACTATCAGTCAGATAAAACTGATAAGAAGAAGCTGCATCAGAACCTTTAATATCATATATAAGTCCAAATACCCGGTGTGCAGAATCAAGATATTCCCGTTGCATGATTGCATTTGCTTTAGGTATATGCTTGTTTACAAGTTTACGGGAGTCTTCCAGGTAATTGGCAAGATTATTTTTTATAAGCTTAAAACTGATATGAAGCTGAGCATGGAATTGGGGATAAACGATGTTAATCCAGTAAGGCTCCGCAAGATCAGAGCTGTCGGGAAGGATCCTGGCGTAGACAGGGTACTCGAAAAAAAACGGGAATGAGGTGTCAAAGGGTCTGTAATCATGCTTTGGACAATCGATGCGGAAATATCCCCGTGGTTTTGGAGTATAATTACCATTACATGAGCAGGCAACAAGGCTAAGAATAGCCAGGAGGCGGTAAAAAAAATTCATTAATATATTTACGAAAACCGAATTACAATAACCAAAGCAAAGCAGCGAAGCGTGAAATTTTTTATTGCCTCGCTGCTAATTTTTTTCTCATCTAAAATGGAAGATCATCCTCTGGTGTAGCTGTTTCAACTACTTCTTCCTTGGTTTCGGATGGGGATGGTGAACTGTTACCTTCTTCACGCCGCGAACCACCCAACATTTGCATAGAGTCACCCAGGATCTCAAATGCATATCGTTTTTGCTTGTTTTCGTCTTCCCATTCACGTCTGCGGATCCTGCCCTCGATATATACCGATTGCCCTTTTTTAAGGTACTTCTCTGCTACTTCGGCTAATCCCCGCCATAATATTATGTTATGCCACTCGGTATGGGTTGTTTTTTCCCCTTCTTTGTTTTTATACGCCTCCGTGGTTGCAAGTGAGAAGCTTGCTTTCTTCACTCCATTTTCAAAATGCTGAATCTCTGGATCCCTCCCAAGATTACCGATCAAAATCACTTTGTTGACTCCAGTTGCCATTTTTTACAATTTAAAAGTTAAACATTCCGTGAAACAAAATTACTATTTTTTATGCTTAATCCGGTAAACCGGCAAAAGGTGATACCCAATTAAGATATTATTTTATAAGAGGCATCAGAATAAGGGTAGCTGAAAGTCCAACAGTGACTGCAACAGTAATCCAACCAATTAAATTAGTGATGCGATTGTTCACATGATCCCCCATAATTTTTTTGTTGTTAACCAGCAGTATCATGCAGACCAATACAACTGGCAGAAGTAAGCCATTAATGATCTGTGACCACAAAGTGATCGCGATAAGGGGGGCGTTTGGAATCATGATGATGATAGCCCCAAGGATGATGATTCCCGTATAGAGAATGAAAAATTCAGGAGCTTCTTTCCATTTTTTATCAACGCCAGCTTCAAATCCAAATGCTTCACATACATAAAAAGCAGTAGCAAGTGGAAGTATGGTTGCAGAAAAAATCGAAGCAATGAATAATCCGAATGCGAAAACATGGGAAGAGAGAGCGCCGGCAAGTGGTTCAAGAGCCATTGCGGCGTCTTTCGCTTCATTTATTGTGATGCCTTTAACATGTAAAGTAGAGGCACATGCTACCATAATAAAGAATGCAACTACAACCGTTGCAGTACAACCCACGATTATATCAAGTAGGGTAAATTTATACTGTTTGATTTTCAATCCTTTTTCAATAACAGAGGATTGCATATAAAACTGCATCCAGGGAGCGATCGTAGTTCCTATAATACCGATGACAACCTCCAGCGATTGTACACTGAAGTCCATCTGAGGGGGAATTATGGACTTACCTATTTCTTTCCAGTCAGGTTTCCCCATTATTGCAGAAACCACATACATCAACAGAGAAACACTGAACAGGAGAAAAATCCGTTCGGCAATTTTATAATTGCCTTTTACAACAAGAACCCAAACAAGTACTGCTATAATCGGGACAGAGACGTATTTACTTACTCCAAAAACCTCCATACTTCCTGCAACCCCGGCAAATTCAGTGGTCGTATTTCCAATGTCGGCCAGCAAAAGTCCGACGAAAATAAAAAATGTAATCTTGACTCCAGCGTTTTCCCTTATCAGATCGGCAAGCCCTTTACCTGTGACAATTCCCATCCTGGCATTCATCTCCTGGATAATAACAAGGACGATGAAAGATGGAATCAGAGTCCATAATAATTTGTAACCGTATATTGCTCCTGCAACCGAGTATGTCGTTATCCCGCCGGCATCGTTGTCGACACTTCCCGTGATGATGCCAGGTCCCAGGATAGCCAGAAACAGAACAATTTTGCGCCAAAAGTATTTTTTTCTGATCGAAAAAATCATGAGGTATTCCGGAAGTTACCTGGTTTTCCGCCTGCTTAATAAGTCGTCGACAATGTCTTCAACAACAACCACGCCTTCCATTTTCTGTTCCTTATTGATGACCGGTACTGTCAACAGGTTATATTTTGAGACCAGTTCAGCTAACGAATCAACTTTATCATTATCATAAACACTTACCGGATTTTTCATCATAATCTCTTTCAGCCGTTTTTCGGGATGAGCAATCACTAGTTCTCCAAGCGAAACGACTGAGACAAAACGATCATATTTATCTGTAACAAAAATGGAATTGATATGAGCTGGCTCCGGTTGTTGTTTTCTTAATTCATCAATTGTTTCACCTACAGTTTGATCTTCCAGGAATACCATGAAATCGGTTGTCATGAGCGATCCGACATATTTATCAGGATACTCAAGCAACTCACGTACCTCCTTGGAAGATTCCTTTTCCATTTCATCAAGAAGCTTTTCCGCTCTATCTTCCTCCAAAACGTCCAATAAGTCAGCAACCTCGTCGGCCGGCATTTTTTCAAGTACATCAGCAACCTTTTCAACCGGGAGACTTTCCACGATCTGTATCTGGGCATGGGGTTCGAGTTCTTCCAGTACATCGGCAGCTTGTTCTTCATCCAATGAAGAAAATACGAATGTACGTGAAGCTTTGTCAAGGTCTTCAATAATATCGGCAAGGTCGGATGGATGGAGGGTGTTGAGTTTGGTGGAGGACTTGGAAAGTTTGATACTTGCATTGGTAAAATCAACTGCTTCAATGTCATCCCAGAGAATGAACTTTCCGGGAATATCGATGCTGAATGGATCCAGTACCGATTGTATTGGCCTGTCGACGCCGATCCTCCTTAGCAATCCGTCAATTCCCACATCTACGGCAATTGCATAGGAACCGGAAGGGATCATTACCAACCGTACATCGTTCACCCGAACCAGTTTACGTCCATTAATATCTACAATTTGTTTATCCTGAATATTCTCTGCGAGCCAGAGACAATTAGGGTATCCATCGGGGGAGATTTCATGAACCCCATGGCAGATGATCCGGAGGTTTCTTTTAAATTTTTTAATCTCAAAAGTGGAAAAGTCAATGATCTTAGTTTCTTTTCCGACTTTGACTTTGACTGCGATGACCCTTGGACGTATTTGTTCGCTTTCTTTCCCAGGCATGGGTGTCTGGTCAATCAGGAGATCTTTAATTTTTCCCAATAAAAGATTATCTTCGGATATAATTTTTTTTCCGATGATTTGGCTCAGGTAGAAAGTAATTTGTGAAGTCATGTCAGCCCCCTTCTTAAAATTAAACTAAACAGAAGGATGCTGAACCTTGATTTAAATCAGGCAGCTACCCTTCAGTTCAAAGGTGAATTGATTTGAATGCGTTCCGCAGGCCCGTCGTCCATTTCAGATTTTGCAATTTTGCCACAAAAGTAAAAATATTTTTTTTTGTCATTGTATAGAAAATTCTATTTATTTCTTTGTCTTTAAAAAAAATCATATATTTGCAACCCGATTTTTCTACAATAAAATCATTCATTATTAATAATATATCAATTTGTAATAACAATTTATTATGACAAAAGCAGAAATTGTAGCAGACATTGCTAATAAAACTGGAATTGAAAAAGTCGCCGTACAGGCCGCCGTCGAAGCTTTTATGGACACTATTAAGAATTCTATGGTCTCTGGTCAAAACGTATACCTCAGAGGCTTTGGAAGTTTCATTATCAAGAAAAGAGCTGAGAAAACCGGAAGAAACATTTCAAAGAATACAACACTTATTATTCCCGCCCATAACATTCCTGCCTTCAAGCCGGCAAAGACTTTTGTCAATAAAATAAAGTCACATGTTAAGGTGAAATAATCCTTCAATTTAAATAATCATGCCGAGCGGAAAGAAACGAAAGAGACATAAGATGGCTACTCACAAGCGGAAAAAACGCTTGAGGAAGAATCGACATAAAAAGAAATAACTCCCTGACTTAAATCTGGGGATATCCCTGCTGCAATTCCTTATGTCAGTTTTCCATTGAAAAGGTTTTCAATGGTTCGTCATAAACAGAAAAATTTTAGTGAATAAGGAATTAATTATTAATTCAACCTCCTCCGAAGTTGAAATTGCATTACTTGAAGACAAACTTCTCGTAGAGTTAAACAAGGAAAAATCCAACAACGAATATACTGTTGGTGATATTTATCTTGGCAAGATTAAAAAGATCATGCCTGGATTGAATGCTGCTTTCGTTGACGTTGGTTATGAAAAAGATGCATTCCTCCATTATTTAGACCTTGGCCCCCAGATCCAGTCTCTGCTCAAATATATCAGAACAGGACAATCAACTGGCACTGACGGTCTTTCAATCTCCGATTTCAAACTTGAAGAGGACATCCAGAAGACAGGCCGGATCAACAATGTCCTGAAACCAAACCAACAGATACTTGTTCAGATTGCCAAGGAACCAATTTCTACAAAAGGCCCAAGAGTTACCTCGGAATTGGCCTTTGCCGGAAGATACCTTGTCTTAATCCCTTTTTCAGATAAGATTTCAGTATCACAAAAGATTAAAAGCGCAGAGGAACGTAATCGTTTAAAGCGTCTGATCACCAGCATAAAACCAAAAAATTGTGGTATCATTATCCGAACCGTCGCTGAAAACAAACTGGTTGCCGACCTGGATACCGACTTACGCAATTTATATAATCGATGGGAGGTGATCACTCAAAAGCTTTCCTCCTCCAAACCTCCTCAGAAAATCATAGGAGAAATTGACCGTACCTCTGCTATCTTGCGTGACGCTCTCAACGAATCGTTCAACAACATTGTGGTTAATGATGCTGTCCTTTACGAGGAGATCCGGAATTATATTCAGCGTATAGTTCCTGACAAGGTAAATATCGTCAAACAGCAAACTGGGAAAATACCCATTTTCGAACAGTATGGTATCGACAAACAGATTAAAAGTTCCTTTGGAAAAGTTGTAACGATTAAAAGCGGCACATACCTGATCATTGAGCATACCGAAGCGCTTCATGTAATCGATATCAACAGCGGCCACCGGGTGAACCAGGATCAAAACCAGGAAACCAATGCCCTTGAGGTTAATATAGAAGCGGCCGGAGAGGTAGCAAGGCAATTAAGGTTGCGCGATATGGGTGGCATTATTGTGATTGATTTCATTGATATGATCCAGGGGCAAAACCGCAGGAAACTTTATGATAAATTGCGCGAGGAGATGAAGAAGGACCGGGCCAAACATTCCATCTTACCCCCCAGCAAATTCGGCCTTGTTCAGATTACCCGCCAGCGAGTTCGCCCTGAAATGAATGTTCAGATTCTTGAAAGATGTCCAACCTGTGAAGGAACAGGAGAGATCCGTCCATCGATCTTAATTATTGATGAAATTGAAAATAATATCAGTTATCTCATCCGGGAACAAAATGAAAAAGATCTGACCTTGGTCGTACATCCGTATATCTATGCCTTCCTCAAACAGGGATGGTTCGGATTTACCTGGAAATGGCGTCGTAAATTTAACCGGAGTATTAAACTCAAAAAGAACAATGCCTACCATTTTCTTGAATACCATTTTTTAAATGATAATGGCGACGAAATCAAGATGTAATTATGGATATAGTTGTTAGCGGCATCCGGCCTACAGGCAACCTTCACCTGGGAAACTATTTTGGAGCACTTAATAGTTTTGTCAAAATGCAGGAAGAAAACCACTGTTATTTCTTTATTGCCGATTATCATTCATTGACAACACATCCCAACCCGGAAAACCTTCATGGCAATGTTAAAACGGTCCTTGTTGAATTCCTTGCCTGCGGATTGAATCCTGAAAAAGCTACTTTGTATATCCAAAGCGATCTTCCCGAAGTTGCCGAGCTCTATTTGTTGCTCAACATGAATGCCTATGTGGGAGAGCTGGAGAGATGCACATCCTTTAAGGAGAAGATAAGGATACAACCCCAGAATGTAAATGCTGGCCTGCTTACCTACCCCACTCTTATGGCCGCCGATATAATTATCCATAAAGCCCATAAAGTACCTGTTGGGAAAGACCAGGAACAACATCTGGAAATGACAAGAACGTTTGCCAATCGTTTTAACAGGATTTATAATGTTGAATATTTTCCCGAACCCGTCGCATATAATTTCGGGGAGAACCTTATCAAAATTCCCGGATTGGATGGAAATGTCAAGATGTCTAAATCCGATAATGAAAACTCAGCTATCTTTCTTGCCGATCCACCCGGGGTCATCCGTAAAAAGGTGATGCGCGCAGTAACCGATTCCGGTCCAATCAATCCAGATCAACCGAAATCCCTGGGATTAGCGAACCTTTTCACCCTCATGAATTATTTTTCATCCCCAGATACAACAATTCATTTTGAAAATGAATACAAGGCCGGAACAATCCGGTATGGTGACCTTAAAAAGCAATTGGCTGAGGATATAATCCGGTTTACAACTCCATTTCGTGAACGAATACTTGAACTTTCTGCAGATGATGATTATTTAAAGAAGGTCGCCGGGATGGGAGCCGAAAAGGCCAGGATCTCAGCTATACGGACTATAAGGGAAATAAGAGAAATTATCGGTTTTCGTAAGTTTTAATAGTAAAATTAACGTATTAAAGGTAGAGTAAAGCAAAACTGGCTACCTTTGTTAAGTTCACTTTCAACCCAGATCTTTCCTCCATTTTTTACAACCAGTTCTTTACTCAGAATCAACCCCAGGCCTGTCCCTCTCTCTTTAGCGGTTCCCGGTGTACGGGATTTTTCATCTATTCTGAAAAGTTTTGGGAGGGTTTCCGGGGAGATTCCTATGCCTGAGTCAACAATGCACACCTGGATCATTTCAGGTTTTTGACTATTGGTTGGTAATTCTTTTGAGAATATTCTTATCTGACCATTGTCCGGTGTAAATTTAATAGCATTGGATATTAAATTCCTGAATATTGTTTTTACCATATTCTCATCTGCCATTACAGTAGTTCCGAAGTTAATGGCTGAAAATATCCTGATATGTTTTTTTTCTGCCTGTGCACGTAAAAGGATCACTATTTCGTTTGAAATAACGCTTAAATCCAGGGGTTGTGCTATATAAGCCATCCTGCCGGTCTGGGTCATTGACTAATCCAGGAGGTTTTCCAGTAACTGGAATGTGTTTTTAGCCGAGGAATGGATGTTTTTTATGAAATGAAGTTTTTCTTCTTCTGAAAATTCATTCCATTCACTGGTAAGAATATCTGAAAAACCTATAATGGCATTGAACGGACCTTTTAAATCGTGCGCAATGATTGAGAAGAATTTATCTTTTGAATCAATCAAATCTTTTAGTTTCTCCGCATCAGCAATAACCTGGTCTGTTGCAAGTTTCCGTTCTTCTTCAACGCCAATTGCAGAAGCAGCAAGTGAAAGGAACAACTTTTCTGAATTATCAGGTACAAAATCCCGTTGAAAAACGACGCATAGGGAACCAATGGCTTTCCCGGCGAAACTGACCTTGACGCCCATATAGGTCTTCAGGTCAAACTTC
>Ga0172375_10012561_pt1 | contig 10605 bp, 11 predicted proteins | sample LakKiv1m_FD_114537 | JGI IMG/M metagenome (GOLD analysis project Ga0172375, IMG submission 114537) | Freshwater microbial communities from Kabuno Bay, South-Kivu, Congo - kab_092012_11.1m | ecosystem: Environmental > Aquatic > Freshwater > Lake | place: Democratic Republic of the Congo...
GTAAGTGTGGCTCGCCCAATGGAAAAGCGATCGTAATGATCCATATAAATCCCTCTCGCATGTGCGAGGGGGTTTTTGTTATTGACATTTCTTGATTTTTAGATTATCTTTTCTCAGCCAAAACGCATGGAGATTACAGTGATTTACGGCGGTTATGTTCTCAACCATGAGGTTGTATACATTTTTGGGTACGAAGATCCGGCGTGTACAAAACCCATCGGCACCATCTACTGGTGTGCTGATCAGGTTTTTGCCGATCTTCCTCAATGGGACATGTGCGTGTCTGTTCACATTGAAATGGCCAAGCAAATGGTCTTGCGCCGTTTTCCAAAAGAAGACGCACGCCAGCCGGTTGTGTTCCATGGCTTTGCCACGATTTGTTTGTGCAAACTGTTTCAAGACCTTGATTTCTTGCAACTCTCGAACCAAAACCTTTCGTTTGTGTCTCGTCTTCCGTCCCAGATCATCCTGACGGCTTTAGTCCCAGCCGATCCAAAGGATGAGCAAGACTCTACCGTCGTTTTCTACATCGACGACACACACGAATTCAACATGGCCTATATTCGCTCAAACGAACAAGGCCAATGCATTCTCCTACACCCTTGGATCAATGCAGAAGCACGAAAGCAGCTCAAAGAACTTTTCGCCAAACTCCCAAAAACCATCGAGGGCTCGCAATTTCCAGCTCTCATTCGCGGGTCTTTGGCCAAAAAACTTGCAGCTGGCTACTTACACCAACAGTCTTTAAGCCAATATTGTGCCACCAACTAACACGTACAGCCTTCCCGGCTGTTTTTTCTTGTCCAAAACCCAATTTTTCCGTACACTGACAAGGTATGCAACATGAGCTGAAAAAAGAAACCATGATAAAAATCGCCTTGATCCTGTTTATTTTCTCCCCAATCGTTTTTTGGTCATCTATTCAGTCCTGGGGGTTTTTGTTTTCCTCACCAGCGCAAATCTTTGTTGCCTTGGGTCAAATTTCCGGACTCATTGGCACCATGCTTTTGTCCATCACCATTTTGCTGAGCACACAAACAAGATGGGTCGATCGATTCTTCCGCGGTCTTAATTTTTCCTTTTCCCTTCACGCCTGGTTTGGCACGCTTGGATTTATCGGCTTGTTGCTCCACCCCATTTTTCTTGCGATCGGTTATTATCTGCGCTCCCACGCCTCCATCATTCCGCTTTTCATCCCAGGCCAAAATCCAAAAATAACGTTTGGTTCGATTGGATTGTTTGTCATCATCTGCCTTGTTTTCTTCACCTTGTTTGCAAAACCACGCTATCGCTATTGGAAAAAATCTCACCAATTTCTCGGTATTGGACTCCTTCTTGGGGCCATTCATGGATTCCTTATTTCCACATCATATGCAAAAAGCCCAGCCCTCAAATTTGAAATGGTTGTCATTATTTTGTTTGCGCTTGCTGTGTATATCTGGAACACCATTTTGAAAGCTCTGACCTTGAAACGGTGTTTGTACACGATTCAAAAAATTGAAAAACTCCATGAAAACGTGTTAAGCATTTATTTGTCACCAATAGAAAAACCCATTGAGGCACATCCGGGACAATATATATTCATTCGATTCCACCTTACCTCAGGCTGGTCACAATGGCATCCATTTTCGCTGAGCCACATTCAGGGCAACACGCTGCGTATCTCTTTGAAAAATTTAGGTGATGAAACCAAACGATTCATCAAAGAACTTCAACCCAGTATAAAAGCAGAGGTGCGCGGAGCGTTTGGGGTGTTTGGCGATGATGTTTCTTTGCACGCTGAGCAAATTTGGATTGCGGGCGGCATTGGTATCACGCCGTTTCTTTCTCTGCTTGATGCTGTTTCAGAAAAGCAACGAGTTGATTTTTACTATGCCGTAAACACAAAATCGGACGCTGTGTTTTTGGATGAGCTTCAAATTCGCACACAAAGCAAACCAAACATACGCATTACACCTTGGTATTCCGACACCATGGGGTATCTCACCTTTGACGCGCTCAACAAAACATCGAACATGGAAACAGCTCATATCTATGTGTGCGGCCCACCCATGATGATGGATTCGCTCCTTAGTCAATTCCGCAAACACAAAATCCCTTCCTCACATATTCACTCAGAACGTTTTGAACTTTAATATGCTCAACAAAATCGCCTTGTGCGTCTTTGCCCTTTTCGTTGTGGTCACTGGCATTGGTTTATATCTTTCAACCACATTTCCTCCGGTTGACACTCAACCAGCCGCATCCACGACCACACAAAAACCACAACCAAAAACATTTCCCCTTTCAGAAATTCAAAAACACAATTCACTTTCATCTTGTTGGCTTTTGATCAACAAAAAAGTTTATGATGTCACCGGATATGAAAAAAACCATCCGGGTGGAGTCCAAAATATTTCTGATAATTGCGGAAAAGAAGTTACATCGATTTTCACCAAAATTCATTCCAACCAAGCTTGGGATCTGCTTGGAAAATATTTTATTGGCACCCTTGCCTCTTAGTGTATGATCGATCAATACATTTCCACGTTTTTTTACACACTCCACTCCCCAATGCTCAATAAACTGTTTTTGTTTATTACCGCGTTTGGAAATTGGGAAGCGATTGTGGTTGCCGGATCTTTGGTATGTGTGTATTGGTTGGTGCAAAAAAAATATCCGCTTGTGCTCATTTTTCTTGGCACACTCATCGGAACAGAGGCAAGTGTGTACATCATCAAACACCTGGTGGCACGTCCTCGCCCGTTTGGACTGGCCATTATCCGTGAAGATTCGTTTTCCTTTCCAAGCGGACACGCCACGATCGCGGTTGTGTTCTATGGATTTTTGCTGCTTGTGCTTTGGCGTACCCTCCACAAGCACACAAAACGTGTTTTACTCCTTTCCTATCTTCTTTGGGTTTTCTTAATTGGTCTGAGCCGTATTTACCTTGGGGTCCATTACCTGAGCGATGTCCTGGCCGGATATATTTTGGGCATTGGATGGTTGTGGATCGCCTCCATACTTTTACAAAAACAAAAAAAGAGCTAAAACACCCGCGTGGGTGTTTTTTTGATAGATGATTGACAAATTCCATTTGTTTGTCTAGACTATCGGCTTCGGATGTTCATTCCAAAGAGAGGTTATATGACGGCAGCCTCATTCCGATACTGGAGGCGCCCTGGTGTGAAACCATCGCCTATCCCAGATCCAAAACCGTTACCGGAAAGTCCGCCACCACTTACAGAACTGCGGAAAGTCACCATTCATCGTGATGGTCTGCCGTATGAAGTGTTCGAGATTGATTTTCTTCTTGGCGAAAAACTCATGCTCAAGAATTGTCCACTCGCTCTTCATGACACGTCTGTTTTTCTTGCGATTGTGAACACCATGATGGCCTCAGAAATCAGCTGTGCAGATGCCACAGCGATTTGCAAACACATCCGCGAGCAAGTCCTCGCAAAGGAGCAACATGAGAAAAAACACGGGTGAAATTCTGGATGCCATTTTTGATCTGATTGCTGAACACACCCGAGTCCCTCGCAATGACCTCACGACCGCAACCATCAGGGTTGAAGATTTGGGTGAACAAAACGGGTGGGACAGAATACGTGTGGAACTCACCAACATTCCCAAGGACATTCATACCTTGGTCGAAGCCTCAGTGAGCAAGAGCTCGTGTTCATCCATTCCTTTGGCCTTGTGCATCAAGGAATTCCGTCGTCCAAACAAAGGCGAAGAATTCTATCCTGATCACTGGGACCATCGCCACATTAGCGCCACATAAGACCTTACAGCCTCACAGGGCTGTTTTTTATTCCAAAATCATTGACACAAACCTTCATTTAAGATATCCTTCGCGCACTATGAAAGACTTTCGCAATATTGCTATTATTGCTCACGTTGACCACGGAAAAACAACCTTGGTGGACGCCATGCTCAAACAATCCGGCACGTTCAGCGAACGAGAAATCGTTGAAGAACGCGTTATGGACAGTAACGAACTTGAAAAAGAGCGTGGTATTACGATTTACGCAAAAAACACTTCTATTCTTTTGGGAGAAACAAAAGTGAATATTGTGGACACACCAGGCCACGCTGACTTTGGTTCTGAGGTGGAACGCGTGCTTCGCATGGTGGATTCTGTTTTGTTGCTTGTGGATGCCTACGAAGGCCCTATGCCACAAACCAAATTTGTGTTGCGCAAATCTCTTGCCCTTGGACTCAAGCCCATTATCGTCATCAACAAGATCGATAAACCATCCGCTCGTCCGGATGAAGTGTTGAACATGATTTTCGATTTGTTTGTAGAACTTGGTGCCACAGATGAACAATTGGACTTCAAGCACATCTATGCTATTGCTCGCGAAGGAATTGCCAAACGTGAACTCTCAGATGAATCAACAAACTTGCAACCATTGTTTGACATGATTTTGGAAACCGTTGCTCCAGCCCCAAACAACACAAGCGTTCCCATGCGTATGCAACCGGCAAACTTGGCGTATGATTCTTACATCGGACGTTTGGCTGTTGGTCGTATTTATGAAGGAACGGTTCGTGCAGGCATGAACGTCACCGTGATCACGCCTGAAGGAACACGCAAGTCCTACAAAATCACAAAACTGCTTACACACATGGGACTCAAAAAAGTTGAGGTGGAAGAAGCAGAAGCCGGAGACATTGTGCAAGTTGCCGGAATTCCGGATATTTATGTGGGCGACACCATTGCAGAAGATCCAAAAGCAGAACCGCTTCCTACCATCGCCATTGATGCTCCAACCTTGAAAATGGACTTCATGGTGAACAATTCCCCGTTTGCAGGACGTGAGGGAAAACTCGTGACCTCTCGACAAATCCGTGAGCGCTTGCTCAAAGAATTGGAAGTGAACGTTGGAATGAAAATTGATTTTTCCGACACGGCTGATGTGTTTACAGTAAGCGGTCGTGGAGAAATGCACTTGTCTATCTTGATTGAGCAAATGCGCCGTGAAGGATTTGAACTTCAAGTTTCTCAACCTCGTGTTATTTTCCATGAAGAAAATGGCGTGAAGCAAGAGCCGATTGAAATTGTTGTGGTAGATGTTCCAGATCAACTCGCCGGCGTCGTGATTGAACAACTTGGAAAACGCAAAGGAGAAATGATCAACATGCAATCAGAAAACGGAAGCACACGTTTGGAATACCATATTCCAACACGCGGACTCCTTGGGTATCAATCTGAATTTGTCACAAGCACAAAAGGTGAAGGAACGCTTTCTCACCAATTCGCTTTCTATGGAGAATTCAAAGGAGAGATTGAACGCAGATCAACCGGTTCTATTATTTCCGGATTCGATGGTGTGACAACTCCATACGCTCTTGAAGGGCTTGAGGCACGCGGCGTGCTCTTTGTTGGACCGCAAGTGGATGTGTATGAAGGAATGGTCATTGGCATGGCAAGCAAAAATGAAAACATGACCGTCAACCCAATTCGTGAAAAGAAACTCACGAACATGCGCTCTGCCGGAGCTGACATGGCCGTGAAGTTGACACCACCAATGGATATGACGCTTGAAAAAGCTCTTGAGTATATTGATGAAGATGAACTTGTGGAAGTCACTCCAAAATCCGTTCGCATTCGCAAACAATTCTTGAAAGAATTTGAGCGCAAACGCGCAGGGGTGGCGTAGAGGGAAAGGTTGGCAAAGGATTGCAAAGGCAACCAAATGGATTAAAAATCCTCGTGCGAAACGCATGAGGATTTTTATAACAAAAAAAAGACCCAGGATGGGTCAGGGAAACTAGCCGCCGAGGCCGTCAGGGGCGTTGCGACGCGATTTGGTCGCCTTCCACTGTTCGTTCTCGGTTTCCTTGAGATACTCCGCAATCTTGCTGGGAACCAGCCGACCTTTGCGGAAATCGCTCAGCTTGTCCATGAACCAGGACAAAGCAGAAAAGAACGCGAGCATAGCAGGAACCAAGAAAATATTGTATTCGTCCAGCGTGAACGGCTTGCCCCAGACAGAATAGACATACCCAACGAACAGAACCAGCGAAATTGCTGCCAGAATGCGGGTCATGGGAACCTCCTTGGCCATTGGCCATGTTGAGAAAAAGAACGCGACTCGCGATAGAATATACTCCTTTTTGAGCATTTTGTCAATTGATTCTTTGACGTTTTGCTCATTTTCAGGCATTCTAGAGCTTGTATGTCGTATATTTCTCGTGCAAATCGGATTCAATCACTATTTCCAGACATGAAAGCGTTTCGGCTCAAACAAATCGAAACAGCTTTGTTTGATCTATCCATCCGATCTTGGAATGATGTTTCGACGCTTCCAAAAGACATGCGTGAAAAACTTGAAGCAGAGGTTCCGTTCATGTCTTTGCAAACACACCTGATTCAAAACGACAAAAAACAAGAAACGTTCAAAGCGATTGTACAGGTCGATGGTGACAAATATATTGAAACGGTTCTCATGAAAAATCGTCGTGAGCAATGGACCATTTGTGTTTCAACACAAATTGGATGTGCCATGGCTTGTGCATTTTGTGCCACAGGGAAAATGGGACTCTCAAGAAACCTCGATGCAGATGAAATTGTTGATCAGGTTCGTTTGTGGAAATATTTTTTGGCAGACCATCCGGAAATCACTGAAAAGAGTTATTCAAAAACAACAAAACAACATGATTACGAAGATGTTGATGATGAGGAAGAATCAGAATCACCACGTTCTGTAGACCGATCTCGCATCAGCAATATTGTGTACATGGGAATGGGTGAGCCGTTATCGAATTATGAACACACAAAGGATAGTTTGAATCGGATTCTCAAAAACACAGACATCGGTCCAACACACATCACCGTTTCAACCGTTGGTGTGTTGCCGCGTCTTGAACAAATTCTGACAGATGATGAGTGGCCTCATGTACGCATGGCCATCTCCCTGCACAGCGCAGATGTAAAAACGCGCAAAGAAATCGTAAAATCTTCTTATGATGAATTTTTGCCAAAGCTAGATGTTTGGACACGCGGCTACTTGAAAAAATTTGGAAACAGAAGCCATCACCTCACGTTTGAATATGTGATGTTAAAAGACGTAAACGATTCCCCTGCAGCAGCAAAACAACTTGCCGTCTTCGTAAATAGACTTGGAAAAATTCGGGTGAACCTGATCCCGTTCAATTTCACAGAAAGTGGATTTTCATCCAGCGACGAAGAAACCATTCAAATGTTTGGTGATGTCCTCGAACGCAATGGAATCACCTACACCGTGCGTTATAGCAAAGGAGAAGAGATTGATGCTGCCTGCGGACAACTGATTAAGAATGAAAGTGCTTCATTACAAAATTCTCTTTAACCCTCTTGCCTCTATCTCCTGTCTACAATCTACTATCTACTTGCCTTTCTCCTGAATCAGTGGTTTGATGGAAGTATATGAAAGTCGCAGATGTCATGAAAACACCCATTCCGACTCTGTCACCTGATATGAGTTGGAAACAAGCAGCTGAGTTCTTTTTAGAACATCAGCTTTCCGCAGCTCCGGTCGTGGATGCTAACCAAAAACTCGTTGGCATTCTTTCGGAAAAAGATCTGTTTCATGGGTTGTTTCCTCAATATGGGGAATGGCTCATTCATCCGGAAAGTTATCTGGATTATGAGCAAACCGAATCAGATTTATTCAAAGACTCAGCAAAACGGCGTATTGATGAGGTTATGTGCCACAAGCTGATTGTGGCAGACCCTGACACACCCATTTTGAAAATCGGGGCGCTTATGGTGGCGCGCGGTGTTCATCAAGTTCCTGTGGTTGTCGATGGCATAGTGGTTGGCATGGTTCAACGCGGAAAAATCTACATGGAGATTTTGAAACGCTATTTTGATCTGCATCGACACAAGGATGAGTCATAGCCATTGATAAAACCACGGCCGCGTGCTATGCTGCCGTTGTTTTTTATGTCTCCTATTGAACTTCTTGCCCCAGCCGGCTCTTATGAAGCCTTGCACACAGCCATCCATGCCGGATGTGATGCTGTGTATTTTGGTGTGTCCGGATACAACATGCGTGCCAATACATCAGAGGCGTTTTCTATCGAGGACCTGCGTGAGATCGCCCGCATTTGCCATGAGAAACAGATCAAATGTTATTTGGCGCTCAACACCTTGGTGTATGACGAAGGCTTGGATGGCATGAAAAAAATTATTGATGCGGTCAAAGAAGCGCAGGTGGACGCGGTTATTTTGTTTGATTTATCCGTCATGCAATACGCGCGCGAGCAAGGGGTTGAGGTGCATATTTCAACCCAACATTCCATTTCAAACATCGAGGCTGTGAAATTCTTTGCGCAGTGGGCGGATCGATTGGTGCTGGCACGAGAGCTCACTTTGGAACAAATTAAACACATCACAGAACAAATCAAAGATCAAAACATTTGCGGACCAAAAGGACGATTGGTGGAAATTGAAGTGTTTGTTCATGGGGCGATGTGTGTTGCTGTGAGTGGCCGATGTGGCATGAGTTTGTACATGTACAACATATCTGCCAATTGCGGGGCCTGTTCCCAACCATGTCGGCGTGCATTCACGGTAACCGACAAAGCCACAGGAAAACAGTTGGATGTGGAAAATGAATATGTGATGAGCACACAAGATCTTTGCACGATTGGAATGTTGGATGAGATTGTGAAATCAGGGGCCGCGTCTCTTAAAATCGAAGGGCGTGGTCGAGCAGCAGAATATGTGGATGTAGTTGTTGGTTGTTATCGCGAGGCCCTTGCATCCATTGAACAGGACACCTACACAAAAGAAAAAATTGCGGATTGGAACAAACGTCTTGGCACGGTTTTCAACCGTGGCATGAGCGAAGGATTTTATCGAGGCCTTGCCTTCAAATACTGGAGCGGAGCTGAGAGTTCAAAAGCGACCCAGATCCGAGAATTTGTTGGTGTGGTCAGAAATTATTACGCAGATATTTCTGTGGCCGAAATTGAGCTACAAGCTGCTCCCATCAAAGAAAATGACGAGTGTCTTATCTTGAGCAAAACAGATGGTGTTATCCGACTTATTGCAAAAGACATGCGCAAAGATGACCAGCCCATCAATCAGGCTGTGCAAAAAGAATGGATTACGCTCAAGGTGTCACAACCTATCAAACGTGGCGATAAACTCTACAAAATCAAAAACACCCCGTGATGGGGTGTTTTAGTTTATTTTTGAAGCGCGTATCCCAATCCTCGGACAATTGCCCACTCCATTGGAGTTGACGGCGCACGAGAATATAATTTCTTAAATTGCAGGATACCGCTTTGCTCTTTTTTCAAATCTCGGGTGAAACGAATGCGGTACATGAGTGTGTTCCAAGCCAGGTCTTCTTTTGCATCTTTAAAGTTTGGTGCATGTCCAACCATCAACTTGAAGTTGGCAAGCGCACGCGTTACCTGAGCTTGTTCCTTTGGTAAATTGCGTTTTACTGGCTTTTGACCTGTTGCCAATCGCTGCACATCATCCCAGACCACATTCGGTCGAGCAACCGTTTCAAGATAATCTCTCATAAGGGCTCGACGCTCTCCTGCTCCAAGTTTTGCTGTTTCAGGTGAGGCACTGTAAACGATGAAATTGGTAACCGCATCTGTTTGTGCTGCGGTTAATCCAACCTTGAACGCAATCGCATCTGATTTGACCAGTGGTTTGTATTTTGCCACATCCGATGGTTTGCTTGATGTTCCCATGGCCGCCAACAAATTCTCAAGTTGAGATGGATCATGGATCAAGACAGACACAGGAGCTGGTGTTGTTGTAGTCGTTGTGGTTGTTCCTGTGGTTGTAGTCGTTGTGGTGGTGGTTGTTGTGTCTGTTGCTGGAGTTGTGGTTGTATCTGCAGGAGTAACAGGTGTGGTTGGCGTTGACGATGGCGTTGCTCCTGCCCCACCTCCTCCACCTCCGTGGTCTACTCCATCAACAAGAACCGCATTTGCAGCCACCATTGTGTTTGGGAGAGTAAGTGTTGCAGCATTACTTGCCGCATCTAAAATTGTTCCGCTGTTTAGACCAAGTGCCCCAGTTGAATCAGCCCCTAAATCTGAGGAAAGATCTCCGGGCTGGACCGCATACCTAAACACGATATCTGTTGTTCCTGAACCACTCAAATAATTAGCATATCGCGAACCATTTGTTGTATTTAGGAGTATTCTTGGCGTACCTGTTATTGTGGCTGCTTCTGAAAAAGTGAGTGTTATATCAACATTGTTGTAGGCGATATATTTACCATCTGCCGATGTAATATCAGCCGCTGTTACGGTTGGAGCCACCGAATCGGCAGTTTCTGTAACCGTGTTGTTATCATCAATCAGGTTTGTGTTTGTTGCCATGTCTGTAACACCAAGAGCATCTACATCAAGGACAACCGCTCCGCCATCTCCACCTGTTGTTCCGGAAATTGCAAGTGCTGCTGCACGTTGGACTTCTGTAAGAGTGAACGTAAGTGTTGTACCGTCAGTATCTGTTGGTGCGACTGTAAGGTTCACAGAATCTACTCCTGTTGCATTATTCAAATGGAACTTTGTTGCATCTGTTGCTGAAGCGTCGACTGCTTCGCTTAATGTAACAACCAAAACTCCTGTTCCATAGTTTAATGTTGCAGATGAGAC